>Ga0210389_10000677_pt1 | contig 29330 bp, 22 predicted proteins | sample IncBWH28OmetaG_FD_160127 | JGI IMG/M metagenome (GOLD analysis project Ga0210389, IMG submission 160127) | Forest soil microbial communities from Barre Woods Harvard Forest LTER site, Petersham, Massachusetts, United States - Inc-BW-H-28-O ... | reverse complement strand
TCCACCCGCACCCGACGCTGCTGACCAATAGCGTCGTGCCGTCATCACGGAGGCCGGCGGCCCAGGAAAGCCCCGGGGCTTGCCGGGCCACCGCATCGACCAGGCGCTGCAACCGTTGCTGTTCCGCGGCCCGGCTGGATATGTCGCCGGCCACAGCGCCGGTGGCCGCGGACAGTGCCGACGCACCAGCCGGAGCTGCCGCGCTTGTCGCAGCCTGGCCGGCGGCCGCCCGTTGAACCGTCGACATCAATGGGGCACCGGCGGAGGGCGAGGTCGACGGCGACGGCGCGACCGGCGCACCCGAGACCGGAGCGGTGGGGGCCGACACCGACGGTGCGGCCACAACCGTAGGACGCAGGTCGGAGCCATAAGCCGGCAACGGCCCGGCGGGGCTGGCCGCGGTGCCAACCACCGGAGCCATCGGCGAAGACACCGGGGCGCCGCTGACCACCGCCGGCGCCACCGGCACAGCGCCGCCACCCGTCGAGATCACCGGTGTGCCAGAGCCAGCCGAGCTTGCCGCCGACGCGTGTTCCACAGCAGCAGATTCGCCACCACTGGCAATCGTCGGAGCAGATACCGGTGACACCACCGGCGCCTGGGCCGGCGAAGCCGAGCCCGTCGCGTTCAAGATGCCCTCGCCAAACTTATGAGCATCGTTTGCTGCCGGCTGACCCGCCATCATCCCCGTCGTGAATGAATTCGCCAGCGAAGCCGGCGATTGTCCCCCGAAGGCGGCTGGTGAAAGTCCACCACCGCCGGGTGCCGGAGAACCTATCGCAGGAGCGCCCGGTACATGTCCAATACCGACTGGGGCAGCGACCGGAGGGCCGGCGCCGGTGGCGCCACTGGCGGTCTGCCCGGTGCCAGCGGCGCCGACTCCGGCGTTAGGAGACGCGCCGACATTCGGATGCGTAGAAATCCCGCCACCGTAGACCGTGTGGCCAACTTGGCCGGCACCACCATGGCTGCCCGCGCCCATTGCGGCGCCTCCCACCGATGGTTGTTTTCCGCCCGCGGTACTCAAGCCGCGGCTGGTAAGGAACGCCTGCGCTGACATGCCGATTCCCTCAGCAGTCAGAATTTTCTGTATGCCGTCGGTGATTGCGGCCACCGCAGCACTGGTCTTATAGCCGGCGAATCCATTAGCCTCGGCAATAAGCATCTCAACTTCCGCCACCTTCTTCACTCCCGGTTCTTTGGAGTTCTCGATATCGGCGATCCGCTGGTTGTAGTCGTCAGCGATTTCCCTCAGCCCGTCGCGCAGGCTGTCGATTGCATCTGCACCCTTTTCGAAGGCATCGGTTTTCGCCTTGTACTTCTCCGCCAAATCAAGATGGTATTTTTCACCCTGTTGGAAGCGGGCGATGAGATCGTCAACCGTGTGTCCTCTATTTCGAGACGCCAGCTGTGTCCACTGATTGTGTAGTCCCTGAGCGTACTGTTCCTCCTGCTGTTGAAGCACACTCCAATGACGTGCGTTGGCACTCAGCATCGAGGCAGGCTGCGGCCACCACGCACCGATGAGGGCGTTCGTATACTTCCCCGCCGGCAAGTCTCCGATCAATACCGTCGCCTCCCCATGCCGCCTTCCCACCAACGAATAATCGTGGGATATTCGGCCATCTATTGGCAACCAACCCCTAGATTGCCCCTATTGGCAAATCGCCGCCATCGCTCCGTCCGCACGATTCGCGTCATCCAAAGCGTTCTGCATAATTGCCGATGTCTTATCGAAGACGCTAGCGGCGGCAACGTAGGTATGGTACGCAGACGCGAGAGTACGCGCAGCGTCTCGCTCACTCTGTCCCAACGCTAGGTTGTCCGCTGCCATATCAAGCATTCCAGCAGCATTAGTCAACGAGATTCGCGCTATCGCAATATCGGTTCCATTAGTGTCTGCGTTTACTGATCGCGATGCAACCTGGTAGACGGAGCACAGATTCTTTTTCGCGCTCGCAACCTGGTCAGGCGTAAATGTCGGCGACGGGGTCACGGACGTCGACGCCGCCTTGCCATTGCCGCTCGAATTCGGCCGAGCAAGGTCGACGATGCCGAGAACGAGAGCGGCCACTGCGATCAGGCCAATCACTACCAGTGCGAGAACGACGCGACCATTCGACGCAGGCCTGCCCGGTTCCGCGGGCGGTGTCCACTGCGCCGGAGCAGGCGGTTGGGGATTCGTCACCTCATCAAGGCTAATTGCCCGTCCGGCAATGTCACTTCAACCCATACTGGGCCGCAGCGGTTACGAATTAGCGCGCCGGACGCTAGCGCGGCGGCGCGCGATGGCGGTGACCAGTCGTCGCCCTTCGTGCAGCTTCAGGGTCGGCCCATCCACCCAGGTCGTATTCCCCGCGGTGACGTGCGGTCATGCCGTCGCGTTGCAGCGCATCGCCATGGCCGGAGACCACGTCGGCGATGCTGAACAGCGATTCCGATCCGTCGTCGAAGTAATGCAGGTGGTCATAGAACGGATTAGTCCAGTTGCCCGGCACCTCCGCCTTGAACCGCGTGGAACCATAGCCGTCGCCGGTGGGGTCGTCTCCGAGTCCTGCCAAGTTCGCGCCGATGACGCCGGGTCCCGCCACATGACCAGGTGACCAGGTGACCGCGTCACCCGATGCCGCGCCTACGTAGAGATGCCCACCTGGCGGCAGGTGAAAGTCGGCCGCCGAATGCGCCAGGTCAGTCCCTGGGGAGCCGATCAGCACTACATCATTTGCGCGCATCCCGTACGCCGCGGCGGCATCCGAAACGACGGTGGATCCGTAGGAGTGCCCAACCACGGTCACCCGTGTCGGGGCAGCTTCGTGGGTGACGGCAAGGGCGTTCACATCTGCGGCCAACGCCTGCCCTCCGGTACGGGCCATGTTCGGTTGCCACAAACCCGGGTCATGCCAGCTGTTGGGCGTGTCATAGCCCACCCACATCACCACCGCGGTTTGACGCGAGTCAGCGCGCGCGGACTCCTCGTACAGGCGCACGCCATCGGCTTTGGCCAGCGTTCCCTCGCGCACGCTGGTGCCCGCTCCACTAACCAAAACCGCGGTGTTCGCCGCGGTGTCGGGGTTGCCCATCGCGATGGCCGCCGCCCCAGCACCGCCGAAAGCCTCGGGCTGATACTTCAGGAGAAATACGGCCGGGTGATCGTTGGTCCGCTCGGTTATGGCGTCCGCGGACGCCATCAGGCCTTCTTGGGTGCGGCGGGCATTGTTATAGCGGGTGATCGCTACTTCGGTCAGCCTGCACCTGACGGGATCGCGGAGCACCTCGTCGACAGATGAACCGGATTGCTTGGCCACGTCCTCCACTCGATGCAGGTCATCGCCCATCACGGCCGCATTGACCCTGCTGCGGACATCGACGGGAATGCCGTTGAGGTTTCCCAGCTCCGGTCGGTGGTCGGCGATCAATCGGCTCTGCTGTTCCGAACTCAGCGTTTTCCACCACCGATTGATGTCCTGGGCACTCGTTCCCGGTAGTGGGATTTGCATCGGTTGTTGTGGGTCCGCCTGCGTTTCCGGAGCGTCTACCAGCTGGATCACTGTCGGGTCGTACCCATCGGTGCGCAAGGTGGTCAGCGACGTTTGCAAGCGATCCGAATAGACGCTGCGCAGGGACCGGAGTTGCCTGAGCGCTGATTTAGTGTCATCGATGGCCTGTTGTTCCATGCCGCGGATAAGCGCGTCGAGCGCGGTTCTGTCTGCCGCGTTGAGTTGGGGGTCTTTCTCGAGATCCAGCGCCGGGCCGAGTTGGTTGTCGATCTGTTGTAGTTGACGCTCCAAGGTCGAGATCAGCGCTGCGCCGGTGCGCTGCGCCTCGGCCAGGACAACCGCGACGCTTTCCAAGTCGACGGCGATCTTGGGCAACTGTAGGGACTGGGCACCGAGCGACTGGGCCGTGCGCTGCACTTCTGCGAAGTCGTTGATCGGATGCACCTCATTTAGCCGATTCCAGGAAGCCTCGAAGCGACGGCGTGCCTCATCGAACGCGGCGCTGGACTCGGCGGTGCAGCGGCCTGCATCGTGAAACGCCTCCGCCAAATCGGCGATCTGCGCCGGACGTCCGACTTGCAGGCTGTTGTTGATCGCCCAGGGGTCACCGCCGGCTTCGGTTATCAGATGCGGGTTGCTGATGTATCGGAGCTGCATCGCACCGCCCGCATTTCTGCGGCGTTGCGGACATCCATGTGGGTGAACCCGTCGGCGGCATAATGCGCCTTGCGGCCGAGTTCAGTCAGCGTCTCGTGCTGGGCCTGCAAATTTCTTGCGTGTTGAGCGTGCGCGGAGACGACCGCGTCGTGAAATGCCTCGGCGGCCGGGAAGCCACCGAACATCCCCCACAGCAGCGGACCTCGCGACAGCTGCTCGACCCCGTCTTGTGCGTGCCCGCCCGCGCGGTGCGACTCGTTGGCCCCCGAGTGCAGCAAGTCAGTATCGACAAACATCGCTACCCCCTGCCGGCACGTAATCCCCATGAACTGCTGACGAAGCTAATAAGGGCCCGGTCGCCGGTCAATTCGGTCTTCCACTCCCCCAACTGCATCCTCATAGGTTGCTCGCCCCATCGGCCAAGCCGTCGCCATCGGTGTCGGTCAGCCTGACATTCCACCTGCCGTCGCCGTCGGTATCGACGAATCCGGTTACGCCGCTCTCGCCAGCGCACAGCACCCGGTCGGCCACCCCGTCGCCGTCGGTATCGAGCAGCCGGTCGTCAGCCTGCCCGTGACCGTCGAAGTCGACCAGCGGACCGCCGGTGTGCTCAACACCGTCGAGTCCAAACCATCGCAGCTGGCCACCCCGGTCGAATGCGACCGACCACGTCCCCGATCCGTCATCGGTGAAGTAGCTTTCCGGTGCTCCGTCATTGTCGATGTCCAGGACGGCGTGATCGGCGATCCCATCGCCGTCGAAATCAGCCATCGCGTCGTCGTTCAGCCCGTCACCGTCGAGGTCCAGGCCGAACGCGTCGAGCCGGCCATCATGGTCGAGATCGAGGTCGGGCTGACCATGCCAGATGGCCGCGGCTCCGTTATCTCCAGAAAGGCAGTAGTCCATGCCTAGTCGGACGCCCCGCCTCCACTAGCGGTTCCCCCGCGCCTGCCACCACGCCAGCAGCTCGGCGGTGGCCTGCTCGGTTGTCATCGGACCGCGATCCAGCCGCAGTTCTTTCAGGTAACGCCACGCCTCGCCGACTTCCGGTCCGGCGGGAATGTCGAGCAGCTGCATGATCTGGTTGCCGTCCAAATCGGGGCGGATGCGGTCCAGATCCTCTTGGGCGGCCAGTTCGACGATGCGCGCCTCCAGCTGGTCATAGCTGGCCTGCAGCCGTGCGGCCCGCCGCTTGTTGCGGGTCGTGCAGTCGGCGCGCACCAGCTTGTGCAGCCGGGGCAGCAGCGGTCCCGCATCCGTGACGTAGCGGCGCACCGCGGAATCCGTCCACTTGCCGTCGCCGTAGCCGTGGAACCGCAGATGCAGAAACACCAGCTGCGAGACGTCGTCGATCATCTGCTTGGAGTACTTGAGCGCCCGCATCCGCTTGCGGACCATCTTCGCGCCGACCACCTCGTGGTGATGGAAGCTCACGCCGCCGTCGGGCTCGTGCCGCCGCGTGATCGGCTTGCCGATGTCGTGCAGCAGCGCCGCCCAGCGCAGCACCAGGTCGGGACCCTCATCCTCGAGGCTGATCGCCTGGCGCAGCACGGTCAGCGAATGCTGGTAGACGTCTTTGTGTTGATGGTGTTCGTCGATGGCCATCCGCATGCCGCCGACCTCCGGCAGCACCACCTCACCCATCCCGGTCTCCACCAGCAGGTCGATGCCGGCGACCGGGTCGTTGCCGAGCAAGAGCTTGTCCAGCTCGGCGGCCACCCGTTCGGCGCTGATGCGGCCCAGCTGGGTGGCCATCTCTTCGATCGCCCCCCGCACCCGCGGAGTAACGGCGAAGCCGAGTTGCGACACGAAACGCGCGGCGCGCAGCATCCGCAACGGGTCGTCACCGAAGGACACCGACGGTGGCGCCGGGGTGTCGAGCACCCGTTCGCGCAGCGCCGCCAAACCGCCCAGCGGGTCAAGGAATTCACCCGGCCCGCTCGGTGTGACACGCACGGCCATCGCGTTCACGGTGAAATCGCGACGCACCAAATCGTCGTCGAGGCGATCGCCGAAGCGCACCTCGGGATTGCGCGACACCTGGTCGTAGGTATCCGCGCGGAACGTGGTGATCTCTAGGCGGTGTTCGCCCTTGCCGACGCCGACGGTGCCGAATTCGATTCCCGTCTCCCACACCGCGTCGGCCCATCGCCGCACTATCTCTTGGACCTGCTCGGGGCGGGCGTCGGTGGTGAAGTCCAGGTCGGGACTCAACCTGCCCAGCAGGGCGTCCCGGACCGAACCGCCGACCAGGTACAACTCGTGGCCCGCGGCGTCGAACAGCGAGCCCAGTTCGCGCAGCATGGGCGCATGCCGATTCAGGGCGACCGCGGCGGCGGTCAACAGCTGGGCATCGGCTTCGGGCACGTTCGGTGAGCCTAGTCGGCCGCCGATGCTGGCCGGCACGGCCAGAGGAGAAGGCCGACCATCCGAGCTAGTCGGCCGCCGATGCTGGCCGGCACGGCCAGAGGAGAAGGCCGACCATCCAACCCAAGCGGCCGCCCGACAACCCCGAGAATTGGCCCTCCTCAGGAGGGTCCCTCAGACGGCGCGCTGCGCCGCCGCACACCGCGCTAGCGGCGAGTATGTCCAGAAGACCGACCTGTGCCAGCTACTATCGCTTGGGTGTCGGACGGCGAACAAGCCAAACCACGTCGGCGCCGGGGGCGGCGCCGCGGTCGTGGCTCTGCCGGCGCGGCCGAGAACCCACCGGACGACCAAGGGACCGGCGACTCAACACCGATCAAACCGCGCCGATCCCGCGCCGCTCGCCGCATACCGGAGCGGCTGCGCACCGTCCACGAAACCTCCGCCGGCGGCCTGGTCATCGACGGCATCGACGGGCCGCGCGACGCGCAGGTCGCGGCCCTCATCGGTCGCATCGATCGGCGCGGGCGCATGTTGTGGTCGCTTCCCAAAGGTCACATCGAACAAGGCGAAACCGCAGAACAGACCGCCATTCGTGAGGTCGCCGAGGAGACCGGGATTCGCGGCAGCGTGCTGGCCGCGCTGGGACGTATCGACTACTGGTTCGTCACCGACGGCCGTCGCGTGCACAAGACGGTGCACCATTATTTAATGCGCTTCTCGGGCGGCGAGCTGTCCGACGACGACCTCGAAGTCGCCGAGGTGGCCTGGGTGCCGATACGCGACCTGCCGTCTCGGCTGGCCTACGCCGACGAACGTCGGCTGGCCCAGGTCGCCGACGAACTGATCGACAAGCTGCAGAGCGACGGCCCCGCGGCGCTTCCGCCACTGCCGCCCAGCTCGCCTCGCCGACGCCCGCAGACACATTCGCGCACCCGGCATTCCGACAAGCCCGCCACGGGCCGCAAGAACGGTACCGGGCCGCCGCCGTGACTCAGCTGCGAATCTGCGGGGCCGGCCTGTTGCGCCTTGCCGCAGTCGTCGGCATCGTGGCCGGATTTGCGGTGCTCACCGGATCCGTCGTGCCACGCGCGGCCGCAGGCGAACCCGCCGCGACGACGTTTGTCCGTGTGCGCATCGACCAGGTGACCCCGGACGTGGTCACCACAACGAGTCCAGCCGTCGTCACCGTCACCGGCATGGTAACCAACATCGGCGACCGCCCGGTCCGCGACGTGATGGTCCGGCTCGAGCACGCCGCGGCGATCACCGCCTCGGCGGGCTTGCGCACCTCCCTGGACGGCAGCACCGACCAGTACCAGCCGGCAGCGGACTTCTTCACGGTGGCGCCCGAACTTCAGCGCGGGCAGGAAGCCGGCTTCACCCTGTCGGTCCCGCTCCGCTCGTCCTCCAAACCGTCGCTGGGCATCGACGAGCCCGGGATCTACCCCGTCCTGGTCAACGTCAACGGAACACCCGACTACGGCATCCCCGCCCGACTCGACAACGCCCGGTTCCTGCTGCCCGTCGTCGGCGTGCCACCCGACGCCGCCAGTGACCAGGACTCCGCTGTCGCGCCCGACACCTCTAAACCCGTGTGGATCACCATGCTGTGGCCGCTGGCCGACCGGCCCCGGTTGTCTCCTGGCGTGCCCGGCGGGGCCATCCCTGTCCGACGCGTCGACGACGACTTGGCCACCTCGCTGGCCGGCGGCGGCCGCCTGGACATCCTGTTGTCCGCCGCCGAGGTCGCCACCAGCCGCGACGTCGACCCGGATGGCGCCGTCGGCCGCGCGCTCTGCTTGGCCGTCGACCCGGACCTGCTAGTCACCGTCAATGCGATGACCGCCGGATACGTCGTGTCCAATTCGCCCGACGGCCCCGCACAACAACCGGGCACCCCGACACACCCGGGCACCGGCCAGGTCGCCGCCGCCGACTGGCTGAACCGGCTGCGCGCGCTGGCCCACCGGAGCTGCGTGGTGCCGCTGCCCTACGCGCAAGCCGACCTCGACGCGTTGCAGCGCGTCCACGATCCCGGGCTCAGCGCGATCGCCACCAACAGCGTCGGCGGCATCGTCGACCGCATTCTGGACGTGGCCTCCATCCGCGGGGCCACGCTGCTGCCGGACGGCCCGTTGACCGACGGCGCGGTCAACCTGCTCAGCGCCGGCGACGGAACAGTCGCCATCGCCGCGGCGGACCTGTCCGCCCAAGATTCGGCGAGCGACGCTTCGACCAGCGTCGATACCGCACCCCGGCGGTTGTCGCCGCAAGTGGTGGTCGCGCCGTTCGACCCGGCCGTCGGTGCCGCACTGGCCGGAGCCGGCACCGATCCGGCCGTGCCGACGTACCTGGACTCCTCGCTGTCGGTTCGGCTTGGCCACGACTCGGCCACCGCTCGGCGCCAGGACGCCGTGGGCTCCATCTTTTGGCACGCCCTGCAGCGCGACGACGCGCCGCGAACCGAGCTGCTGGTCCCGCCGGCGACGTGGAACCTGCAGAGCGACGACGCGCAGGTGATCATGACCGCGCTGGCCACTACTATCCGTTCCGGTCTGGCGGTGCCGCGGCCACTACCCGCCGTGATCGCCGAGGCCGCGGCCCGCACCGACCCACCGGAGCCCGCGGGTGCCAATGGGTCGGAGCGCGGCCAGTTCACCGACGCCGTCACCGGTGACATCGCAGTCCAAGTTGCCCGGCTGTGGGGTCTGACCGCCGCGTTGACCACCGACGAGCGCACCGGGCTGACCGGCGTCCAGTACACCGCCCCGCTGCGCGAGGACATGCTGCGCGCGGTGAGCCAATCGGAACCGCCCGATACCCGCAACGGGCTGGCGCAGCAGCGCCTGGCAGTGGTCCGCAAAACCATCGGCGACTTGTTCGGCGCGGTCACCATCGTCAACCCCGGCGGTTCGTACACCCTGGCCACCGAGCACAGCCCGCTGCCGCTGGTGCTGCACAACGGGCTGGCGGTGCCCGTCCGGGTGCGGCTGCAGGTCGACGCGCCACCTGGGATGACGGTGACCGACGTCGGCCAGATCGAGTTGCCGCCCGGATACCTACCGCTGCGGGTGCCGATCGAAGTGAAGTTCACCCAGCGGGTCGCCGTCGACGTGACGCTGCGGACGCCGGACGGCATGCGCCTGGGCGACACCGTGCGTTTGTCGGTGCATTCCAACGCATACGGCAAGGTGCTGTTCGCCATCACGATGACCGCCGCGGCGGTGCTGGTGACGCTGGCCGGACGCCGGCTGTGGCACCGTTTCCGCGGCCAGCCCGACCGCGCCGACCTGGACCGTCCGGACCCGCCCCGCCCGAGGCGCGCCGCGTCGCACCACGAGATCGACCACCGGGTCGATCACGAGCACCGAGTATGAACGACGCCTACCGGCGGACCGCCCCGCAGCCACCGCCGCGGCCGCACCACCCACCACCGCCGCTACCACAGCCCCGTCAGGCGGCCGGTGAGCTGGCTGGACGACGACCGGAACTGTCCGACGCCGCGCTGGTGTCCCGGTCATGGGCGATGGCCTTGGCAACATTGGTCAGCCGCATCACCGGCTTCGCCCGGATCGTCCTGCTGGCCGCGATCCTGGGCGCGGCGTTGTCCAGCGCCTTCTCCGTGGCCAATCAGCTGCCGAACCTGGTCGCGGCGCTCGTGCTGGAGGCCACGTTCACCGCGATCTTCGTGCCGGTGCTGGCCCGTGCCGAACAGAGCGACCCCGACGGCGGCACGGCGTTCGTGCGCCGCCTGGTCACGGTGACGACCACGCTGCTGGTGTTCGCCACGGCGCTGTCGGTGTCGGCCGCGCCGCTGCTGGTGCGGCTGATGCTGGGGCGCGCTCCGCAGGTCAACGAGCCGCTGACCACCGCGTTCGCCTATCTGCTGCTGCCGCAGGTGCTCGCCTACGGACTCACGTCGGTGTTCATGGCGATCCTGAACACCCGCAACGTGTTCGGGCCGACGGCCTGGGCGCCGGTCGTCAACAACGTCGTCGGGCTCGCGACGCTGGCGGTGTATCTGGCCGTCCCCGGTGAGCTTTCAGTGGACCCCGTTCGGATGGGCAACGCCAAGCTATTGGTGCTCGGCATCGGCACCACCTTGGGTGTATACGCGCAGACCGCGGTGCTGCTGGTAGCGCTGCGACGGCACCGCGTCAGCCTGCGCCCGTTGTGGGGAATCGATCAGCGCCTCAAGCGCTTCGGCGCGATGGCCTTTGCGATGGTGCTCTACGTACTGATCAGCCAGCTCGGCCTGGTGGTCGGCTACCAGATTGCCAGCACCGCGGCGGCTTCCGGCCCCGCGATCTACAACTACACCTGGATGGTCCTGATGCTGCCGTTCGGCATGATCGGGGTCACCGTGCTGACGGTGGTGATGCCGCGGCTGAGTCGCAATGCCGCCGCCGACGACACCCGGGCCGTGCTGGCCGACCTGTCGCTGGCCACCCGGCTGACCTTGATCACGCTGATCCCGATAGTGGCGTTCATGACCGTCGGCGGGCCCGCGATCGGCAGCGCGCTGTTCGCCTACGGCCATTTCGGGGAGGTCGACGCGGGGTACCTGGGTGCCGCGATCGCGTTGTCGGCGTTCACGTTGCTCCCGTACGGGCTGGTGCTGCTGCAACTGCGCGTGTTCTACGCCCGCGAACAGCCCTGGACGCCGATCGCGATCATCGTCGTCATCACGGCGGTCAAGATCGCCGGATCGGTGCTGGCGCCCCACCTCACCGGCGACCCCAAGCTGGTGGCCGGTTTTCTCGGGCTCGCCAACGGCATTGGATTCCTGGCCGGCGCGATCGTCGGTTACTGGCTGCTGCGACGCGCGCTGCTGCCCTCCGGGGGGCAGCTGATCGGCGCCGGTGAGGTGCGGACGATTCTGGTGACGACGGTCGCGTCGATGCTGGCCGCGTTGATCGCCCACGTGGCCGACCGGCTGCTGGGCTTGGGCGCGCTGACGGCCCACGGCGGTCCGGCCTCGTTACTGCGCCTGCTGGTGCTGGCGATCATCATGCTGCCGATCATGGCCGCGGTCATGGTCCGGGCGCGCGTCCCCGAGGCCGAGGTGGCGCTCCGCGTGGTCAACCGCCGACTTCTCAACCGCGACGGGAACCGGAGCGCCCCGGCAGCGCCGCGGAAACAGACTGTGCCGGATCCATCGTCTCAGCGGGTTCCCGTCACGTACCCTGAGCAGAGGAATTCGTCCCAGCCGGGGGTAAATGCGGTCCAGGAGCCGATCCGGCGCATGCCTTCGGAGCGGGCAGCCAGCGCCCGGATAGCGAAAGGACCGGAGGTGACAGACCGCCCAGTAGAGAGCGCCGCATCCGGCTCCGCGTCCGAGCTGCCGCGGCCGGTTGCCGACGACTTCCAGCCCGACCTTCCGCCCGACCAGGCGTGGGAAGCGGCGCGCGCCTTCGACCGGCTGAACGGCGATCTCTCCGCCGAATCCCCGCGCGGCCCGGCCCCGTTCGACGCGCCCCGCGAACGCGGTGGGGAGTCGGCGGCTGGCGCTGACGATGTCCACCTGGTTCCCGGCGCCCGCATCGCCGGCGGCCGGTATCGGCTGCTGGTCTTCCACGGCGGAGCGCCTCCCCTCCAGTTCTGGCAGGCACTGGACACCGCGCTGGACCGGCAGGTGGCGCTGACCTTCGTCGATCCGGACGGGGCCCTGCCGGGCGACGTGCTGCAAGAGATCCTCGCCCGCACCTTGCGGCTCAGCCGGATCGACAAGCCCGGTATCGCCCGGGTACTCGACGTGGTCCGCACCGGGCCCGGCGGCCTGGTGGTCGCCGAGTGGATCCGCGGCGGTTCCCTGCAGGAAGTGGCCGACACCGCGCCGTCGCCCGTCGGCGCCGTCCGGGCGATGCAGTCGCTGGCCGCGGCCGCCGACGCGGCCCACCGCGCCGGTGTCGCCCTCTCGATCGACCACCCCAGCCGGGTACGCGTCAGCATCGAAGGCGACGTCGTGCTCGCCTACCCCGCGACCATGCCCGACGCCAACCCCCAAGACGACATCCGCGGCATCGGCGCGGCGCTGTACGGCCTGCTGGTCAACCGCTGGCCCCTGCCGGAGCACGGGGTGCGCAGCGGGCTGGCGCCGGCTGAGCGCGACGCCACGGGCAATCCCGTCGAACCCATGGTTATCGACCGTGACATCCCTTTCCAGATTTCCGCGGTCGCCGTTCGGGCGGTTCAGGAGGACGGCGGGATACGCAGTGCGTCAACACTTTTGAACTTGCTGCAGCAAGCCACCGCGGTGGCCGACCGCACCGAGGTACTGGGGCCGATCGACGATTCGCCGGCACCGCCGACCTCCCGCGTGCCGACGGGACGGGAGTACGCGACCTTCGCGCGCCGGCGCCGCAACGTGCTGATCGGTGTCGGCGCGGGCGTCGCCGTCCTGGTGGTGGCCTTGCTGGTGCTGGCGTCGGTGGTGAGCTCGATCTTCGGCAACGTCGGCGGTGGCCTCAACAAGGACGAACTCGGGCTGAACGGGCCCTCGTCGTCGACGGCGTCGTCGGCGGCGCCCGGTTCCGTCGCCGCGGGCAGCATGGTCAAACCCACCAAGGCAACCGTCTTCTCCCCCGACGGCGAGGCCGACAACCCGGGCCAGGCCGGGCAGGCAATCGACGGCAACCCCGGCACATCCTGGGAGACCGACACCTACACCGATGCCATCCCGTTCCCCGGCTTCAAGAACGGCGTCGGACTGATGTTGCAGCTGCCGAATCCCACCGTCGTCGGCGCGGTCGCCCTGGACGTCTCCAGCACGGGCACCAAGGTTGAGATCCGCTCGTCGTCCACGCCGACGCCATCCAAGCTGGAAGACACCACCGTGCTGACACCGGCCACCGCGCTCAAACCCGGTCACAACACCATCCCGGTCAGATCCGGCGCGGCGACATCGAACCTGCTGGTGTGGATCTCCACGTTGGGAACCACCGACGGCAAGAGCAAAGCGGCCATCTCGGAGCTGACGGTCCAGGCCGCGTCCTGACAAACGCTCACAGACCCGCACCCCGGTGAAGTGCCGCCCTCCCACCGATTGGTTACTGTCCGGCCGTGGGTTTCGGGGGAAACGGCCAGCGCGAACGCAGTGACGCCGAGCTGCTCGCGGCCCACGTCGCCGGCGACCGCTTCGCATTCAACGAGTTGTTCCACCGTCACGAACGGCAACTGCACCGCCTCGCCCGGCTGACCACCCGCACCCCCGAAGACGCCGAAGACGCGCTGCAGGACGCGATGCTTTCGGCACACCGCGGTGCGGGCACATTTCGGCACGACGCCGCGGTCGGCAGCTGGCTGCACCGCATCGTGGTCAACGCCTGCCTGGACAGGCTGCGGCGCGCCAAGGCCCACCCGACCGCGCCGCTGGAGGACGTCTACCCGGTGCCCGATCGCACCGCGCAGGTCGAGACGGCCATCGTGGTGCAACGCGCCTTGATGCGGCTTCCCGTCGAGCAGCGGGCGGCGGTGGTTGCCGTCGACATGCAGGGCTACTCCGTTGCCGACACCGCGGCGCTGCTGGGTGTCGCCGAGGGCACCGTCAAGAGCCGATGTTCGCGCGCCCGGGTTCGCCTTGGCGAGCTGCTCGGCTGCCTCAACACGCGTGCCGCCCCGGACCGCCCCGCCGGGCAGCGTTAACGCCGCCCGACCGCCCGCGCGTGGCCATCAACGTGTGCATGACGGACACTGGGGCGGATGGGTGAAGCCGGCAGAGATCCAGAGGCAGCGGACGCCGACCCGCCCCTGACGGTCGAACTTCTCGCCGACCTGCAGGCCGGTCTGCTCGACGACGATGCCGCCGCCCGCGTACGCAAGCGGGTCCGCGAAGACCCGGCGGCCGAGAACGTCCTGCGCGCCCTGAACCAGGTGCGACGCGACGTCGCCGCGCTCGGGAGCGATCCGGCGTCGGCGCCCGACGTCCCACCCGAGGTCACCTCCCGAATCTCGGCGGCGCTGCGGTCGGCCGGCGCGGGCGTACCCGGGCCCAGCGCCGCGCACTCGGCCCGGCCACACATCCGGCCCGCGAAGTTGATCGCCGCGGTGGCCGGCGCGGGCGCGGTGCTCGCAGGGATCTGCGTGGGCACCGCGGCGCTGATCAACGCACCGGAGCCCACGCCCAGCACCCCGGCCACCGCCGAGCACATCACGGTGTCTACGCCGCCGATGACGATTCCGCTCTCGCCCGCAGAGATCGTCGGCCTGCTCAACCAGACACCCGACTATGGTCAGCTCCAAGGTCAGCTCCAAGGCCAGCTGAGCGACCCGCCGCGGCGCGCGTCCTGCCTCACCGGCCTCGGCTATTCGGCATCCACACAGGTACTGGGCGCGCGACCCATCGAGATCAACGCACGCCCCGGGGTACTGCTGGTGTTGCCCGGCGAGACGCCCGACAGCCTGGCGGTCTTTGCGGTGGCACCGAATTGCAGCGCCGCCGATACCGGATTGTTGGCCAGCACCCAGATCCCCCGCCCTTAGTGTGGTGCCATGGGTTGTGCCTGTGTTGTGCCAACCGTGTGGGAACACCCGCGCTTACGCTGGCGTTCGTAGACGTAGCTTCCGTACCTGAAAGGCCCGAATGACTGCCGCCACTTCTGCCCATGATGCTCACGAGACCGTCCACGACGTCATCGTCATCGGATCCGGCCCGGCCGGGTACACCGCGGCGCTCTACGCGGCGCGCGCGCAGCTGTCGCCAGTGGTTTTCGAGGGCACCTCGTTCGGCGGCGCGTTGATGACCACCACCGAGGTGGAGAACTACCCCGGCTTTCGTGACGGCATCACCGGCCCGGAGCTGATGGACGAGATGCGCGAGCAGGCATTGCGGTTCGGCGCGGATCTGCGGATGGAAGACGTCGAATCGGTGTCCCTGGACGGGCCGGTCAAGTCGGTCGTCACCGCCGACGGGCAGACGTATCGGGCGCGCGCCGTCATCTTGGCCATGGGCGCGGCGGCGCGGTATTTGCAGGTTCCCGGCGAACAGGAGTTGCTGGGTCGCGGGGTGAGCGCATGCGCCACCTGTGACGGGTTCTTCTTCCGCGATCAAGACATCGCCGTCATCGGCGGTGGTGATTCCGCAATGGAGGAAGCCACCTTTCTGACCCGCTTCGCCCGCAGCGTGACGCTGGTGCACCGGCGCGACGAGTTCCGGGCATCGAAAATCATGCTTGACCGCGCCCGTAACAACGACAAGATCAAGTTCGTCACCAACCACACCGTCCTTGCGGTCGACGGCGAGACGACGGTGACGGGATTGCGGTTGCGCAACACGGTAACTGGTGAAGAAACCGCCCTCGCGGTGACCGGCGTTTTCGTCGCAATCGGTCACGAGCCGCGTTCCGAGATGGTGCGTGATGTGATCGATGTCGACCCCGACGGCTACGTTCTTGTCCAGGGGCACACCACGAACACCTCGCTGGACGGTGTTTTCGCCGCCGGCGACTTGGTGGACCGTACCTACCGTCAAGCCGTCACCGCAGCGGGCACCGGCTGCGCGGCGGCCATCGACGCCGAACGCTGGCTGGCCGAGCACGAGTCAGCGTCTGAAAACGCTGCAGGTACCGACACATTGATTGGAGCACCACGATGACCGATGCCGAAAAGGCAGGCGCCACAATAGAAGTGTCCGACGCGTCTTTTTCCACCGACGTGTTGTCGAGCAATAAGCCTGTGCTGGTCGACTTTTGGGCGACTTGGTGCGGACCGTGCAAGATGGTCGCGCCGGTTCTCGAGGAAATCGCCAACGAGCGGGGCGAGCAACTCACCGTCGCCAAGTTAGACGTCGACGCCAACCCCGAAACAGCGCGCGACTTCCAGGTGGTTTCGATCCCCACCATGATCCTGTTCAAGGATGGCCAACCGGTAAAGCGGATCGTCGGCGCCAAGGGCAAGGCGGCGCTGTTGCGTGAGCTTTCCGACGAGGTTCCCAACCTCACCTGATCGCGATCGGCCTCGTGCTCCGCGCCGCGCGTCCAGCCTGGCGTTTTCCCGAAATCGAGAAGCATCTGCGACAATAACGCTTGGCTGTTGTCCGCTTCTAGCTTGTCCGTTGTCCCGGAGGGCCCTTGGTATGTCGAGTCCGCGCCGTGCAGACGGCGACGCGCTGCGCTGTGGTGACCGCAGCGCCGCTGTGACCGAGATCCGGGCTACGCTGGCCACCCTAGGCCTGCTGGACAATCCCGATGAGGACTTCATTACCGGGCCGCATGCGGCTCTCGAACTCTTCGATAGCGAACTGGACGAGGCGGTGCGCGCCTTCCAGCAGCATCGCGGTCTGCTGGTGGACGGCATCGTCGGCGAGGCCACCTACCGCGCGTTGAAGGAGGCGTCCTACCGCCTCGGAGAGCGCACGCTGTATCACCAATTCGGCGCTCCACTTTACGGCGACGACGTCGCCACACTCCAGGCGCGGCTACAGGACCTCGGTTTCTACACCGGCCTGGTCGACGGCCACTTCGGGTTACAGACCCACAACGCTTTGATGTCATATCAGCGTGAATACGGGATGGCCGCCGACGGCATCTGCGGCCCGGAAACCTTGCGCTCCTTGTATTTTCTGAGTTCCCGGGTCAGCGGCGGCTCACCGCACGCCATTCGCGAAGAAGAGCTGGTCCGGCGGTCGGGCCCCAAACTGTCGGGCAAGCGGATCATCATCGATCCGGGCCGCGGCGGCGCGGACCACGGTTTCATCATGCAGAGTCCGAACGGGCCCGTCAGCGAAGCAGACGTGTTGTGGGACTTGGCAAGTCGGCTCGAGGGACGGATGACCGCCATCGGCATGGAGACTTTCCTGTCACGGCCGACCAACCGCAGCCCGTCGGACGCCGAACGCGCCGCAACCGCCAACAATTACGGCGCCGACCTGATGATCAGCCTGCGCTGCGAATTCCAGAGCAGCCCCTCGGCCAACGGCGTAGCCTCCTTCCATTTCGGAAACTCGCACGGTTCGGTCTCCACCATCGGCCGCAATCTTGCCGACTTCGTTCAGCGAGAAGTGGTGGCCCGCACGGGCTTACGGGATTGCCGAACGCATGGTCGGACATGGGACCTGCTGCGCTTGACCCGAATGCCCACCGTGCAGGTCGACGTCGGCTACATCACCAATTCGCGTGATCGCGCGATGCTGGTGTCGACGCAGACTCGCGACGCCATCGCCGAAGGTATCCTCGCCGCCGTCAAACGCCTTTATCTACTGGGCAAGAACGACAGGCCCACGGGCACATTCACCTTCGCCGAACTGCTGGCGCACGAATTGTCCGTCGAGCGGGCAACCCGCACGGGCGGTTCCTAACCGCTGTCGGTGATTGTGAGCGTATTGCTCGCCGTCGAGCCCGCCCCGACCGGCTGTTGCAGCTGAGCGCTCGCGAGCAGACGTTCCAGCGCCGCCTCGACCTCGGCCTTCCAGCCGAGACCTTTGTCCAGCTCCAGTCGCAGCCGGGGGAAGTACGAATGTGGCGCCACCACAACGAAACCCGCGTCCCTCAAGAACTCCGCGTCGATGATGCAGTGCTCGACAGAGCAGTCCCCAAGTGACTCCAATACCGGCCGCACATCGGGATCCGCCGCCCGCGGATCCTGCAACCCGGAAGCCTCCGGCGTCCGACCGAACGCCTCCAGCGCCCGGACCCCGCGGCGCACCATCTCGTCGATCACGCGGGCGATCAGCCCATGCGGTAGATCGTCGGCGGCTTGCCCCGGCTCGATACCCATCGATGTCAGCAATACCGCATCGGCGGACACCGGCGCGGTGGGAAACCGCTGCGCCCGCGGCACGGCTCGGGGCGGCGCGTAGAAGACGTACCCGACGCACGGCGGCTCGGTGTGGCTGCGTTCGTCATCCGGGATCGCGGTCGCGACCTGACCGCACGAGCCCCACTCCAGCATCACCATCGACAGCCACGCTTCTTTTTCGAATTCGGGGTCGGCGAGGTGATCCTGATTACCGAGGGTCGCGGGATCGACCTCCCAGAAGACGCAGCGGCGTGCGTGCTTGGGGAGCTGCTCGAAAGCCTCGAGCCGCAACGGCATGATTCGAGCAGACACTAGCCTCCTGGCTTCTGTGCGGTACCGCAGTCAATTGCGCCGGCAACCCCTCCAGGATAGGAGAGTTGGTCGTCATCGGACCAGTGTTTGGCCCACCACGTGAAACCGGGCGGCGGAACGGTGCGCGCACCGCGGCGCCAACCCGCTGAATACCGAAACAGCTTGAGGCACATGGAAACTCCGTCGGGGCGCGGCGCACGGGGTGGGTGGTTCCGCCCCCGCCACCCGCGCAGTGTCACAGTGACGTAATTACACCGGGTAATAGGTCATGCCTTGGGGGCGGCCATAACCTCGACGATCCGCTGGAGATCGTCGACGGACCCGAACTCCACCACAATCCGCCCCTTACGTTTGCCCAGACTAACCGTCACCCGCGTATCGAAGGCGTTCGACAGCCGATCAGCAACGTCTTGAAGCCCGGGCATCTGGATCGGCTTGCGACGCTGCGGCGCCGGGCCCGACCCGTCGCCGCGGTTGCCCTCGTGATTGGCTAAAGTGACCGCCTCCTCGGTGGCCCGCACCGACAGGCCCTCCGCGACGATCCGGGCGGCCAGTTCCTCCTGTGCCTCGGCGCCGGCTTCCAGCGACAGCAGCGCGCGGGCATGACCGGCGGACAGGACGCCCGCCGCCACGCGCCGCTGCACCGGGATCGGCAACTTGAGCAACCGGATCATGTTGGTGATCAACGGACGCGAGCGGCCGATGCGGGACGCCAGTTCGTCGTGGGTGACCCCGAATTCGTCGAGCAGCTGTTGGTAGGCCGCCGCCTCTTCCAACGGGTTCAGCTGCACCCGATGGATGTTTTCCAGGAGGGCGTCGCGCAGCAGATTGTCGTCGGCGGTCTCCCGCACGATGGCCGGGATGGTGACCAGGCCGGCCTCTTGGGCGGCCCGCCAACGCCGCTCCCCCATCACGATCTGGTACCGCGCGCCGCTGGGCGATCCGGTCACCGCCCGGACCACGATCGGCTGCAGCAGACCGAATTCACGAATCGAGTGCACCAACTCGGAGAGCGCGTCTTCGTCGAACACCTGCCGGGGCTGGCGTGGGTTGCGTTCGATGTCGGCGGGCGCGATCTCGCGGTACACGGCCCCCATCGCGGCGGCCTCCGGCGGCGGTCCCCCGATCAAGACGTTGGCCGCAGCAGCTCCCATTCGCGGGCCCAGTGTGGCGGGACCGGGGTCGCTGTCCGCCGGACCGGTGGGAATCAGCGAAGCCAGGCCCCGGCCGAGGCCGCCCTTTTTGCGTAACGGCTGCGTCATGGTTGTCCCTTCACGGATGGTGTTCAATCACGCTCGGCGAGTTCGCGACTCGCATCGAGATAGCTCATCGCCCCGCGCGAACCGGGGTCGTAATCGATGATCGTCATGCTGTAGCCGGGGGCCTCCGAGACCTTGACGCTGCGCGGAATCACGGTGCGCAACACCTTGGGCCCAAAGTAGCGGCGCACCTCTTCAGCCACCTGGTCGGCGAGCTTGGTCCGACCGTCGTACATGGTGAGGACCACGGTGGTCACCTCCAGCCGCGGGTTGAGGTGTGCCTTCACCATCTCGATGTTGCGCATCAGTTGCGACACACCCTCCAGCGCGTAGTACTCACACTGGATCGGGATCAACACCTCTGGCGCTGCGACGAGCGCGTTGATGGTCAGCAACCCGAGCGAGGGCGGGCAATCGACGAAGACGTAATCGAAGTCGAAATTGTCGAGATCGGCCAAGGCGGTGCGCAGCCGGTTCTCGCGGGCCACCATGCTCACCAATTCGATCTCTGCACCCGCCAGGTCGATCGTCGCCGGCACGCAGAACAGGCGCGGGCTGTGCGGACTGCGGCGCATAGCGTCGCCCAGCGAGACCTCGCCAATCAGTACCTCGTACGACGAGGGTGTGCCCGCCTGCCGGTCGTGGATCCCAAGCGCCGTGCTCGCGTTGCCCTGCGGGTCGAGATCGATGACGAGCGTCTTGACCCCTTGCACCGCCAGGGCGGCGGCGAGGTTGACGGCGGTGGTCGTTTTACCGACTCCCCCTTTTTGATTGGCGATCGTGAAGACCCGACGATGGCTCGGACGGCGCAGCGGCGGATAGGTGGTGTGCAGCACCCGCATTGCGCGCTCCGCCGCCGCACCGATGGGCGTGTCGAAATCTGCGGATGTTTCACGTGAAACACTTCGGGCGGCACGGCCCGAGTCGTCGCCGGACAACGCCGCCCCCTCCGGTGCGGTTACCGGAGCCGGCGACTGCGCGTGCACTCCGCCCGACAACCCAACCGAAACGGCCGACGAATCCTGTGGAGAACTCACCGCGTCCTCCTTTCTGCTGTCCGTGCCTGCCGCTGGCGCGCCGGTCCGCGTCGTGCTAACACCACGGTTGCGGGCGGACGCAAATAGTTCGCGCCACATGTCACCACCCTGACATCCACAGCGCCCGATGCCGCCATCACACGCCGACTTGCTTCCACTTCGTCGGGAGCACGCTCCCCTTTGATCGCGACCATGCGCCCATCCGGCCTTAGCAACGGCATGCTCCACTTCGTCAACTTGTCGAGTGCTGCAACCGCTCGCGACATCGCGACATCCCGCGCGCCGAACCGTTCACGTATCGCGGGTTCCTCCGCACGGCCGCGCACCACCTCAACCGCCAACCCCAGTTCGGCGACGACCTCGGCAAGAAACTCGCTGCGCCGTAGGAGCGGTTCGAGGAGGACGATCTCAAGATCGGGCCGCGCGATTGCCAATGGTATCCCCGGCAACCCAGCCCCGCTGCCGATGTCGATTACTCGCTCGCCCGGGTCCAACAACTCTCCCACGACAGCACTGTTCAGCAGATGACGGTCCCACAGTCGGTCCACCTCACGCGGCCCCAGCAGTCCGCGTTCCACCCCTGCGCTGGCCAGCACGTCGGCGTACCGCCGGGCGATATCGAGCCGCGGCCCGAACACGGCGGCTGCGGCATCGCTCAGGTGCGCCGGCTCGACTCCCCTGCCACCGCCCATTGCCCGCCCTGGTTCGTCGACATGTTTCACGTGAAACATCGTTTCGTCGCGTTTCACGTGAAACATCCTCGATCCTCGACGGCCTTGGACGGCTGGGGCACCCGCGAATTACACGGCTGTTGTTCGGTTAGTCCAGCAGGACGACAACCCGGCGCGACGGCTCGACGCCCTCGCTCTCGCTGTGTACCCCGTCGACCGCCGCGACGGCGTCGTGGACGATCTTGCGCTCGAACGGCGTCATCGGAGATAGCTCTTCTCGTTCCCCGGTGCTCAGCACCCGCCGTGCCACCTTGTCGCCGAGCGTGGCCAGCTCGTCCCGCCGCCGGCGCCGCCAGCTGGCGATGTCGAGCATCAACCGGCTTCGCACTCCGGTCTTCTGATGCACCGCCAATCGGGTGAGCTCCTGCAGCGCGTCGAGCACTTCGCCGCCGCGGCCGACCAACTTGTTCAAGTCGTCGCTGCCGTCGATACTCACGATCGCGCGGTTGCCCTCGACGTCCAGATCGATATCACCGTCGAAGTCCAAGAGGTCCAACAGCTCTTCGAGGTAGTCGCCGGCGATCTCCCCCTCGGCGACCAACCGCTCCTCCAGATCGTCGGATTCCTCCGCGCCGGCCTCCGATGTCGCCGTATCTTCGGCCTCTTCGGGCTCTTCGGCCTCTTCGGGCTCCTCGGCCTCTTCGGGCTCCTCGAGCTCTTCGGGCTCCTCGGCCTCCTCCGCGACCGCCACGACTGTGTCGAGTTCGGCGTCCGAGTCGCGCTCGGTGATGTCGGCGTCTGTCATGCCATTCTTTCTCCCTCATCCACGGGTACCTGTCCTATTCGGGTCACTCGCCTGTGGCGGGCCCGTCCAGCAACGGCACCCTCGTCAGCGTTTGCGCCTTTTCGGTCTCGCGCCCGGTCGTGGGGTGCGGTTGGTCGGAGCGTTGTTACGTCCGCCGGAACCCGGTTTCTCCGGCTGGGCTGGTGCGGTTTGTGTTCCGGTGCCATCGCCGTCGGATCCGTCGATGTCCGTCCTCGGCGCAGCGGATCCCGAGTCGGTGCTCTCGTCACCACCCCCCGACGAACCGTCACCGCTCGCCGCTGCCGTCTTCGGGTTGCGCTTCGGTTTAGCGCCCGGCGCCGGTGCGTTGGCCGCTCGGCGCTGGACGACCTCCTGCCTCTTGGCCTCGTCCTCTTTTTCGATCATGCCGAACACGATGTGCTGCTGTCCGAAGGTCCAGATGTTGTTGGCGAACCAGTACAGGATGATCGCCAGCGGAAGGAACGGGCCACCGACCACCACACCGAGCGGAAACACATAGAGCGCGAGTTTGTTCATCATCGCGGTCTGCGGATTGGCCGCCGCCTCCGGGCTCTGGCGGGCCACCGATGCGCGGCTGTTGAAGTAGGTGGCAATCCCGGCCAGGATCATCACCGGGGCCCCCACGGCGATCACCGCGGGACGGCTGAAGTAGGTGAATGCGTCCAGCCCGGCCCGTTGCGTCATGTAGGCGCCGATCGGCGCACCAAAGAGGTTGGCGTCCAGAAAGTGACCGACGTCGGCCGCGCTGAAGAAGTAGTTGCCCGTCGCCCGATTCTGGGCCACCGTCAGGTGCGGTTGACCGAAGCCTCCGGTCGTGCGGTTGAACGACCGCAGCACGTGATACAGGCCGATGAATACCGGGATCTGCGCCAGCATCGGCAGGCAGCCCAGGATCGGATTGAACCCGTGCTCGCGTTGCAACTTTTGCATCTCGAGCGCCATGCGCTGGCGGTCCTTGCCGTACTTCTTTTGCAGCGCCTTGATCTGTGGTTGCAGTTCCTGCATCTGTCTGGTCGTGCGGATCTGGCGCACGAACGGCTTGTACAGCAAGGCGCGCAGGGTGAATACGAGGAACATCACCGACAGGGCCCACGCGAAGAAGTTCGACGGGCCCAGCACAGCCGCGAACAGCTTGTACCAAACCCACATAATCCACGACACCGGGTAGTAGACGAAGTCGAGGCTGAAGAAATCAAACAAAAGACTCACTCTCCCGTTGCTTTGCCGCGGGGCCCCGCGCTTGTCCGGCTGCGGAGCCGGCGTCTTCGAACCTCACGCGGCCGTCAGGTCGGTCCGGTATCGGATCCCATCCTCCCCGATGCCACGGGCCGCACTTGGCGAGCCTGGCTGCCGACAACCAGCTGCCCCGAATCAGGCCGTACTCGTTGAGGGCGTCGACGGCGTACTGGCTACAGGTCGGCACGAAGCGGCATGTCGCCGGGCGCAGTGGCGAAACCATGTGGCGGTACAGCTGGATCAGGAATATCAGTCCACGAACGGTGGCCCGGCCCGCACCGCTGACCACCGCGCTCAGCCTCCCCGACGATCTCACCGGTCGCTCCTCGCCGACTCGAAGGCCCGTCGCAGCCCGCGTCGCAGCTGCTGTTCCAGCCGCGGGGACGACGCGTGGCGACTGCTCGGCAACGCGCGAATGACCACCTGATCGGATTGATGAAGATCGCCCAACAGGGTCCGGGCAACATGACGCAGCCGACGCGCGACGCGATGGCGTTCCACCGCCGAACCCACCGCCTTGCCGATGATCAGTCCGAGGCGCGGACCCGCGCCGGCTTCGTGGCCACTCCCCCGCCGGACGTGGACAACGACGTCGGGCTGCGCCGTGCGCATCCCGTACTTCACCGTGGCGTCAAACTCTGTTGACCGCCTCATGCGGTTGCGTGCCGGAAGCACCGCCACAGAACCTGACGTTGCGTTCAGGCAGATAACGCGCGACGGCCCTTACGGCGCCGATCCGACACAATTGCACGCCCGGCGCGGGTGCGCATCCGCAGGCGGAAACCATGCACGCGGGCCCGGCGCCGGTTATTCGGCTGGAAAGTCCGCTTGCCCTTGGCCACGGCGTTCTCCTCGTTGTCTCTGGCTTAAAGTCTCAAGCCGTCCGCCCACCACGCTTCTCGACTGCAATTGCCTGCGGTCAATCGGAGATGGGTAGTGCTGCTGGCCGGCGCGGTCCCCAGACACACCAGATCCCGGGTCGCAGCCGTATCGCCGACTTTCGGGCGACTGTTAGAGGGTACTGACGAGCCTTGCCTGGGTCAAACGTGGTCTGTCCCAACGCACCCAAACCGCACTTTCCGAAACCTCCGTTCTCGGCGAGTGCGTCGCGCCAGCGCATCCACACCGAACCTGGACGCACCTCCCAGGAACCCCACATTGGCGAATTGGAATGCAGCAGAACGGTTGGCAGCCGCACGGAAAACTGTTAGCTTCGGGCAATGCCGTTTCGGAACGGCGCTTGACGATGAAGCGAGGATGGCGGATCGACTAGCTGTCTAGGCGACCTATGCGGGTTGTCACCAGCACGGAGATCGCGAGCCGTCGCCGGTAGGCTGCGGCTTGCATACGATCATCTTGTCCACACCTGTGCATAACTATGTGGACAGTTTCTTTGTCGTCGAGCGCGGTTGCAGCTCGACCCGGATTCTGCGAGAACCAGGGAGATACGTCGTTGACCGATGACCCCGGTTCAGGTTTCACCACAGTGTGGAACGCGGTCGTCTCCGAGCTCAACGGCGAGTCCACCGCGGACGGCATGGCTGCCAGCTGGACTACCCTCGTCACTCCGCTGACCCCCCAGCAAAGGGCGTGGCTGAACCTCGTTCAGCCACTGACGATCGTCGAGGGGTTTGCCCTGTTGTCCGTCCCGAGCAGCTTCGTCCAGAACGAGATCGAACGTCATCTGCGCGCCCCGATCACCGATGCGCTCAGCCGCCGGCTCGGACAACAAATCCAGCTCGGGGTGCGCATCGCCCCGCCCCCCAAAGACTCCGAAGACGGTGCCTTCGTACCAGCGGAAACCTTCGCCCCGTCCGATGACACCGCGGTCGACGCCGACGACGGCTACGAAAACGGTGAAGCCGTTGCCGATGCCGAACACAGTTGGCCCAACTACTTCACCGAACGCCCCCATGCCGCCGACCCCGCCATCGCCGGCGGAACCAGCCTGAACCGGCGCTACACCTTCGACACGTTCGTCATCGGCGCCTCGAATCGCTTCGCACACGCCGCGGCCCTGGCGATCGCCGAAGCCCCCGCCCGCGCTTACAACCCGCTCTTCATCTGGGGCGAGTCCGGCCTCGGCAAGACTCACCTGTTACATGCCGCCGGCAATTACGCCCAGCGACTGTTCCCGGGCATGCGGGTCAAGTACGTCTCCACCGAGGAATTCACCAACGACTTCATCAACTCGCTGCGCGACGACCGCAAGGTGGCCTTCAAACGCAGCTATCGCGACGTCGACGTGCTGCTGGTCGATGACATCCAGTTCATCGAGGGCAAGGAAGGTATTCAGGAGGAGTTCTTCCACACCTTCAACACGCTGCACAACGCCAACAAACAGATTGTCATCTCGTCGGACCGGCCGCCGAAGCAACTCGCCACCCTCGAAGACCGGCTGAGGACCCGGTTCGAGTGGGGCCTGATCACCGACGTGCAGCCTCCCGAACTGGAAACCCGCATCGCCATCCTGCGCAAAAAAGCACAGATGGAGCGGCTGGCCGTGCCCGACGACGTTCTCGAGCTCATCGCCAGCAGCATCGAACGCAACATCCGCGAACTCGAGGGCGCCCTCATCCGGGTGACGGCGTTCGCGTCGTTGAACAAGACTCCGATCGACAGGTCCCTGGCGGAGATCGTGCTGCGCGACCTGATCGCCGACGCCAGCACCATGCAGATCAGCGCGGCGACCATCATGGCCGCCACCGCCGAATACTTCGACACCACCGTGGAAGAGCTGCGCGGCCCGGGCAAGACCCGGGCGCTGGCCCAGTCACGACAAATCGCCATGTACCTGTGCCGCGAGCTGACCGACCTGTCGCTCCCCAAGATCGGTCAGGCATTCGGCCGCGACCACACCACGGTGATGTACGCCCAGCGAAAGATCCTGTCCGAGATGGCCGAGCGGCGTGAGGTGTTCGATCACGTCAAGGAGCTCACCACTCGTATCCGTCAGCGGTCCAAGCGCTGATTCCCCGGTTTCGCGCAACTTTTTTTCCAAAAACTTCCCACCCCCCTGTCCCACCAGTCACACCCAAGGTGGTGTGTGCAGTGCTGTGCACAAACCAGTCAGACGGCGGGGCGGCCCTGGGATTCACCTGCACAACTGGTCGCCATCCCCAACGGCCCAACGCAGACCACACCGTTGTCAACGGTGTCATCCACAAGCCGCATCACTCCCCTAGCTGCGCCAAGGGCATACTGTCCCCAGAACTCACAATCCCTATTACTGTTACTGAGATATCTTCGTTATTTCTTCTTTGAAGTAGAGCGTTGGGGACGCGCGTTGCGCTGACCTCGTGGAGTTGTCGTTGACCCGGCTTGTCGGCCGTCACGATTAGCTTTCAAGTTGGCGTCCGAAGCTCTACGGTTGTTCTTCGACTGCCGTTGCGGCCTCGTGGCGTGGTACGTGTCACGGGTGTTCGCTCCGGGGGCGCGAGCTAGCGGCGGGCGGCTAGCCACTTTGTTTTTGACCACTCGGCGGGTGGAGGGACGCTATGGAGACGGCGACACGAGCTGGCCTCACCGACTTGAAGTTCCGCCTGGTGCGAGAGTCCTTCGCCGACGCGGTGTCGTGGGTGGCGAAGAATCTGCCGACGAGGCCCGCGGTGCCGGTGCTTTCCGGGGTTCTGCTGTCGGGTTCGGATGACGGCCTGAGGATCTCCGGATTCGACTACGAGGTGTCCGCCGAGGCGCAGGTGGCGGCCGAAATAGCTTCTCCGGGAAGTGTTTTGGTGTCAGGACGGTTGCTGTCCGACATCACCCGGGCGCTGCCGAACAAGCCGGTGGACTTCTATGTGGACGGCAACCGGGTGGCGCTGACCTGCGGAAGCGCCAGGTTCTCGTTGCCGACGATGCCGGTGGAGGATTACCCGACCCTGCCCGCGCTGCCCGAGGGCACCGGTACCCTGCCCGCGGATCTCTTCGCCGAGGCGATCGGTCAGGTGGCGATCGCGGCCGGCCGCGATGACACGCTGCCGATGTTGACAGGCATTCGGGTCGAGATCTCAGGTGACACGGTGGTTTTGGCTGCCACCGACAGATTCCGTTTGGCTGTTCGCGAGCTCACCTGGTCGGCGTTGTCGCCCGACGTTCAAGCCGCGGTGCTGGTACCGGCGAAGACGCTGGCCGAGGCGGCCAAAGCCGGCGCCGATGGGTCTGAAGTCCGGTTGTCGCTGGGCGCGGGCACGGGGGTCGGCAAAGACGGGCTGCTGGGTATCAGCGGTAACGGCAAACGCAGTACCACTCGCCTGCTCGACGCGGAGTTCCCGAAGTTTCGCCAATTGTTGCCGGCGGAGCACACCGCCGTGGCCACCATCAACGTGGCCGAGCTGACCGAGGCCATCAAGCTGGTGGCGTTGGTGGCCGACCGCGGCGCGCAGGTGCGGATGGAATTCGGCGACGGCATGTTGCGGCTGTCCGCCGGCGCCGACGATGTGGGTCGGGCGGAAGAAGATCTTCCGGTGGATTTCGTCGGCGAGCCGTTGACGATCGCATTCAACCCGACCTACCTGACCGACGGACTTGCGTCGGTCCACGCCGAGCGGGTGTCGTTTGGTTTCACCACCCCCGGTAAGCCGGCGTTGCTGCGGCCGGCGCTCGACGACGATAGTGCGCCGACCGGCACCGGACCGTTCCCCGCGTCGCCGACGGACTATGTGTATCTGCTGATGCCAGTTCGGTTGCCCGGGTAGGTGTACGTCCGGCATTTGGGACTGCGTGACTTTCGGTCCTGGGCGCACGTCGACCTGGAATTACAGCCGGGTCGAACGGTGTTTGTCGGCCCTAATGGCTTCGGTAAGACAAATTTGGTTGAGGCGCTGTGGTATTCGACTACCTTGGGTTCACACCGAGTAGGCACCGACATGCCGTTGATCCGAGCCGGTGCCACTAGGGCCGTGGTTTCGACGATCGTCGTCAACGAGAACAGGGAATGCGCAATCGATCTCGAGATCGCCGCCGGGCGGGCCAACAAGGCGCGATTGAATCGTTCGCCGGTGCGCAGCACGCGTGAGGTGATCGGGGTATTACGTGCGGTGTTGTTCGCACCGGAGGATTTGGCTTTGGTGCGTGGGGATCCCGCGGAGCGTCGCCGCTACCTCGACGAGTTGGCGACGGTTCGCAGGCCGGCGGTGGCCGGCATGCGTGCCGATTACGACAAGGTGCTACGGCAACGCACCGCGTTGTTGAAGTCTGCTGCGGGGGCGCGATACCGCGGCGACCGCGGTGCCCTGGACACCCTTGACGTGTGGGACAGCCGGTTGGCCGAGCACGGCGCGGAATTGATGGCCGCGCGCATCAATCTGGTGAACGAGTTGGCGCCCGAGCTGGAGAAGGCCTATCAGCTGCTGGCGCCGGGATCACGCCCTGCGTCGATCGCGTACCGAGCCCGCCTCGGTGTGGAGAGCGGCCAGGATTCGCAGGATTGGGTAGGCGACGATCGCGAATTCTTGGAGGCCGCTTTGTTGTCCGCCCTGTCGGCGCGCCGGGATGCGGAATTGGCGCGCGGGATGTGTCTGGTTGGCCCGCACCGCGACGACCTCGAGCTGCGGCTAGGTGATCAACCCGCCAAAGGTTTTGCCAGCCATGGGGAATCGTGGTCTTTCGCGGTGGCGCTGCGGTTAGCGGCGTATGAGTTGTTGCGGGCCGACGGCGGTGAGCCCGTGTTGTTGCTCGACGATGTGTTCGCCGAACTGGACGCCTACCGCCGTCGCGCGTTGGCTGCGGTCGCC
>Ga0210389_10000676_pt1 | contig 29333 bp, 21 predicted proteins | sample IncBWH28OmetaG_FD_160127 | JGI IMG/M metagenome (GOLD analysis project Ga0210389, IMG submission 160127) | Forest soil microbial communities from Barre Woods Harvard Forest LTER site, Petersham, Massachusetts, United States - Inc-BW-H-28-O ... | reverse complement strand
GTTGCGCAGCCAGCTGATCCTGCGATGGTTCAACAATGCAAGCCGCCGGGTCCTGGCGATCACCAGCGCCGAACGCGGCGAAGGCCGCAGCTGGCTTGCGGCCAATCTGGCAACGATGTTTGCCCAACTCGGAGAGCGAACGCTGCTGATCGATGCGGACATGCGGCATCCGCGCCAACACCGGATTTTCAACGTCGACAACTCGGTGGGTTTGTCCGCTCTGCTCACCGGCCGCGCGGGCCGGGAAATTGCACGCCGGATCCATCCTCAGCTGCGCCTATTCGTGCTGCCCGCGGGCATCCTGCCGCCGAATCCCCAGGAACTCCTCGCGCGCCCGGTGTTCGACGTGATTCTGGACCACTTCGCCGCGCAGTTCAGTTTGGTGATCCTCGACACTCCGGCGGTCTGTGAAACCGCGGATGCGCAGATCCTCGCGGCGAACGCCGGCAGTGCGGTGATGATTGCACGCCGCAACCGCACGGCGCAGACAAAGCTCGCAAGTGCGATGGAAATGTTGACCGATACGGGAGTGAACGTCATCGGAAGCGTCATCAATGAGCACTGAGCGCGTCCGGCCACGCATGCGCACAAGAGCACCGATACATTTTCTTGGCATAAGAGTCTTGCTGGGGCTCTTCATAGTGCTGCTGGAGTTGATATTCATCAGCAGCCTGGCCTCGGCGGGCATGGAATTTGTCTTCTCCAGCGTCGCCGTGACGGTTGCGTTGCTGATACAGCTGAGATTCGCGGTGCGCACAACCTCCGAATCGCCCGCGGATATGGTGGTGTTCATTTTCAATTGGCTGTTTCTTGATCTGGCGCCAAAAGTCCAATTGATGAGCATGCCGCAGCAGCTGATCAATACCTCGACGGTGGCGGTCGATCGAGTTGCGCTGACGAACCTCGTTTGTGCGCTGTTCATGGTTGCATTTACGTTGTTCTATGGATTCTTGAGCAAACGCAGCGAAGCCGCGCCCCCGGTGAACGCCGCACCGGCAGGCGCCCCGGAGGAATTCTCGGGGGGCGGTGTCGGCCTCGCGCTGGTCGTCTGCATTTGCGTGGTCGGCTTGCTGGCACCGTCGGCGTACAAGTCGATTGAAAACGCGGTTGCCGCCTCGCCCGCCTCCCTCATCCTGAAGAGATGCCTGCTGTTTCTTCCCTCGGCGACGCTGTTGATCCTTCTGAATGAGACCGTGCGATCGGGACGCAAGCTCGCGTTCAGCCGCGCTTGCGCACTGCTGATGCTGCTGGTTCTGGTGTTGATCACGGAGAATACGTACACCGAAAAGCGCAACGCCTTGGGGCCGCTGTATACCGCGCTGCTGTTGCTGGCATTCCCGAAGGTGTTCTCCACTTGGGCGCGACGGATGTGGCTGCTCGTGAGCGGCATGGTGCTGGTATTTCCGGCGATCTCGATATTTACGCACAATCACCGCCAGGCCGTGGGCGACGTGTCGATTACGCAGATATCGGACCGGATCGTAGACCACTATTTTTCGATCAACTACGACTCTTGGGCGAATATCTATACGGCCGTTGAAATAGTCAAAGTACACGGCGTGCAATGGGGCCATCAATTGCTGGGTGCGCTGCTGTTTTTCGTGCCGAGCGCGATGTGGAGCACGAAGCCATTGGCCACGGGCATCTTTCTCGCCGATTACCTGATTGTGAACTACAGCATGTGGTTCACGAATCTCTCGGCGCCGCTGATAGCCGAAGGGTATCTGGACTTTGGTCCTTTCGGGGTCGTCGCCTACGCGGGCGTGGCCGCCTTCGTCGTGACGCTTCTGAACAAGATCGCACGCCGAAGCACCAAATGGGTCTGGTATCCGGCGGCGGTCTACGGCGCCGTGTTCTTGATGATCGTGCTGCGCGGATCGCTCATGATCGCGCTGGGATTCGCGAGCGCAGCTTTCCTGGCGTTTGGGCTTGCCTCCGCGATGCTGTCTGTGAAATTGGGCGTTCGGCACCGGGTCGCCAGGCGCATCGTCGCGCAACCGACGATGGTGTCTTGAGGCGCGCTCATTGTGCGTTTGGATTTATGCGAGTAGCGATATACCACAATATTCTTTGGTCGAAGTACAAAGGCGTCGTGTTCTCGCAGGTGCACCTGCACGGCGAACCGCGCGGGATTACGCCCTCGTTCATCCAGATTGCGGAGACCGAAGAGATCCGGATGGGGCTGGGCGGCGTCGACCTCTCGTATCATCAGTATCCTTTCCGGCTCTTGTTTCGCGGCTCCTACGGCAACGCCCCCCTCATACGGCGCATTGGCGCGCTCGCTCGCGATCTCTATAAGAATCCGGTCGATTTGGTCATCATCCCCGGTTATCACCGCGCCGAATATTGGGCGATGCTCGCGGTGTGCATCGTGCTGAGGCGCAAGCGTGCCGTTTTTTGCGACTCCACGACGGCCGATCGGCCCAGAGTGGCATGGCGAGACCTGGCGAAACGTTGGTTCTTCGGCTGGTGCAACGGTTTCTTTTGCTACGGCATCAGAAGCAAGGAATACCTGATGAGTTACGGCGTGAGCGAGTCGAAAATCGCCTACCGCTGCCAGGCGGCGGCGTTGCCGCATGACTACAGCGTGGCCAAGGTCCTGTCGCACTACCAATTGAACTGGCGCGGCCGGCCCGACGAACCCCACTTTCTCTACGTCGGCCGGCTGTCGAGCGAGAAGGGATTGGAGGATTTGTTCGCGGCATTTCGCATTCTCTACCAGCGCGTTCCGGGGGCGAGATTGGACTTTGTCGGCGCAGGGCCGCTCGCGGATCATCTGAAGAGGCGCGCGGCAGATCTCAAGATGACCCAGGCCATTTCTTTTCTCGGAAGCAAGAGCCTGGATGAGATTGCAGGGTTGTTCCAAACGCGCACGGCTTTGGTATTGCCAAGCCATAGCGAACCATGGGGTTTGGTGGTCAATGAGGCCTTGAGCTATGGCTGTCCGGTGGTCGTCAGCAGTGCCTGCGGTTGCGTGCCGGATCTGGTGCGGGACGGCTCGACCGGATATTCATTCGAAGTCGGCAACGTCGAGGATTTGGCGAGGGCGCTCGACTCGGTCAGGAGTCTATCCAATGACAGGCAGGCAGTCGCGCGACAGTGTCTCGAGGTTGTCTCCGATTACACGCCGGAGCGGGCCTCCTCGCAGATATTGGACGGTTGCGTGCGCATGGTGGGGAACACCGGATGACACGCCTGTGCTTTGCCGGACCGCTGCCCCCGCCGGTGAATGGCTTTTCCAGTGTCTGCGGCATGATGCTGGAGCTGCTGAAGGCGAGAATGCCGGTCGAAGTATTCGACCGGGCCCCCAGCCCGAATGCGCGGGCGATCGGGGTCCTGCGGCAATTGATCAGGCCGTTCAAATACCTGGCGACGTGCGCCGGCAAACGCGACACGGCCCTGTATCTGGCGCTGTCGGGCGGCCGCGGACAATTCATCGATTTGATCTATGTGCTGATCAGCAAGCTGTTTCGGCGCCCGGTCTATATCCATCACCACAGCTATGTGTACATCAACTCGCCTTCAGGCTTGAATCGCTGCTTCTTCGCCCTGGTGCGCAACGAGAACCATATCGTTCTGAGTCCGCGGATGGGGTTGTCGTTGAGCCGCGTTTACGGCTTGGATCCGCGCACGGTGCGCGTCGTGTCGAACGCGGCCTTTTATCGATGCGATGAGGCGTACCAAGTACAGGTCAACGAAGCCGCACCGTTGCATCTCGGTTTTCTGTCGAACATCACCTTTGAGAAAGGCATCGTTGAATTCTTCGATGTCCTGGCCGCGTTGACCGCACGCGGCATAGACTATCGGGCATCCATCGCGGGCCCCGTTGCCGCGGAGGCCCGGCAAACCTTCGAGACGTTGCTGCAGTCGACGCCGCACGTGCATTACGCCGGACCCGTTTACGGCGAAGCCAAGGAGCGGTTCTACGGGCAACTGGACCTGTTTTTATTTCCGACCCGCTACGCGAACGAAGCCGAGCCGTTGGTCATCTATGAAGCGATGCGGCGCGGCGTCCATGTCATTGCCTGCGATCGCGGCGCGATCGCCGAGATGCTGCGCGATGGCGCCGGGCTGGTCATACCTCGTGAGGGGCTGGTCGAAGCGGCGGCGGCTCATATCGAGCATTTCAGCAAGGATCGGCGCGCCTTGTCGTCCGCCAAAAGCGCCTCGATGCAGCACGCCCGACGAATACTCTCTTCAAGCAAGCAATCGCTGGAAAACCTAGTGGCCTGCATGCAGGGCACGTCCGAACCGGTGAGCATCCCACAGTGAAAATACCCACAAGAAAAATCGCTAGTGCCGCAGCCATGACGACTTTGACATCGGTGTCCCTGGCGGCCGCAATCGAATATCGAGACCCGCTTGATATCGCCGTCACCCCGATTGAAGAGGTCGCCGGCGTGGAGCGAACCGACACCCTGAGCCTGTATGTGGGCGACAAAATCACCTACGACGACAATATTTACCTTCTGCCGCGGAGCGTAACCGACCTGACTACCCTGACCGGAATCGGATCCAATCCCGATCGGAAGGATTATATCGACACCATAAGCGGCGGCATGGATAGCGAGTGGCTTGCGGGAGCCCGCCAGAGCTTCGATGTGGGGCTGCATGTGGACTACAACCGCTATTTTCGAAACCAGAACTTGAGCAACGTTTCGAGCAACGACCGCGTTGCCTGGAATTGGGGCTTGGGCGACGCGCTTTCCGGTAAAGTCGGCGTGGATTACCAGAGACTGCTCGCCGGATTCAGCAATACCGTCGTATATTCCCGCGACATTGTAAACCGCACCGATTACTTTGGCTCCATGCGCTACCAGGTCGGTCCGCGGTGGGGGATATTCGGCGGTCTGCTCGGTACCGAGTACTCCGTGTCGGCGGCGCAGGGGGCATTCAACAATTCGAAATCGAAGGGCGTCGACGTCGGTGCGGATTTCAGCACGGACACCAATCGCATCGGCTTCGACTATCGCTACAACGATTCGCGCGCGCCGAACGCCACTGTGGTGAACGGCATCTTGTTCGAGCCGGACTATCGAGAGGAGCGCGCCCGGGTGCTCGTGAGGTACGCACTGACTGAAAAAACGATTCTCGACGCAAGCGCAGGATATTTGAAGCGTGATTATCCCAGCACCGCGATCGGCAGCTTTGCGGGCGATATCTGGCGGGCCGCCTTGCAGTGGCAGCCGACACCCAAGACTCAGCTGCTGTTCGGCGTCTGGCGGCAACTGGCGGCGGATCTGACGTCCCAGACCGACTATTTCGTCGACAAGGGTGTGAGTGTCACGCCGCAGTGGGTCGCATCGGAAAAGATCACCTTTTCGGCCGTCATTGCGCGGGACACCAACGATTACGTGGGCTCGAATCCCGTCGGCTTGATCCCGGTCGCGCCCACAACGCAGCTGCGGCGCGATACGATCACCGCTGAAACCGCCAACATGGTGTACACGCCCGTTCCCGCGATCCTGGTTACGGTTGCCGCGGGCCATTCAACGCGCAACTCGAATGTTTCCCAATTCCACTACAACGACATTCAGGGCAGCGTCAACGTCGTCTATAAATTCTTCCGCTACGGAAACGTGCAGTAAAGCGGGCCCGCGCTTGCTTACGCCCTGGAATGGACGGGACGGGCCGGAGATCCAACGCACACCATCATGGGAGGAAGATCGCTGAACACCGAGCTGCGCGAGCCGACTACCGTGCCCCTGCCGACAGTGACGCCGGGCGCGATGAAAACATCGGCCGCCAGCCATGCTTCATCCTCGATCACGATGGGAAAAGCCTGGATGTCAAAACTCGCGGATCGATAATCGTGCGTGCCGGCACACAGGTAACCCTTCTGCGATACCACCACATTCCTTCCAATTGTAATTCTTGCAAAGCAATAGAGGACCGCGTGATCGCCGACCCAAGAATAATCTCCGATTTGCAGTTTCCACGGATAAGGAATTGTCACGCTCGGCCGAATGCGGACTCCCTCGCCGATTTGGGCGCCGAATCGACGCAGCAGCCAGCGCCGAAATCCATACATCACCTGCGGCGATCCTCGGAACAGCGTCGCTTGCACCAGCCACCACAGTTGAACGACCAATCCCGACCGTCCTCTGAAATCCGGCGGCAGGCGGAAGGCTTTCAAGTTTTGTATGTTTGCGGAATTCAATCGGGGCGCACCTTATGTTCTGTGTGACTTCTTTTGGCGACAGTATCAATCCTAAAGCTTTTGATGCCCGCGCTACGGCCATGAACGGTGTAGTAATCGTCTGACGCCGACTTGTTCCACACGGACATCGGAATTGGATAAAAATAGCCTGCAAATATCTTCATTGAGCCGCTTGTGCCAGAACAATACCGACCCGCAATAACAGGCAGTGAACCATGGCAGGGACACGACAAATCATATTCTCATACCGGACGTAAATCTTTGGAACAGCCGCTAACTTCCGAACAGGTCGATGAGTTTTTTCGCCAGGGCTTCCTCGTGATCGGGACGCCGCAGATCCCGGCTTCCGAGCTTGAATGGTGCGGTGAGATTCTGATGCGCATGATTCTCGGCGGGGAGCGGCGCAGCGAAGGCCGCAACCTCGATCTGGCCGAAACGGACGGTGCGGGCGACAAGACCTCGCCCAGCGTACTGCAGCCTTCGATGTATGCGCGGGAGCTGCGAAAATTATCGTATCGCAGCGTCGCGCTTGCCACGGCCAGGCAATTATTGGGTCCGAACGCCGAGTTCGCCGGCGATCACGCCATATTCAAGCCCAGCCATCGAGGGCATCCCACGCCGTGGCATCAGGACGAAGCCTTCCGCGAACCGGGCTTCGACTACAATGAACTGAGCATCTGGATCGCGGTGACGGAAAGCACGCTCGACAACGGCGCGATGGCGTACATACCCGGATCGCATTTGCTGGGCGTACTGCCGCATCGCCTGCATGGCGATGCCAAGCAAGCCAACACGATCGAGTGTTATGAAGGCTTTGATCCGGCGACAGCGGCCGTGCGGCCGATTCCCGCGGGCGCCATGATCATTCATCACGGCCGCACGGTGCATGGCTCCTTCGGCAACAAGACCGCCTCATCCAGGCTTGCCTATATTCTGCAGTACAGCACCCCGGTCAAGATGAGCAAGCACATCCGCGAATCGCCGTGGCTTGAACACCTACGCAGCGCCAATCTGCAGCAGCGCAGGCACTACTTGATGCGCGGCGGAATATTTCCGGAACTGCTGCGCATACTGCGATCCGACCGCCACTCGCATCGTCATTTTCTCTCCTTTTTCTGGCGCCGGCGGGTCAATCAGCTTCGCAGCCTGTTCAAGCACTAGCAGCTTGGACCGCAATTTGGCCAACGTTTCGGCAAACAGACGCAAGCACCCCTCTCCTGAAAGACGCTATGGTGCTCCACGGAGGAATCCCGGTTGAACAGAGTACCAGTGCTGCGGAAGCCTACCGGCGAGTTCACATCCGGATGTTGCCGGTCGCGAGGGGATCACGATAGGGACCTGATAACGAACATTGCCCTGGGCCAATGCGAGGCATTTCACGAGTTGTACGTGAAATATCAGCGGCGCCTCGCTCGCTTCATCGTGCGCATAAACTGGCGCAAGGAGGACGTTGAAGAGATCATCAACGACACGTTCATGATCGTATGGCAGAGCGCCGGCGAGTTTCGGCATGCTTCGCAGGTTTCGACCTGGATCTTCGGCATCGCGTACCGCACGGCGCTGAAATCGTTGCGCCGTCAAAGAAGACACACGGCCAACGTGCGGCTCGAGGATGCACCTGAGCAGACGACGGACCCGACGCTGGAGATGGAAATGCAGGATTGGCTGACACGCGGTCTGCGCCAGCTGCCGCTCGATCAGCGTTTGACGTTGCGGCTGGGCTATCTCTGGGGTCTGCGTCTGGAAGAGATCGCGGCGATCACGGAGGTCCCGGTTGGAACCGTCAAGACCCGCGCGTTTCATGCACGCTCGAAGCTGCGCCGAGATCTGCCAACCCTGGGCGGCGGGGCGCAACTATCTGAGGCGCAGCCGTTCTCCATAACCGGTTAATTCCAGGTAGCCGCGGCCGACTTGGCCGTGATCGTCGAAGGCTCGAACGGCGCCCTCCCAATAGATGGCGCCCGTCGAGAGCCGCGTGTCGTTCTCCTGATCGTCGAATAGCGGCCTCAGATTAATTTCCCGCCCGTCCGCGCGAACCGTCCACTCGACCGGATAAACAATGCCCGTGCGAGGCGATGTCCAGCGCCGGCCCGCGCGAAAATCCACATCCTCCGGCCGCAGAATCCGCGAGGCTCCCGTGCCGCTGCGAATCGTGCCGCCCGCCCAGCGGGGCTTGCCGTCGAGCCCGCGAATCTGAAACGCCATCAGCGCACCGCCGTCCTGCAAATTGATGCCAATCCAATCCCATCCCGCCGCCTCGGCGTCGAGGTACTCGCTGGACCACTCGTGATCGAACCAGGCTTCGCCCGTTACCTGCGTCGCGGAACCCTTGCGCGAGACCGTCCCGGCAACCTGCATGTGCGGCAAACTGTAGTAATAGCTGGCCGCTTGCACCTGCGGCCCCTTGCGGCTGACTCCCTCGTCGCCATTGATCAAGACCTCCTGTGCCTCCGACAGGGTGAGGTCGAATGAAAAGTCCTCCGCGGCAATTTTTGCGACGTAGGTTTGCGCCTCGCGCTCGAGAGACCACCGATCAATCCAGACACGGGTGTTGCCTTCCGCGGCCCCCGCCAGGCTCAAGGCGTCGCGGCGAATCCTCTGGTCCTGCCACAACGTGCCGCGCTTGGGATCGCTCAGCGCGCAGTGCGCTACCATGATTTGGCGCGGCGCGAAGCTGCTCGGATTGCCGCCATCCATGCCCGGTTTGGTGCGAAAAAAAGTAATTTGGAATCCAAGCGATTCGCCGCGCCCGGTCAGCAGCCAACCCGTGACGTACCACCACTCGGTGCGAAACTGGGGATGGCTTCCCAAGTCCTCCGGAAACCTCAAGGGATGGCCGGCTATGACGGGCGCGTAGGCGCCTTGCGCCGCGGCCATCAACGACACGAAACTCAATGCCAGCAGGGTGAGCGGCTTTCTCACCAATCCTCTCGAACGGCTCGAACCGCATCTTGACTCAAGGCAGCGCGCCCGCTCCAGACCGCGGTGATCGCGGCCGCGCCGATCAACACCAGGCTGAGCAGCGCCAGCGGCCGTGCCGGCACATCCAGATCGATGCTCCAATTGAAGGACTGGCGATTGATCACATAGACCAGCACCAAACTCAGGGCGATGCCCAATGCCAGCCCGTAGATGACGCCAAAGGCGCTGGTGAGAATGCCCTCGTCCGCCAGCATGCCGATGATTTGCCTGCGCCGCATGCCGACGTGCCGCAGCATGCCGAATTCGGCGCGGCGGGCGAGGGCGGTTGAACTGGCCGCAAAACTCACGCCGGTGAGCCCAATGACGACCGCGATGGCCTCTAGCGCATAGGTGATGGCAAAGGCACGGTCGAATATCTGCAACGATCTGGCATGCAGCGTCGTGGTGCTGGTGATTTCAACGGCGTCGCCGAGGCTCGCGGAGAGGCGCAACAGTTTTTCGACGGATGTCGCGTCGGCGCCGGACTTGAGCCACACCGAGCCTTCGTTCGCGTTGGCATCGCCCGTATCGGTCCGATAGGCCTGCAGGGAGATCACGATCGAACCGGACAGGCGCGCGTAATCGCGCCATACGCCGGCCACCACGAAGGGCCGCATGCGCGCGGCCAAGGGCAGGAGAATGGTGTCGCCCACTTTATAACCGTAAAGATCCTGCAATGCCTCGGAAATCCATGCCGCTGGATTGCCGGCGTGCGCCGCCGGTGCGGTTTGCACCAGCGGCAATTGCCCGGCAGTTTGGCTATCCGTCGCGCCGCGCGCGATCAGCGTCACCGGCGCGCGCTCGGGGTCGAGCAGCAGTTGGCGGGTTCTGCGAAACTCGGCCCGCGCCACACCCGGTATCGCCGCGATCCTCGCTTGATCCGCGCTGGACCAGAACGCCGTGTCATTGCCAAACGGCTCGCGCAGCTGCAGGTCCGCCGGCAAGAGTTTGCCGAGCCATTGCTCGAATGACACGCGGAACGAATGGATCATGATGGCCATGGCCACCATCAAGCTGAAACTGACGATGATCGACGCCAGGCTCAGGGCGGACAGGCCGACATTTTCCCGCAATTGCGCCACCGCCGTGTCCAACACGATGCGATGCGTGCGTGGCGCAAACATCAAGCCCTTCAGGGTGACCGCCGGCACCAACAGGACGGCGCCCAGCAGCAGCGCGGCGATCGCGGCGTAGCCAAACAGCGGTAGTCCATTGATGGGCGGCAGCCATGCCAGCGCCGACCCGAGAATCAGCAGCGTGCAACCTTCGCGCCAGCGCGCCCGCGCCACGCTCCCGTAGTCGCCGTCGCCTCCCTTCAACGAGCGGGCCGGAGGTTGGCGCGCCGCATTGCGGGCCGGCAGCCAGCCGCCGACGCCGGCCACGACGATTCCAACCGCGAAGAAGCCCAACAATTGCAGCGGTGCCGCTCGAAGCGAAGCGCCCACTGCGCGCAACTGACCGTTGCCGAGATCGGCCGTGAGAAATTTCAATATCGCAGCCGCCAGTGCCATGCCGAGCATGACGCCGATGAGCGATCCGACGGCACCGATCGCCAACCCTTCGCCAAGCAGCGCGCGGCGCAACTCGCGCTGCGTGACGCCCAGCGCGCGCAACAAGGCCAGGGATCGGCGCCGACGCAGCACCGACAGCGACTGCGTGGAAAACACCAGGAAAGCGCCGGTGAACAGGGCGACCAGTGCCAGCATGTTCAGATTGACCCGGTAGGCTCGAGTCACGGTGACGGCTCGATCGCGTTCGACCTGCGGCGCGATGGCAAGAACGCCGGCCGGCAGGAGTTTTCCGAGATCGCTGCGCAACGAATCCACGTCCGTTCCCGGCACCAAGCGCAAATCGATGCGATTCACGCGGCCCAGCGCATTGAAGGCCCATTGCGCCGACGCGATGTCCATCAAGCCCAGAGGCTGCGGATAGGCGCTTTCCGGCAATACGCCGAGGACGCGCAGCGTCTTCGCGGCGCTTCCGACGGTGACCGGCAGCCGATCACCGCCGCGAAGCTGCAACGCTTGCGCGGCGGCGCTGCTCAGGTAGATCGTATCGGGATCAAATAGCTGAAAGACGCCGTCGCCGATCTCGCCGATGAGCGCGGGCTGCAATTCCGCCGCTGCAAAAGGATCGAGGCCCAACACCTTGAGGGTATCGCTGCGTCCCGACAGCGCCACGTCGAGTTCCAATACAGGGCTTGCCGCGCGGACGGAGGGGTTGCGCGCCAGATCGGCGAAAAGCTGTTCAGCAAAGCCTTCACGCGGGCCTCGGATCACGATGTCGGCCTCGCCGACCAGCCGTTTGGTGGCCAACCCGAACTCATTGAGCGCGGAGGTGTTGACCAGGTAGACGGACGAGCCCAGGGCCACACCCAGCGCAAGGGCGAGCACCGTCACGGCAAATCGCGCTGGCTGTTCGCGAATCTGGGCGAGCAGCAACATCCGCCCCAGGCTGAACGAACCCCGTCCCGTCACCGCGCCGTCTCCAAGGCGTGCAGCCCGCGCGCGTCGAGCACGAGGATGCGATCCGCCGTGTCCGCAGCCATTCTCGAGTGGGTGATCAGAATTCCGGCGCCGGCGTTGGCTTTGACTTGCGCGCGCAGCAGGGCAAGAATCTGCGCCGCGCTGCGCGTGTCGAGATTGCCGGTCGGTTCGTCCGCCAGCACCAAACGCGGGCGATGCACCAAGGAACGCGCGATCGCCACCCGCTGAATCTCGCCGCCCGAGAGCTCGCGCGCATGGCGACGGGCCAGGGGTTCGATGCCCACGGCGCGCAACATTTCCGCCGTGCGCCGGCCGCGCTCCGGCTCGCCGACGCCGAGCAAATCCAGGGGAAGCGCAACATTTTGTTCGACCGACAAGTACGGCAGAACATGGAAGGCCTGAAAGACAAAGCCGACGACACGGCGCCGCAACAGCGTCGCGGCGTCATCGTCCAAGGTGGCCAGGTCGGTACCCTCGAGCAGGACCCGGCCGCTGTCGGTCCGATCGAGGCCGGCCAATAGGTTGAGCAGCGTCGACTTGCCGACGCCGGACTCGCCCATCACGGCGAGATACTCGCCCGGCCGAACCGTCAGATCGACGCCCTCAAAAATCGCAGGCCGATCTTTTGAAAAGCGCTTGCTTAAGTTCTCGAGCCGAACAATGGGATCAGACACTAGGAGCCTAAGGCCCGGCCCGCCGGCCTCAAGCGGCGTCGACTCCAATCACCGCCTTGACCTCCAGGAAGTCGCGCAATCCGAATTCGCCCCATTCGCGGCCGTTGCCTGACATTTTGAAGCCGCCGAAAGGCGTGTTCATGCTTCCCGATGCGCCATTTAAAGTGACTTGACCGGCACGAATGCGTGCGCCGATGCGCCGCGCGTGCAAGTTGTCCTTGGACCACACGTAAGCGGCCAGTCCGTAGGGCGTGTCATTGGCGATTTGCACGGCTTGTTCTTCGTTGTCATAGGGCAGAATGCAGAGGACAGGTCCGAAAATCTCTTCGCGCGCAATGGTCATGTCATTGCGCACGTCGGAGAATATGGTCGGCTTGACGAAGTAACCCTTGGTCAGGCCGTCCGGGCGTCCCGGGCCGCCGATGACGACCTTGGCGCCCTCGGCAATGCCTTTCGCAATGTACCCCTCGACCCGCTCGAACTGCAGTTTCGACACGACCGGCCCCAAATTGGTCTTCTCCGAAGAGGGATCACCTGTGATCACCGATTCGGCCACGCGCTTGGCGATCGCTTCCACTTCGGCCAATTTTGCGGCCGGCACCAACATGCGCGTCGGCGCATTGCAGGATTGTCCGGAATTTTGGAATACGTGAAGCACGCTTTTCGTCACGGCACGCTCGAAGTCCGCATCATCGAGCAGCACGTTGGGCGATTTGCCCCCGAGTTCCTGGTGCACGCGTTTGACCGAGGCGGCCGCGTTCTTCGCGACTTCGGAGCCGGCGCGCGTGGATCCGGTAAAGGACACCATGTCCACCTCGCGGTGCGAGGAGAGCGGCGCGCCGACGCTGCTGCCGTCGCCGTTGATGAGGTTGAACACGCCGGCGGGGACACCCGCCTCATGCATCACCTTCGCCCAAATGATGGCGCTGAAGGGCGAATACTCGGACGGTTTGAGCACCATGGTGCATCCGGCGGCGAGCGCCGGCACCACCTTGGCGGCCACTTGATTCATCGGCCAGTTCCACGGTGTGATCAAGGCGCAGACGCCGACCGGCTCCTGCACCAGGCGCACCGTGCCATGCATCTCCTCGAATTTGAAGTTTTTCAACACGTCGATCATGGCGCTGATGTGGCCGACGCCAATGCCCGTCTGTGAGCCTTTCGATAGGGTGATGGGAGCGCCCATTTCAATGGAAATCGCCTGCGCTATTTCACCGTAGTGCGCCTTGTAAGCGGCGAGGATGCGTTCCATGAGCGCCAGCCGCTCGGCTGGGGCGCTGCGCGAGTACCCATCGAAGGCCCGGCGGGCGGCCATGACGGCCCGATCGACATCCTTGCCGCTGCCCATCGATATCACGCCCGCAACCTCTTCAGTGGCCGGGTTGATCACTTTCAATTCCTTGGGTTCGACCGGATCCACCCAGGCGCCATCGATGTAGAACTGCCGATTGTCATATGTCATTGCCAAACCCCTTCAAAATGCGGTTACTTCCCATGGCATTCTACCTGCTGACCGGGTAATTCGCAGGTTGATCGACCGTCCGTGCATTGGATATGACGCGGTACATCGGTGAATTTTCTGTCTCCGGCGGCCGACTATCGCTCCTCGGCGCACCAACAGGCATGATTCGCCTGAGGTTTTGCCGCCATGGTTCGCATTCTGGCCCCTCCATAGTTGTTAGGCTCCCGATCATGAGACATATCGGCGTACTGCTCTTCGGAATGACCTTGGCCGGCTTGCTGGGCCCGGCACCAGGTTCCGGCGCGGCGGCCGCGGAATGGAATCCGGTGCGCACGCATCCGGTGGAAATCGGGCCGCAGGCGAGCCGATTGGTGGTGGGCTTCCGGGCCACGCCCGGAAATTCAGTGACCAAGGCGATCCGGTCGCGCCTGAAGGCTCAATTGATTCGCGTCACGCAGGCGCAAACTTCGCAGGCCGACGTCGCTTCCTTGGCCCAGCGAACCGGCATCGCCATGGCGCGATCACGCCAGTTTGCACCGGGCATGCATGTGGTGTTTCTTCGCGAGGCTCTGTACGGCATGGATGTGGCGGCGGCGCTCGAGAAATTGCGGGCGGACCCGTCCGTGGCCTTCGCGGATGTAGACGAGCGGCGTTACGCGCACGTGCTGCCGAATGACCCTTTGTTTGTACCGACCGCCACGGCCAGCGGTCAGTGGTACATGCTGACCCCCAGCACGGCGACGCCCACCAGCGACGCTGCGGCCACCGACGCGGTCTCCGCGTGGGGCATTACCCAAACCCCAGGCGGCAGCTCCGGCACGGTGATCGCCGATGTCGACAGCGGAATTCGCTTCGATCACCCGGATCTCCTGCGCGCCGGCTTTGGCGGGCGCTTGCTGCCGGGCTATGATTTTGTCGGCCAAGACCTCGACTCATCGAACAGCGCGCCGTTGGGGACTTTTCTCATCGCCAACGACGGCGATGGTTGGGATCCCGATCCGTCGGATCCGGGCGATTGGATCGACAGCACGGACTTGACGAACAGCAAGGTATTCCCGAGCAAGAATTGCAGCACCGCGAACAGCTCGTGGCATGGCACGCGGGTCATGGGTGTGCTGGGCGCGCTGACCAACAACAATACCGGCATCGCGGGCATGACGTGGAATCCCTACCTTCTGCCGGTGCGCGCCCTCGGAAAATGCGGCGGCCTGGACTCGGACATCATCGCTGGAATCATGTGGTCGGTGGGCATGACGGTTTCCGACGATTCCGGCAACCCCGTGCCGGACAATCCGTACCCCGCCGATATCATCAACTTGAGTCTCGGCGGCACCGGCAGCTGTCCCTCCAGCTATCAAAGTCTGGTGACCCAACTTACCGGCATGGGCGTGCTGGTGGTCGCCTCGGCAGGCAACGAAAGCGGACCCGTCGATATACCGGCCAACTGTCCCGGCGTCTTGGCGGTGGCGGGTTTGAGAAATATCGGCACCAAAGTCGGCTACAGCAGCTTGGGGCCCGAGGTCGGTATCGGCGCACCGGCCGGGAATTGCGTCAACACCACTCAAGGCAGCGCGTGCCTGCGGTCCATTGACACGACGGTCAACGAAGGACTGACCACTCCGGCGGGCAACGGCTACACGGACCAGATCAATTCCAATCTGGGCACCAGCTTCTCTGCGCCCATCGTCTCCGGCATCGCGGCGCTCATGCGCGCTGCGAACGCGAATCTCACGCCGCCGCAATTGATTGCGCGCATCAAGGCCAGCGCGACACCCTACCCACAACCGGCAGGCGTGGCGCAGTGCGTGAACGGTTCGACATCGAGTGTTGAATGCGCCTGCACCACGAGCACCTGCGGCGCCGGCATGGTCAATGCGTTCAGCGCCGTGAAGGCTGCGCTCAACCCCATTGCCGCCGTGAAGATTCCCGCGGGCTTCATCGGCGGGGCCGCGACCTTCGATGGCGGGGGCAGCGCGGCTGCTTGCGGTGCGACGATTGCGAGCTATGCCTGGTCCAAGACCGGTGCGGTGACCATCAATTCCGGCGCCGGCAGCGCCCAAGTGAATGCGACCTTCAGCGGCGCGGGAACGCTGATCCTGGTGGTGACCGATTCGGCCGGCAATACCGACACGGCCGTCGTTCGTTTCACAGCCGGCAGCGCGAGCAGCACGGCGCCGCGCTCGGCCGGGACGAGTGCCGGTGCGTGCATCGCACCCATGACTGTGACGCCGGCGGCGCCCACCGTGGGCGCCGCGTTTTCGCCGGACAGCGTTGCCGCGAATGCGACCGCCTCGCTGGTGGTGACCCTGGGCAACACCAACGGTTTTGCGCTGACACAATCAGGAATCACGGTGTCCTTGCCGGCCAATCTGACAGTGGGCACGCCGGCTCCGTCGAGCAGCTGCGGCGGCGCATCGTTGACGCTGACCAGCACGACGAGCAGCGTCACGCTCTCTACAGCAAATATTCCAGCCGGCGGCAGCTGCGATATCTCCTTGAGTGTCGAGAGCGCGGCGGCGGGCACGTATACGGCCAGCATTCCTTCCAATGCCCTCCTGACGGGTCCTGCGGGCGGCAACGCGGCGCCGGCATCCGCGACGCTGACGGTCACCGCGGCCAACAGCAGTCCCGCGGGCGTCGGCGGCAGCGGCGGTGGTGGTGGTGGAGGTGCGCTCGATTGGACGGATATCCTGCTGGTGGCGGGCGTTCTGCTCGTCATTCGAGGGCATGCTGCGAAGCGATCGCGCCCATAGGAGCGCGTCAGAGCTCCGGCGGCACGTCGCGCGAGGATGGCTATATAATCCCCCGGATGAGCATTCCCCATCCGAGCCGTGCAACGATTCAAGCGGTCAAAACCCATCGCGACGGGCGCGGCACGTTGTTCGAACCGCTGACGGACGCCGAGTTGCACGCCCAGAGAAATGTGCACGTCGTGCTCACCCAACCCAACGAAGTGCGCGGCAATCACGTGCACAGGACGGCGGTTGAGACCACGACGGTGGTGGGGCCTTGCCGCGTGCGCCTCAAGGAGGAGGGAGAGATCAAGGACATCGACGTGGCGGCGGGAGACATCCTGCGATTGACGATACCGCCCGGCGTGGTGCATGCGTTTCGCAACACGGGCAATTCCGCCATGGTGCTCGTGTCGTTCAGCACGAACTTGCATGACCCGGAAGGCGCGGATACGCAACGGGAGCAGATTCTCTAGGGTTTCCGCCGCAGAGCGCTCCCTTGCAAGTCATTTCCTTCAAGACCACTGCCCTGTTCAAGCGGGGGATCTGGCTGAGCGCGGCCGCCCTCATCCTGTTCGTCGCCGCGCCTTCCGCGCTCAGCGGCGATTTGTGGAAAAACCCGCTGCCGAGCGCCATCGCCGTCGCCATACTTTGTGCGGCACTGAGTTATTTTTTTTGGAAAACGCAAATGCACCGCCTCGCCGATGAGGTGCTCGACTGCCGGGACAGCCTCAAGGTCCGCAGGGGCCGCGTTGAGGACACGATTCCGCTCTCACAGGTAGCCGAGGTGGAGGTCTCGAGCAGCGGCGGGTTCCATCGCATCACGGTGCGGCTGCGCGAGCGCTCAAAATTCGGGAACCGGGTCGAATTTCTGCCGCAGGCCAGCTTGTGGTCGAGTCTGACGGCGATCAGGGCCGTGGCCCAGGATCTCAGCGAGCGCGCTCACCGGGGGGCAGGGCACTGAGCGTCACGGCGAGGCTCCCGCATCGCCCTTGGGAACGTCAAGTTCGTAGCCTCGCTTGAAGTCGCGGATATGCTTCTCCATCCACACCTTGGCTTGGTCGCTCTTCTTGAGCTTGATGGCTTCGATGATTTTGCCTTGTGCCGCTTGAATGCGCGCGCGCGCCTGCGGCACGCGATCGATCAGCCGCGTCAGCGTCGGCACCAGCAGCAGGTTCAGCGGCGCCTGCGACAGCGCCAATACCTGATTGCCGCTGGCCGCCGCCACGGCGGTGAAGAAATCCACCACAGCTGACACGGCGCCCGCGGTGTCGGTGATGTCGCGCTTGAAGCGCGCGCTGGCGCGCGTCAGTCCGAGCAGCTGCGCAGCCGTGCGCCGCGAGGCGGCGTATTGGGCGGCGGCGGGTTCGATCGCCATCATGGCTTCCCACAACTCCATGAAGGTCACATCGTGCAGGGCGAGCGCGCGGCTGACGCCGGAACTGACGCGGCGCGGTTCCGGACGCGTGACGCGCAGACGCTTCTCGCCGCGTTCCCGTCCCAGCAATCCATGCACCTCCAGTTCGCGAATGGCCTCCCGAATCGTCGAGCGGTTGACGCCGAATTGGCGTGCGAGGTCGGTCTCGGAGGGCAGGGCATCGCCGGTGCGCAAGGTTCTTTCGACGATGCGCTGCTCGATCAGGTTCGCAATCTGCCGGTAGGCCGGGTGATCGTCGAGCGGGACAAATAGATCGCTCAAGCGCCTTCTCCGAACAGTTCGCGTCCGATCAGCATGCGGCGTATTTCCGAGGTGCCGGCGCCGATTTCATATAGCTTGGCATCGCGCAGCAGTCTTCCCACGGGGTAGTCGTTGATGTAGCCGTTGCCGCCCAATAGTTGAATCGCATCGAGCGAGGCGCGCGTGGCCGCTTCAGCGCAGAACAAAATGCAGGCGGCCGCGTCTTTGCGGGTGTAGTCGCCGCGGTCGCAGGCTGAGGCCACCATGTACGCGTAGCTGCGGCAGGCGTTCAAGGAGGCATACATGTCGGCGAGCTTGCCCTGCACGAGTTCGAAGGTGCCGATGGGCTGACCGAATTGCTTGCGTTCCCGCACGTACGGCACCGCCACGTCCAGCGCCGCCGCCATGAGGCCGAGCGGACCGCCGGACAGCACCACCCGTTCGTAGTCCAGCCCGCGCATCAAAACGTTGACGCCGTGATTTTCGGTGCCCAACATATTATCGGCCGGCACTTCGCACTGATCGAACACCAATTCGCTGGTGGGAGAGCCGCGCATTCCCAGCTTGTCGAGCTTCTGCGCCGCTGCAAATCCCTTGAAGTCCTTCTCGACGATGAAGGCGCTGATGCCGCGCGAGCCTGCCGCAGGCACGGTTTTGGCGTAGACCACGACCACATCGGCCTCGGGTCCGTTGGTGATCCACATTTTGCGGCCGTCGAGCACGTAGATGTCGCCATGGCGGACTGCCTTGAGCTGCATGGACACCACGTCGGAACCGGCACCGGGCTCGGACATGGCGAGTGCGCCGACATGCTCGCCGCTGATGAGTTTGGGCAGGTAGCGCTGCTTCTGCGATTCCGAGCCGTTGAGGGCCAGCTGGTTCACGCACAGATTGGAATGTGCGCCGTAGCTCAAGCCCACGGCGCCCGACGCCCGCGAGATCTCTTCCATCGCAACGGTGTGCGCAAGATACCCCAGGCCGGCGCCGCCATCTTCGGGGCTGACCGTGAGCCCGAGGAGGCCGAGCTCCCCGGCTTCGCGCCAGATATCGCGGGGAAATTCATTGCTGCGGTCTATTTCCTGAGCACGCGGCGCGATGCGCTCCTCGGCGAAGCGGCGCACCTGATCACGCACGGCGTCGATCTCCTCGCCGAGGCCGAAGGTGAACTCTCGATATGCGGAATTGGCCATTTGTTCCGGCCCCCCATTGTCATCGGACCAGGATCGTTGGATAATCGGACTGTCCGACAATTCTGCCACGCTCGATGCTACAAAGCTATGGCCAAACTAGCCTCTCAAATCGACACCCGATCGAAGGACTTTGCCGAGAACCGCGCCGCCATGCAGGCGCTGGTCGACGACCTGCGCGGCACGCTGCGCCGCAATGCAGCCGGCGGCAGCGCGGCGGCGCGCGACAAGCACACCAAGGCGGGCAAGCTTCTGGCGCGCGAGCGCATCGCCGCACTCTTGGACGCGGGTTCGCCGTTCCTGGAGCTCTCGCCGTTGGCAGCTCAGGGCGTCTACGGCGAGGAATTGCCGGGCGCGGGCCTGATAACCGGCATCGGCCGGGTGTCCTCGCGCGAATGCATGGTGGTGGCGAATGATCCGACGGTGAAGGGCGGCACCTACTATCCGCTCACCGTAAAGAAGCATCTGCGCGCGCAGGAGATCGCTGCGGAGAATGCGTTGCCCTGCATCTACCTGGTCGAGAGCGGCGGCGCCTTCCTGCCGAAACAGGATGAGGTGTTTCCCGACCGCGAGCACTTCGGGCGCATCTTTTTCAATCAGGCACGGCTCTCCGCGCAGGGCATCGCCCAGATCGCGGTGGTGCACGGCTCATGCACGGCGGGCGGCGCGTACGTTCCGGCCATGTCCGATCACGCCATCATCGTGCGCAATCAAGGCCGGGTTTTTCTCGGCGGGCCACCGCTGGTCCGCGCCGCCACGGGCGAGGAAATCGACGCGGAATCCTTGGGCGGCGCGGACGTGCACTGCCGCCGTTCCGGGGTCACCGACTACTATGCGGAAAATGATACGCACGCGCTGGCCTTTGCGCGGCGCGCCGTTGCGCGCCTGCGCGCCCCCACGCTGCGGGCGGCCAGAGCCGATTCCCCGGCGAGCGGTCTGGAAAGCCCCTTCGACCCCGCGGAGCTGTACGGCATCATCCCGCAGAATTCGCGCAAGCCCTATGATGTGCATGAACTCATCGCACGGCTGGTCGACGGCGCGTGGTTCGATGAGTTCAAGGCGTTGTACGGCACCACCCTCGTGTGCGGTTTTGCGGATATCCACGGCACAACGGTCGGGATATTGGCGAACAACGGCATTCTGTTCTCCGAAAGCGCGCTGAAAGGCACGCATTTCATCGAGCTGTGCAGCAGAGAAGGCATACCCCTGGTGTTTTTGCAGAACATTGCGGGCTTCATGGTGGGCCAGGCCGCCGAAGCCGGCGGGATCGCCAAGGACGGCGCGAAACTGGTGACCGCGGTGGCCTGCGCCGCGGTGCCCAAGTACACCGTGGTGATCGGCGGCAGTTTTGGCGCCGGCAACTATGCCATGTGCGGCCGGGCCTACAGCCCGCGCTTCTTGTTTCAGTGGCCGAACGCACGCACCTCGGTGATGGGGGGCGAGCAGGCGGCCAGCGTCCTGGCAACGATCAAGCGCGAAGCGCTCGAGCGCAGCGGAGAGGCCTTCAGCGAAGCCGAGGAAGAAAGGCTGAAGGCGCCCATTCGGGAGCAATTCGAGCGGCAGGGACACCCGTACTACGCCTCCGCGCGGCTGTGGGATGACGGGGTGATCGACCCGCTCGACACCCGCAGAATTTTGGGATTGGCGCTCGCGCTGACGCGTGCCCAGGAATCCGCCGCCACCCGCTTCGGCGTGTTCAGGATGTGAGCCGATGATCCGCCGAATACTGGTTGCCAACCGGGGCGAGATCGTCTGCCGCATCGCGCGCACGGCGCGGCGCTTGGGACTTGCCACGATCGCGGTGTATTCGGATGCCGATCGAAACGCCCAGCACGTGCGCATCGCCGATGAGGCCTATCACCTGGGAGCGGCACCCGCCGCGGCGAGCTATCTCAATATCGACAAGCTCATAGCGCTGGCCAAGCGCGTGGGCGCCGATGCCATTCATCCGGGCTATGGATTTCTGTCGGAGAACGCCGCCTTTGCGCAGGCCTGCGTCGATGCGGGTCTCATCTTCATCGGACCGCCGGCCGCGGCCATCAAGGCCATGGGATCGAAGAGCGCCTCGAAGGCAGCCATGGCGGCGGCGGGTGTGCCGGTGGCGCCCGGCTATCACGGCGCCGAACAATCGGCGCAGCGCCTCATTGAAGAAGCGGGCCGCGTGGGATTTCCACTCATCATCAAGGCCAGTGCGGGAGGCGGCGGCAAGGGCATGCAGGTGGTCAACTCCGCCGCCGAGGTGCCGGCCGCCGTGGAATCGGCGCAGCGTCTGGCGCGCACCGCTTTCGGAGACGACCGGCTGTTGATGGAGCGCTACTTTCCGCTGGCGCGCCACGTCGAGGTGCAGGTTTTTGCCGACTCGCACGGACAGACGATCAGCCTTTTCGACCGCGACTGTTCGGTGCAGCGCCGGCATCAGAAGATCATCGAAGAAGCGCCGGCGCCGGATCTGCGCGAGGAGGTGCGCGCGGCAATGGCGCAGGCGGCGATCAAATCGGCGCAAGCCGTGGGCTACGTCGGCGCGGGCACGGTGGAGTTCCTGGTCGATGAGGCACAAAATTTCTACTTCATGGAAATGAACACCCGGTTGCAGGTGGAACACCCGGTGACCGAAATGATCGCGGGCATCGATCTGGTCGAGTGGCAATTGCGCGTCGCGCAGGGCGAGCCTCTGCCGCTGACGCAGAACATCAGCCGCCGCGGATTTGCCGTCGAGGCTCGTGTGTATGCCGAAGATCCCGCGCGCGACTACCTGCCGAGCGTGGGCCGCATCTCCCACCTGCGTTGGGCCGCCGCATCGCAAGGGCTGCGTCAAGATACCGGTGTGGAGGAGGGTGACGAGGTATCGAGCTATTACGATCCGATGCTCGGCAAGATCATCGCCTGGGGAGAGACGCGCGCCACGGCCATCGATCTGCTGCGGCGCGCATTGGCCGAAATCGAGATCGTGGGTGTCGCCACCAACCGGGCCCTTCTGTCCAGCGTGCTCGCCGATGAGGCATTTCGCCGCGGGGCGGTAGCAACCAATTTTCTGGGCGCGCGCAAGGGCCATTTACGCTTCGGCGAACCGGATGCCGCGCCTCGCGACATTGCGCTGGCCGCGGTGTGGTGTGCCACGCGGCGCACCGATGGCAACGCGCTGTGGGACGACACGCGCGGCTGGCGTCCGGCAGCGCCGGCAAACACGGCTTGGCGATTCGGGGACTGGACCGCGAGCGTCGAGGCGGGAGCGGATGGCTACCTGGCGCGGGTGCAGGATCGCGAATCGTCGATCCGGATTCTCGCGCGCGATGCGACATCGCTGCAGGTCGAATGCGACGGAGAAATGCACCACATCCGTGTGTTCGAGGCGGACAGCGCGCTGCATTTATTTGCAAACGGACGGCACGTGGCCCTCAACGTCACGCGCACCGACGATGCGCTGCAAGTGGCGGGCGCGGCGGAGCAGGGCTCATTGCTCACGCCGCTGCCGGGAACCATTGTGGCGGTGCACGTCGCCGCCGGCCAGCAGGTTGCGCGCGGCGCGCCGCTCATCACCGTCGAGGCCATGAAAATGGAACACACGCTGACCGCTCCCTATGAGGGCATCGTTTCACGTGTGGCTTTTGGATTGACGGACCGCGTTCAGGCCGGCGCGATTTTGGTGGAGCTCGCGCCGCTTTAAGCGCTGATCGCCGAGGGCAGTTGGATGTCGACGGAAAGTTCGAGTGCCGGCAAGGTCACTTTGAAGCGTGTCTCTTGACCCACAATGCTGGCGAGCGCGATCTTGCCGCCCGCCTCATGCACGTAGCGGCGCACGAGCGACATGCCGCTGCCGTGCTTGGCATCTCCGGGGGTTTGAGCCATGGTGGTAAAGCCGGATTTGAAGATCAATTTGATCGCCTGACGATCGCGCAGCTGACTGGCTTCTTCCGCGGACAGCAATCCTTTTGAAACGGCGACGCTGCGCACTTTTTCCGGATCCAATCCGCGGCCATCGTCTTGGAAGAGCATCTCGAAGCCGTTGCCCGCGACCGCATTGAACTCCAGGTGCAGCGAGGCGATGGGCGATTTGAGGGCTTCCTCGCGTTCCGCGGCCGTTTCGACGCCGTGGACTACTGCGTTGCGGATGAGCTGGATGGCGACATTTTTCACGGTGGCTTGATAGCGCGGCGGCACCAGGTCCAATCCGCTGCAGGCGAGGACCACCGTCTTCTGATTTTCCTGGGCGACCAGATCGGTCAGCGTCACCAGCGTGCTTTCGAGGCTGCCGACGGCGGCCATGCGTTGCGCGGGAGCCGATGCGTGCTGCGCCATGGCGGCGAGGAACTTGGGCGCCTCGATGACCTGCGTGCCGTTCTCAGTGACGCGCGCCTCGGGGGCGGCGGCCTCGCTCTCACGGACCGGCGACGCCTGCGATGTCAAGGTCCGCAGTAAAGCAAATTGGCCGTACAGCGAATCGAGCTTGACGGCGAGCGGCAAGAAGTCGCCGCCGCTCAAGGCTTCGCGGCTGCGCAATTCCTGCAGCGCATCTTCGAATTCGCGCGCGGCACCCTGCAATCCGCTCAACTTGAACGCGGCGGCGTCGCGGCGTATCCGATCAACCTCTTCCAAGGTCTCTTCGAGCTTGTGGCGAAACGCCCCCGTCTCGCGCGCGGGCTTTTTCAACACGCCATTGATGGTCTTCATCGACGCGTCGGTTTTTTGCAGGAAGGCCCCGAATCGGGTGCCGCCGGCGTGCAGAACGCTGCGCAGAATCTCGCCCTGCGTGAGCACGTGAACGCGCAAGTCCTCCAATTCGCGCAGCTCCTGCACGCGCGCGGTGATGTCGGTGACCCGCACCATCCAGGAGCGTGCCTCGAGCGGCATGTCGACGCTGCTGAACTCGAAGGCGTAGTGGGCGCTCACAAAGCTGCCGTCCGCGTTCCCCAGTTTCACTTCGACGTCCTGCAGCGGATTGGTCTCTTCGCTCTCGCCGCGGGCAGGATCGAGCAGGCCGGTCAGATAGGTGCGCACAACGCTCAAAGTCTTGGCGGAGACCAGCGGTCCGATCAGCTTCTCGACCGTCAAATTGGCGAAGTCCTGGCGGCGAAACAGCGCCCCCAGGGATGCGGAGACCTGCGGTTGAATCTTGCCTTTGGAATCCATCAGAAACAGTCCGATGGAACTGGTCTTTAGAATGGCTTCCGTCAGCCGATTGCTCGCGTCCAGGAGTTCCTGTTTTTCGCGCTCATGGCGTTTGGCAGAGATGAACATGGCCCCGCCAGGGTGCCAAACCGCGGGCTCCCGAGGGATGATGGGATTCACAGCCTTAGGTCGGCGGTTGACTTATTATCCGCCGTCGCGGCGGCCTGTGACGCGTGTCACGCTCCTTCCGGCGCCGACTATGCGACGGCGGCGATGGGGCCCAGGTCGGCGAGCAATTCATCCGCCGATGCATAGCGGGCGCTTTGCTGTTTCGCCATGAGGCGATCGAGCAGGGGCTGCTGCATGGAGGTTGCCTCGGGCAATTGGGGAATGGGGGAGCTGGTGTGCTGCGACATGATGGCCACGGCGCTGCGGCCGCCGTAGGGTCTCTGTCCGGTCAGCATTTCGTAAAACATGACGCCCAAGCTGTACAAGTCGGTGCGCACGTCCACGCGCTGACCTTGCGCCTGTTCCGGGCTGATGTAATACGGTGATCCCAGGACCTGGCCGACACCGGTGTTGCCGACCTCGTCCAGCGAGCGGCGCGCCAGACCGAAATCGATGAGCACCGGGGAATTGTCCTCGCGCAACATGACATTCGCGGGCTTGAGGTCGCGATGCAATATTCCAAATACGTGAATGACGCGCAGCGCTTCCGCGATGGCGCGCAGATAGTAGAGGCTCTCATCGACGCTCAACGGGTTTCGCAAGCGGTCGCGCAGGTCGCCGCAGGGAAAATATTCCATCGCCAGATACAAGTGGCCGGGCTGCGAGCCGAAGTCGTAAATCTCGGCGATTGCGCGATGCGTAATGCTGGAAATAATCTCGTATTCACGCTGGAAGCGCTCGGCATCGCCCATTTCGCGCTCCGACTCGCCCCGGGTCATCGCCTTGAGCACGACATTTCTGCGCAGGCGCTCGCTGCGCGCCAAAAACACCGACGAAAAATTGCTGGTCGCAATCTCCTTCACGATCGAATAGCCGGGAACTTCGATAATGCTCGAATTCTCGCTCTGCGCCATCATGGCGGCTGCCTGCGCGGCGACGCGCCGTTTGGCGCAGGCCTCCGCGACCGCGGTGAGCAGCTGGTCTCGCGTGATATGCGCGAGCGGCAGGTAGTCCTTGGCGCCGCCTTTCAGGGCTCGAACCGCCGACATCTCGTTGCCGTTGTCGGCGAGCAAAATGCAGTACAGCGCCGGCTGCATGCGCAGCAGTTGAGTCATGGTGTTGATGACGGCGCCGGCCGGCCCTTCATTGGCGAAATCAGCTTGCAGGATGACGGCGTCGGGCGTGCGCTCGCTGATCAGGCGGCTCAAGGGGGCCGATTCGCCCGCGCGGAGCGTCGTCACCTGAGCGCTCGGCCAATGGCTGGTGACATGGTGCGTCAGCCACTGCAGGCGTTTGGTGTCACCCCCCACCACGACCAAAATTGGACCCAAGTCTGCCATGCCGACAAGGGTAGTCGGTGACTGCCCCGGATTGCCCGTGGGGAATTCACATTTCGGGGCCCCAGGGCGCGGATACCTTGAAAATTACCCCGTTTAGCCTGGAAAATTGCAACCTACACCCCCAATTCGGGGTCAGTCGTTTCAATCCGGATTCATTCTTTGGCCAGAGGACGTATTTCAATGGGAAACATCAGAACTTGGTCGCTCGCAGCGGTCGCGGGCATCTTTGTGATGGTCGTCGCTCATCAGCGCTCGAATGCGGACGCGGGCCCGGCTCTATCGGCCGCCCCGACACTGGCCGCCTTGGGCTCGAGCACTCCCTCATCGTCGCGCGTGACGGGGCTGCCGGATTTTTCGGGCTTGGTTGCCGAGGCCGGCGGGGCGGTCGTGAATGTCAGCGTCACGGAAAAGGCTCAGAAAATGCCGGGACTCAATGGCCAGGGCCAGGGCGATGGAGATGATCCGCTGTCGCAATTCTTCCGCCGCTTCCAAATGCCGGCGCCGGGACCTGAGCGGGCACCGCCGACCAAGGGCGTCGGCTCGGGATTCATCGTGAGCGCGGACGGATACGTTTTGACCAATGCACATGTGGTTTCCGATGCCTCGGAAGTCACCGTGACGCTCACCGACCGGCGCGAATTCCCTGCCAAGGTCATCGGCATCGACAAGCCCAGCGACGTGGCATTGATCAAAATCGCCGCGACGGGCTTGCCGACGGTGCGTTTCGGCGACCCGTCCAAATTGCGCCCGGGCCAGTGGGCCATCGCCATTGGTTCGCCTTTTGGATTCGAGAACAGCGTGACCGCCGGCGTCATCAGCGCGCTCGGCCGTCCGCTCAACGACGGCAGCGGCTCCAGTTACGTAACCTTTATTCAAACCGATGCCGCGGTGAACCCGGGTAATTCCGGCGGCCCGCTCTTCAATATCGACGGCGAGGTCATCGGCATCAATTCCCAGATTTACAGCCGCACGGGCGGGTACATGGGCGTGTCATTTGCCATTCCGATCGATATGGCATTGAGCGTCAAGGATCAGCTGCAAAAGAGCGGCAAGGTGGTCCGCAGCCGCATCGGCGTGTCGGTTCAGGATATTCGCCAGCAGCTGGCACTGTCCTTTGGTTTGGCTACACCGCACGGGGCCCTGATCAGTTCGGTGGATCCTGCCGGGCCGAGCGAGAAGGCGGGATTGAAAGCCGGTGATGTGATTATCAGCGTCAATGGCCGCAACATCGATCACTCATGGGACCTGCCCGCCATCATTTCGCAGCTGCCGCCGGGCAGCTCGGCTCACCTGGGAATCTGGCACGACAAGAAAGCGGCCGAAGTGACCGTGAAGACTGTGTTGCTGGAGGATGCGCCCGCTCAGGTTGCGCGCGCCGCCGGCGAGGACGGCGGCGGCAAGCTGGGGCTCGTATTGCGATCGCTGCAGCCCGCCGAGCAGCAGGAATTGCATACCAAGGGCCGGTTGCTCGTCGAAGACGTCAGTGGGCCCGCGCTGGCCGCCGGATTGCAGCCGGGAGACGTCGTGTTGGGCGTCAATGGCGTCGGCGTGGCCACGGTGGCCGATTTGAAGCGCGAAGTCGCCCGCGCCGGGCATAACGTCGCACTGCTGGTGCAGCGCGAGGACGCCCAAACCTATTTCCCGATCGACGTCGGGTGACGAGTTTCGTTGTCTTAAGCCTTGCAATCAGGCCTAATCGCGGGCGTGCAAAGCGCCGCCCCTGTATTTCCCCAAACTAGTGCTCGTGTCGCCGGCGACGCGCCGGCGACCTTTCTGCCGACCTCGCGAGCGGAGATGGCGGCCCTCGGCTGGACGCAGTGCGACATCATCATCGTCACGGGGGATGCCTACGTCGATCATCCCAGCTTCGGGATGGCCATCATCGGCCGCGTTTTGGAGGCGCAGGGATTCAAGGTCGGCATCATTGCGCAGCCGGATTGGCATGGCACCCAAGACTTCGAGGCGCTGGGTGAACCGCGGCTGTTCTTCGGCGTGACCGGCGGCAACATGGATTCCATGGTCAATCGCTACACCTCGGATCGACGGGTGCGAAGCGATGATGCGTACACGCCCACGGGAGTAGGCGGCAAGCGTCCCGACCGTTGCGTGATCGTGTATTCGCAGCGGCTGCGCGAGGCGTTCAAGAATGTGCCCATCGTCATCGGCGGCATCGAGGCAAGCTTGCGGCGCATCGCCCATTTCGACTACTGGTCGGAGCAGGTGCGCCGTTCGGTGTTGGTCGATGCCAAAGCGGATTTGCTGGTCTACGGCAATGCCGAGCGGCAGATCGGCGAGATCGCACGGCGGCTGCAGGAAGGTGCGTCCATCGGCGATCTGACCGACCTACGCGGCACCGCGTATCTGCGCCGCGGCATGCCGGCCGGCTGGGTGGAAATCGACTCGAGCGAGTTGGATACCCCCGGGCCCTTGAGCCCGCCGGTCGATCCGTACGCGGGCGAAGCGGAGCGCAGGCTCGCGCTGCGGGAAGCGCCGCCGGCTGCGGCGCCGGCCCCCTCGACGACGCAGGCCAAGCCGGCCCCGTCGGGCACGCCGGTACCGGCGGAAAAAGTCGTGAAGTTCTACCGGAAGGTCCCGAATGCGCAGCGCGAACGCAGCGTCATACGCATGCCGTCTTACGAGCAGGTCAGCCAGGATCCCGTGCTGTACGCGCATGCGTCCCGCATTCTGCACATGGAGTCGAACCCCGGAAACGCGCGGGCGCTGGTGCAGCGGCACGGAACGCAGGAGCTGTGGCTGAATCCGCCGCCGATTCCCTTGAGCACGGCGGACATGGATGCAATTTACGAGCTGCCCTACGCCCGCCGCCCGCATCCTTCGTACGGCGCCGCGAAAATTCCGGCCTACCACATGATCCGTTTCTCCGTGGCCATTCAGCGCGGCTGCTTCGGCGGCTGCACCTTCTGTTCGATCACCGAGCATGAGGGGCGCATCATCCAGAGCCGCTCCGAAGATTCGGTGATTCGCGAGATCGAGACCATCCGCGATGATGTCAAAGGGTTCACCGGCGTCATCTCCGACCTGGGCGGGCCCACCGCGAACATGTATCGCCTGCATTGCAAGAGCACTGCGATCGAGTCCGCGTGCCGCCGGCCGTCCTGTGTGTTCCCCGGCATTTGTCCCAATCTCAACACCGATCACGCGCCGCTCATCAATCTGTATCGCCGCGCGCGGGCGCTTCCCGGCATCAAGAAAGTGTTGATCGCCTCGGGCGTCCGCTACGACCTCGCGATCGAATCGCCCGAGTATGTCAAGGAACTGGCCGCGCATCATACGGGCGGCTATTTGAAGATTGCACCGGAGGCCATCGGCGAGGGTCCGCTGTCCAAGATGATGAAGCCTGGGGTCGGCAGCTACTACC
>Ga0210389_10000674_pt1 | contig 29364 bp, 30 predicted proteins | sample IncBWH28OmetaG_FD_160127 | JGI IMG/M metagenome (GOLD analysis project Ga0210389, IMG submission 160127) | Forest soil microbial communities from Barre Woods Harvard Forest LTER site, Petersham, Massachusetts, United States - Inc-BW-H-28-O ... | reverse complement strand
CCACCCCCACCACCCCCACCACGGGACTGGGTCGTTGGCGTAACCGAGCCAATCAGATTGGTGCAACGGCGCCAACGCACCAATCAGCGGCGGCCCGGCGGCGGCCCGGCGGCGGTGAGGATCACCGCCACCGATGCCATCCGGGGACGTCCGGGGCCTTTCCGCGTCGGATATACGCGGATTTATCCGGGCAGCACAGCCGACTGCGGATGCCCGAACGGTGCCGGTGGCGCTTATGACCCATCTAACGAGCCGTGACTGCCACGCGTCACCAGCCGGACGAGGCGAGCCGACCCGGTCAGCGACGCCCTGACCGTCTAGCCGGCGGCCTTTCCCCAGGCGCTCTTGCGCAGGAGGCGGAGGCCGTTCAGGCCAACGATGACGGTGGAGCCCTCGTGGCCGAGGACGCCGAGTGGCAGCGGCAGGTGGCCGGCGAGGTCCCAGACGACCAGGCCCGTGATGATGACGCCCGCGATCACGAGGTTCGCGGCGACCACGCGCCGCGCACGCCGCGCCAGGCTGATCACCGCCGGGATGGCGGGCAGGTCGTCGCCCATGATGACCACGTCGGCGGTGTCCAGGGTGAGGTCCGCGCCCGCCCGGCCCATGGCGACGCCGGTACTGGCGGTGGCCATGGCGGGCGCGTCGTTGACGCCGTCGCCCGCCAGCAGGACCTTCCGGCCGCCGGCCTGCAGTTCCCTGATCGCCGTCACCTTGTCCGCGGGCAGCAGCCCGGCCCGGACGTCGGCGATGCCCGCCTGCCGGGCGAGCCTGGTCGCGGCCCGCTCGTTGTCCCCGGTCAGCAGCACGGGCGGCGCACCGGTCAGCGCGGTCAGCCGCCCGACCGCGGCCGCGGCGGAGGGCCGGATCCGGTCCGCGATGCCGAGCACGGCGACCGCCGCCCCGTCGACCCGCATGACGGCCGCGGTCTGGCCGTCTTCCTCGAACTCGGCAACCGCCGCGAGCACGGCGTCATCGCCGGCCGCGTCCAGGCGGACGGCCACTCCGCCGAGGGCCGCTCCCCTGCCGGCCACGAAATCCCCGTCTTCCGCGACCGCGTCGCCAGCGACCGCGCCACCAGCGACGGCTCCGACGCTCCTCGCGAGGCCGATACCGGTCGCGACGCCGACACCGGCCCTGGCCAGGTGCGCCGGGCTGCCGATCTCGATCCGGCGGCCGCCGACGACGGCGGTCACGCCCCGGCCCGGCAGCGCCCGGAACGACTCGGCCGGCACCACCGAGATGCCCGCCTCGCGGGCGGCGCTCACGACCGCGCGGGCCAGGGGGTGCTCCGACGGGTTCTCCGCGGCGGCGGCGAGCGCCAGGACCTCGTCTTCGCGCAGGCCCGCCTCGCGCAGGCCCGCCTCGCCTGGGTCCGCCCCAGGCAGGAGCGCGACGCGGGCCAGCCGCGGCGTGCCCTCGGTCAGCGTGCCGGTCTTGTCGAACGCGATCACGGAAGCGTCGGCCGCCTCCTCCAGCGCGACCGCCGACTTGACGAGCACACCGTGCCGGCCGGCGTTGGCCATCGCGGCGAGCAGCGCGGGCATCGTGGCCAGCACGACCGCGCACGGCGACGCCACGATCATGAACGTCATCGCGCGCAGCAGCGACACGCCGAACTCCTCGCCGGCCAGCAGCGGGATCGCGAACAGCAGGACCGTGGCGGTGACCATGCCGGCCGAGTAGCGCTGCTCGGCCTTCTCGATGAACAACTGCGTGCGCGCCTTGGTCGCCGATGCCTCCTCGACCATCACCACGATCCGGGCGATCACGCTGTCGGCGGCGGCGCGGCCGACGCGGACCTTGAGGGCGCCGGCGCCGTTGAGCGTCCCGGCGAACACATCGTCGCCGGGCAGCTTCGCCGCGGGCAGCGGCTCCCCGGTGATGCTGGCCTGGTCGACGTCGCTCGCCCCGTCCAGCACCTCACCGTCGGCGGCGATCCGTTCCCCCGGCCGCACCAGGATCATGTCCCCCGCGTCGAGCGAAGCCGCGTCGACGGCCTCCTCGCCGCCGTCGGCCGATAGCCGGACCGCGCGTTCCGGCGCAAGGCCCAGCAGCCCGCGCACCGCCTCGGCCGTGCGGTGCGTCGCAACGGCCTCCAGCGCACCGGAGGTCGCGAAGATCACGATCAGCAGCCCGCCGTCGAGCACCTGTCCGACCGCCGCCGCGCCGATCGCCGCGGCCACCATCAGCAGGTCGACGTCCAGGGTCTTCTCGCGGAGCGCGCGCAGCCCGGCCAGTCCCGGTTCCCAGCCGCCCGCCGCATAACAGAGCAGGAAGAACGCCCAGTACAGCCAGGCGGGACCGGCCGCGAACCGGGCGACCAGGCCGATCGCGAACAGCACGGTCGCGATCCCCGCCCAGCGCACCTCGGGCAGGTTCCACGCTCCGGGTAGCCTGAACGCATGATTAGATGAACAGTTATTCATATATTGCCGGACTGTATCATGCGGGCATGGGACACGTGCGCACGGGACCGAAGGGGCCGCGGTCAGCGGATAACGACCCGCCCGCCGCCGAGCTGGACCAGGTCACCGCGGCCGCCGTCGCCCAGACCATGCAGGCCCTCGCCGCCCCGAGCAGGCTGCTGATCCTGTCCCGCCTGCGCCGCGAGCCGTGCACCGTCACGCGCCTGGCCGAGGACGTCGGCATGGAGCAGTCGGCGGTCTCTCACCAGCTGCGCCTGCTCCGTCACCTGGGGCTGGTCACCGGCACCCGGCAGGGCCGGAGCACGGTCTACGCCCTCTACGACGACCACGTCGACCGTCTCCTGGACGAGGCGGTCTACCACTGCGAGCACCTGCGCCTGGGACTGCGCGACCGCGTGCCCGACGAGGAATCGGTGTCCCCCGAAGTCTCCCTTTCCCAGGGAGAAGGAGTCACGGTAACCGCGTGAGTCACGTGGAACGTGATGGGGAATAGGGGAGATTAGGCCTCGTCGAGCGCGCGACGGACGGCCACCGGCAGTCCGCGCGCCCGGCAGTCGCTGACGAAGACGGCCGCGGCCCGGCGGGCGGCGGGCCGCAGCCCGAGCATGGCGCGGAAGCCCGACGTGCCGCCGTCGTGGCCCAGGTAGCCGGGCGGCCCGATCGCCCAGCCGAGGCCCGCCGACCGCATCGGGTCGATCCGGTAGTGCGCCCGCTGCGCCTGCCTGATCGCCCGGCCGCACGGCGAGCCCGGCGGCGTCAGGCAGGCCGACATGTAACGCGCCATGTCCTCCGCGCTGGCCTCCACGCCACCCGCGCCGTACAGGTGATGCGTCCACCGCGTGACGCCCCTGCCCTGCGCGCGCCCCTGCACCTGGCTGCCGCCGCCCTGGCCGGCGACGCCCGAGCAGGTCATGCCGAGCGGCGTGAACACGTGCCTTTCGAGCAGCTCGCACAGGGATGCCCCGGCGGCCCGCTCCAGCGCCAGCCCCAGCACCTGGAACCCGAAGTTGGAGTACTCCCAGTCCTCGCCGTGCGGCTTGACCGGGACGAGGCGGAGCTCGCGTTCGGCGACCTCGGGAGTGAGGTAGGCATACGGGTCGGGGTGGCCGGTCACGTGACTGGGGGCGAGCCGCGGCAGCCCCGACGTGTGCGTGGCGAGCTGGCCGAGCGTGATCCCGGAGTTCCGCCCGGCGTCGAGCCAGCAGCCGATCCGGTCGCCCAGTGTCACGGTGCCCTCCTCGACGAGGGCGGCGAGCACGGTCCCGGTCATGGTCTTGGTCACCGACCCGACTTCGAACCGGCCGTCCAGCGGGCAGTCATCGCTGATTCGGACCGCGTACCCGCCGTCGTCGGCCGCGACCGCGGCGAACATGGCGCGCCGCGGCAGCCCGGGACTCACCGCTTCCGCCAGTTTCCTGACCGTCCCCGCTCTCCAGCTCACCCACGGAATCCTATGAGCAAAACCCGTTTGCCCAAACGTTCCCCGCCGGCTCCCATACCCTTTCGTGCGTGGGTTCCTCGCACGATGTTCTCGTCCGGATCTGGCGCCTGGGAAGACCGTTCCAGCGCCGGTTCATCTGGCTCACCGCGGCCAAGTTCAACTGCGGCGTGACCGGTGTCGTCCGCACCGGGGACGGACGGCTCCTGCTGCTCCGGCACCGCTTCTGGGCGCCCGGGCAGCAGTGGGGTTTCCCGAGCGGGATGGCCAACAAGGGCGAGCGGCACCAGGACACGATCATCCGCGAGGTCCGGGAAGAGACCGGCCTGACCGTCACGGTCGGGTCGCTGCTGGACGTGCGCAGCGGCTTCAGGTACCACATCGAGGTGTACTACGAGGCGTTCCTGGCGGGCGACGACATCGACGGCATCGTCCTGGACCCGCGGGAGATCCTGGAAGCGCGCCTGTGCACGCCGGGCGACCTGCCCGCGGACATGCCCCCGACCCACCGGAAGCTGGCGACCCGTCCGGCGGCCTTGTTAGGCTGACCGCATGCTGCCGACCAGCCATCTGCTGGCGTTCACGATCATGGCGTTCGCGCCACGTCCCCCTGCAGATCGTCCTGCTCGGCGCGCTGTTCGCCGGCATCGCGCTGCTCAGCGACAGCGCCTGGGCGCTCGCGGCGGGCACGGCCCGCGCATGGATCAGCCGGTCGCCGCGGCGCCTGTCGCTGATCGGCGGCACCGGCGGCCTCGTCATGATCGGCATCGGCACCAGCCTGGCCTTCACCGGCCGCAAGGACTAATTTCCTCGGCCTTCCCTGGGTTCTCCCAGGGTGAGACTCCCGGGATAGGAAACTAAGACCTGGCGGGTGCACGCCGCGCACCGCAGTATTGACCAATGTGACCGCTATCGAGATTCCCGAGCTCCTCGCCGGAACCGCCCGGTTCCGGCCGGAGGTCGCCGCCTGGACCGCGGAACTGCCGGATATCGTGGCCGCCATCGGCGAGCGCTGGTCCCTGCGGGTGGGGACGCCCTTCCAGCCGGGCGGTGACTGCTCGTGGACGGCCCCGGCCGCGCGCCTGGACTCCGGATCCGGGGAGAACCTGGTGCTGAAGGTCGGGTTCCCGTTCGGGACTGGTGAGCACCGGGACGAGGCGGCCGCGTTGCGGATCTGGGACGGCGACGGTGCCATCCGGCTGCACGCGGCGCTCTCGACGGACACGGCGCACGCACTGCTGCTCGAGCGCTGCCTGCCGGGCACCCGGCTCAGGGACGCGCTGCCCGAACCCGAGGTTGACGTTGTCCTGGCCGGGATGCTCCGGCGGCTGTGGGCACGGGCCTCGGCGGCACGGGCCTCGGCAGCACGGGCCCCGGCAGCACGGGCCTCGGCGGCGGGGCTCCCGGACGAGGTGTGGCCGTTCCGCCCGCTGACGGAGATGTGCGACGAGTGGGCGGACGAGTTCACCCAGCAGTACGCCGCGGCGCCGCCCGCCGAGAGGATCGATCCCGGCCTGGTCAAGGACGGGATCGCCCTGTTCCGCGAGCTCCCGCGCACCGCGACCGACAGCGTCCTGCTCTGCACCGACCTGCACTTCGGGAACATCCTGGCCGCCCGCCGGGAGCCCTGGCTGGTCATCGACCCCAAGCCCTATGTCGGCGACCCCGCCTTCGACGTGCTGCAGCACCTGATCAACTGCCACGCGCGGCTGGCCGCCGACCCGCTCGGCCTGGCGGACCGCATGGCCGCGCTGACCGGCCTGGACGCCAGCCGGGTCCGCCTGTGGCTGTTCGCGCGGGTCGTGCAGGAGTCCGTCGGCTTCGCGTACCGCGTGCCGCTGATGCGCGAGGTCGCCGCGCGGCTCGCGCCGCCGTAAGCCTGATGGCACCAGGGTTACGGCCGGCGCGCGGTACATGCCGATGTGCGCGACGGGCCACCGCCAGCGCGGCTAGCCGAGACGGCGGAGCAGGAGCGCCTCGCCCAGGACGACGTGCTCGAACTCGGCCAGGTGCAGCCCCTCGTTCGGTCCGTGCGCGCGGGTGTCGGGGTCCTCCACACCGGTCACGAGGATCTCCGCGCCGGGGAACGCCTCCTGGAACTCCGCGATGAACGGGATCGAGCCGCCGCTGCCCATGTCCACGGGCGTCACGCCGTCCCATGCCTCGGCGAAGGCCACCTGGGCGGCCTCGTAGGCGCGCCCGGCGGACGGCAGCACCGTCGGCTCGCCGGAGTCGACCGGCGTGACCGTGAGCTGGGCGCCCCACGGCACGTGCTTCTCCAGATGCTGGGTCAGGCACGCGAGGGCGTTCGCGCTGCTGTCGCCGGGCGCGATGCGCACGGTGATCTTGGCGCGCGCGGCGGGGACGAGGGTGTTGGACGCGCCCTCGGCCTTCGGCGCGTCAAGGCCGGTGACGGTGATCGACGGGCTGGTCCACAGCTTCTCGACCGTCGTCCCCGTGCCGATCCACGTGGTCCCGGGCGCGGCGCCCGACTCGGCGCGCAGCCGCTCCTCCGGGTAATCGACGTCGGCCGCCGGCCCGGAGACGAGCCCCTCCACGGCCGGGGCGCCGTCATCGGTCCACAAGGTCGACAGCAGCTTGGTCAGCGTCATGATCGCGTCGGGGACCAGGCCGCCCCACATGCCCGAGTGGACGGCGTGGGTGAGCGTGCGCACCTCGACGTCGGCGCGGACCAGGCCGCGCAGGCTCGTGGTGAGTGACGGGACGCCGATGTCCCAGTTGCCGGCGTCCGCGATGATGATGACATCGGCGGCGAGCCGGTCGTGGTTCTGCCGCAGCAGTTCGGGCAGCGTCGCCGAGGCGGTCTCTTCCTCGCCCTCGATGAACAGGCGCACGGTGACCGGCAGGTCGTCGCCCAGCGCGCGGATCGCGCCAACGTGCGCGGCGATTCCCGCCTTGTCGTCGGCGGCGCCGCGGCCGTAGAGCCGGCCGTTGCGGACCACCGGCTCGAACGGCTGGCTGTCCCAGTCGGCGGGGTCGTTTTCGGGCTGGACATCGTGGTGGGCATACAGCAGGACGACCGGGGCGCCCTCCGGGCCCTTCTTCTCCCCGAGCACGGCGGGCGGGGCGCCGTCGAACGCCCGGACGATGTCGGTGCTGAAGCCCGCCGCCCGGAAGAGTTCCGCCGTCTTGGCCGCGGATTTCTCGACTTCGCCGTGGCGCTGCGGATCGGCGCTGACGGACTGGATCCGGACGAGGTCCTTGAGATCGTCAAGGAGGCCGGGCATGAGATCGTGAACGCGAGCTTTCAGGTCGGTCATGCGGTAACTCTACGAGTCCGGGTGCCAGGTCATGCATCAGGCCTGCCCGTGGCGGCCATCGCCGTGGTGCCGTCCGGGCGGGTGGTGATGCCGTCCGGGCGGGCCGCGGCGATCGCCTGGAGAGCCCCGAGCACGGCCGCGGTGGCGGGGTCCGCCTCGGTGCCGGCGCGCAGGAGGGCGAACAGCAGCCCTCGCCACCGGTCGCCGCTCCGGTTACGGCCAGGAAAGTCCTTGACCGCCACTCAGTAGGCGCGCCCGAAGAGCACCCGCTTGCCGTACGCGGACGGTGCGTCACAGCGCACGCACGTGCCGGACTCGGCCGGGGCGTCGCTGGGGATGACGCGGGCGGTGGCGCCGGTCTCGGCCTTGATGATGTCCTCGCACGACTGCTGGGCGCAGTGGAACGCGCGGGCCCAGCCGGTCTCCACCGCCTCGGTGAACTCGGGCCATGAGTCCACCGTCACCGTCCGGGAGTCACGGAACGCGGCCGCCCGCTCGAGCAGCAGCGCCTGGAACGAGTCCAGGGCGTCGGCGAGCGTCGACGGGGCAGTGTCGAGCGCGATGGCGGTCTTGCCCTCCTCGCCAATCCGCCGCGCCAGCAGTGCCGTGCCGGACGCGAGGTCGCGCGGCCCGATTTCCAGGCGCAGCGGTACGCCGCGCATCTCCCAGTCGTTGAACTTGAAGCCCGGGGACACGTGCGACCGGTCGTCGACATGGACCCGGATGCCGGCGCCCGCCAGCCGGCCCGCCAGGTCACGCGCCGCCGCCAGCACCGCCTCCCCCGCGTCGCCGCGCACGATCGGCACGATGACGACCTGGTAGGGGGCGATCCGCGGCGGCAGCACCAGGCCCTTGTCATCGCCGTGGGTCATGATGGCGCCGCCCATCATGCGGATGGACATGCCCCACGACGTGGTGTGGCACCATTCCTGCTGCCCGGCCTGGCTGAGGTACTGGATCCCGAAGGCCCTGGCGAAGTTCGTCCCGAGGAAGTGCGACGTCCCCGACTGGAGGGCCTTGCCGTCGCGCATCATGCCCTCGATCGAGAAGGTCCTGACCGCCCCGGCGAAACGTTCCCCGGCCGTCTTCTCCCCCGGCACGACCGGCATCGCGGCGATGTCGCGGGCGACCTCGGTGTAGACGTCGAGCATCTGCATCGTCTCGCGCATGGCGTCGGCCTCGTCGACGTGCGCCGTGTGGCCTTCCTGCCAGAGGAACTCCGTCGGCCGCACGAACATGCGGGGACGCAGTTCCCAGCGCACGACGTTCGCCCACTGGTTCAGCAGCAGTGGCAGGTCGCGGTAGGACGAGACCCACCTGGCCATCATCTCGCCGATGACGGTCTCGGAGGTCGGCCGCACGATCAGCGGCTCCTCCAGTTCCTTACCGCCCGCATGGGTGACGACCGCGAGCTCGGGCGAGAAACCTTCGACGTGATCGGCCTCGCGCTTGAGATAGGACTCCGGGATGAGCAGCGGGAAGTACGCGTTCTCGTGCCCGGTGTCCTTGATCCGCCGGTCGAGCTCAGCCTGGAAGAGCTCCCACATCCGGTACCCGTACGGTCGGATGACCATAGTGCCGCGCACCGGACCCCGCTCGGCCAGCTGGGCCTTGGTGATCACCTCGTTGTACCAGGTGGAGAAGTCCTCGCTCTGCGGGGTTACTCCGTGCTCGGTGCGTGACATGCCCGCAGGTTACCGGGCCTGCGCGCCAACCGACGAGCCATTTTCGGCGCGCCAGATAATAAGTGCCGGGCGTAAGGACCAGACGGGCTCGTGGCGGCCGAGCGGTCCCGACGAGCGAGGCATGGATGCGGCCGACCGCGGAACCGGTGAGCCGGCGGGTGAGGGCGCGGCCCACGGCGGTGGCGAGCAGGTAGCTGTAGGCGTTGAGGGAGGCGACGGTCAGCGCGCAGTTCAGGGCGGCCAGCGCGGCGTCGTCGTACCCGAGGCGGGCGAGCGCGTCCGCGCGCAGCCCGGTGACCAGGACGTCGGCGGTCGCGGCGAGGCGCTCGAAGGTCTCCCGGCCGGACGCGCTGGTCAGGCCGGCGAACGCGGTCCGCTTCCCGGCCGTGGTCTCGGGCACCAGCGCGGGCACCTCCGCGAACCCGGGCGGGTCCAGGCGCAGTCATGGGCGGGCCAGTGGCGGTCAGCTCACCCGGGAGCCCGGGCGTGCCCGCCATGCTCCACGCCAACCATGTCAATCCGGCGTATCTCCGCCGTGTCCAGATGGGGCAGGTCGCGGTGCCGCGCGGGGCTCATCCCCCGGAATCCGGCCTGCAGGATCTGCAGCGTGTCCCCGTGCGACACGAGCAGGATGTCGCGATCTGCATGGGCGGCCTCAAGTCCGGCGACGAAGGCCGTGACCCGGTCCAGGACGGCGCTGGCCGGCTCGACCCCGTCCAGCCGGTGGTCGGGATCTTCCGCGTCGGCCGCCCAGACCTGCGCGTAGTTTCCGGACGAGGTCCCTTCCCAGTCGCCGAAACAGCGCTCGCGCAGGGCTTCCGTGAGCCGGACGTCCTCCGCGCCGAGGCATTCGCGCACGATGTCGGCCGTCTGCGCGGCACGCGAGAAGTCCGAGGAGAAAATCAGCGTGGCGGGCGGAAGCCCGCACCCCTTCGCCGCCGCCAGCACCTGTTCCCGGCCGGCCGACGACAGGCCGTACTCCGCGCGCACGCCGCTGGCCGGGTCGCTGACGATAATTCCCCGCACGTTCGCCATGCTCTGCCCGTGCCGCATCACGTAGTACCGGTTGCGCGGTTCCGTCACCGCAGCCAGGTGGTTCACCCCTGGATCTTAGGCGGTTTCGTCATTCATTTCGCGTAGAGCCCGGCCGAGCGCACGCTGTCCCGCGTCGAAGTTGATGTACTTGGCGTAGTCCGCCAGGGTGGGCGGCGACGACGCCTCCAGGACCGTCGCGGTCACGATCGCGGGGTCGATCCCCCGGTGCCAGCCCTCATCGGCGTAGACGGCGAGATTGCGCCGCAGGAGCGAGGCAACGTCCTGGCCCAATGCCCGGGCCGCCTCATCGATCAGGTCCATGCAGGCGAGCAAGATCTGGTTCTCGGAGTACATCACACTTGATCTACAGGTCGATGACGACCTTGCCTTTCACGTGCCGGCCGGCCTGGAGCTCGGCCGCGGGGCGGATCTGCTCGAGCGGGAAGCTCGCCGCGATAGGCACGCGGAGCTGGCCCGCCGCGACCAGGCGGGCGATCTCTTCCAGGGCGCCGGGGACGGCGTTCGCGCCGTTGGCGGGCGACACGCCGTCGACTTGCGCGGCGATGGCGCAGATGCGCCCGTCCGGGACACCGAGTTCCCTTGCGGCGTGCACTGTCTCCGTCCCGTGCAGGTCGACCGCGGCGGTGACGCCGCCGGGCGCCAGGGCCCGGACCCGGTCGGCCAGGCCGTCGCCGTAGGCGACCGGCTCGGCCCCGAGGCCGCGCAGGAAATCCGACGATGCCGCCGATCCCGTCCCGATCACCCGCGCTCCGGCGAGCCGGGCCAGCTGGACCGCGAACACCCCGACCCCGCCCGCCGCGCCGCCGATCAGCACCGTGTCGCCCGGGCCGGGGCCGGCAACGGCGAGGGCGGCGGCCGCTGCGCGGCCCGCGATCGTGAGGGTGGCGGCGGTGCGGTCGTCGATGCCGTCGGGGGTCTGATGCGCCTCGTTCGCCGCGATGCCCCCGGCCGCGTCTACCACCACGAAGTCGGCGACCGCGCGGGACAGGGCGCCGCCGAATACCCGGTCGCCGGGCCCGAACCCGGTCACCCCGTCACCTACCTGGTCCACCACTCCCGCGTAGTCGGTTCCGAATCCGGCCGGCAGGCTCAGGCCGAACCGGGCGGCGGTGTCCGCGTCGGCGGTCATGATCCAGTCCATCGGGTTCAGCCCGGCAGCGGTGACCCGCACGCGGATCTGCCCCGGGCCGGCTTGCGGCGCGGGCACCTGGCGGATGTTCAGGACTTCGGGGCCTCCGAAGGAATCGAGTCGGACCGCCCTGCTCGTGTCTGCCGGCATCTGATCGCTCCGTTACTGCATGCTTGCTTGCTTGCTTCCGCGAGGATGAGGAACACTGAAACGGACTATGCTCCGTTTACATGAGTCAACCTAGCACAACAGGAGCGTGATCCGTTTCGACACGCTCTACCGGCACTTCTGCCCCGGCCAGCTGTCACCGGCCGCGGTGATGCGGCGCCGTACCGGGCGCATTCGATCATCAGATCCGCACAGTCACCTCGACCGCCTCGCCCTGCTCTGGGATGCTTCCCGGATGGATATCAGGGACAGCACGAATCCGGTGGTGCTGAGCGCCGGGCGCTGGCTGGCGAGGGTTAACGGGCGCCACCCGTGGAATCACAACGAGCACTTCCACGGCTGGATCCTGCGGAACCTGCCCGCCCGCCGGACCGCGGCTGTCGACGTCGGCTGCGGGGCCGGCCTGCTCGCCGGGAAGCTGGCCTCCCGCTTCGCTCGCGTCACCGGCATCGATGGCGATGAGGGCATGGCCGCGGCCGCGAGGGCGCGCCTGGCCGACGATCCACGGGTGAGCATTATGCGGTGCCGCTTCGACGCGTTCACCGCGACGGCCGGCGAGGGCGAGGCCGACTTGATCACCATGGTGGCGGTACTGCACCATCTCGACCTCGCCGACACCCTGACGCGGATCCCGCGGCTCCTGGCACCCGGGGGCCGACTGCTCGTCGTCGGCCTCGCCAAAGCGGACTCGCCGGCAGATGCGATGGTGGACCTGATGTCGTCAGCGGCGAACCCGGTCGTGGGCTTGATCAAGCACCCCCGGCCAGCACCCCCGGCCGCTACGGCCGCGGCTGGCCAGCCCGTCATGCCGGTCCGCGACCCCTCCGCGACCCTGGCCGAGATCGAGGCGGCCGCCAGCGAGCGCCTGCCGGGCACCGCGATCCGCCGCCGGCTGTTCTTCCGCTACACCCTTCGGTGGGATAAGCCGCGATAACCGCGCCCGCCACCCAGCCAGCGCGCTCGGCTAGTGCACGACTTGTCCGGTAGGTAGTCTTCCTGACGTGGCCGCCGCTCCTGAGTTGCCCACCTGGCGAGACATGGAGCTAGGCGCGCCCGAGATTGGGCAGTTCGGCATGGCCCGGTTGAACGCGGCACGCGTGGCCCTGCTGGGCACGCTGCGCCGCGACGGATCCCCCCGCATCAGCCCCGTCGAGCCCTACGTCGTCCAGGGCCAGCTCCTCATCGGCGCCATGGCCTGGTCAGCCAAGGCAAGTGACCTGCGGCGGGATCCTCGGTATGTGCTGCACAGCGCGGTCACCGGTCCCGACAGCGGGGAGGGAGAGCTCAAGCTGCACGGATCAGCGGCGGAAGCCGGCCAGCACCTGCGCGACCTAGCAGCTGATGCGTGGTGGCGGGCGCTGCCGCCGGAAAAGGCGGTCGTATTCACCCTGCACATCGGGCAGGCAGCGTTCGTCGACTGGGATATCGGCCATGGTCTGCTGACGGTCCACCGGTGGTCCCCGGGAAGCGGCTACGCTGCGGCCACGCGCCCCTACCCGTAGGCGAGGCGGTCGCGGTACTAGATCTGCCGCAGGTCCCGCCGGAAGGTTTCCGGGAGGAACACGGTCGCGATGAGCCCCACGAGGCCGGAGAGCACGATGTACAGCCACATCCACTGGAACAGTCCATGGGCGAACATCCATGTCGTCAGGTAAGGCGCGGTACCGCCGAAGAGAGCGATCGAAACGGCATACGGCATCGCCACGGCCGTTGCCCTGATCCGGGTGGAGAATAGCTCGTTATAGGCGGCGGCTATGATCGCACTGTCGAAAGCTAGGAGGAGCACTCCCAGCATGTCGATAATCAAGACCGACGCGAAGCTGTCGGTGAGGAAATGAATAGCGGGCCAGCCGAATATCATGTAGCCGATAGTAAAGATATAGAAGTTCGGCTTTCGGCCCCAGCGATCTGAAAGGTATCCGCAAAGCGGTATCACGCAACACGAGAATACGAGGGCGATACTGTTCGCGAGTAGTGCTGTTTTCAGCGGTATGCCGGTGACGACGTGCGCGAACGTGGGCATGTAGTTCTGCCAGATGTAGTTCGTGATCGTAGCCGGGACCGTGAGCACGAAGACGAGGATCATCGCCTTGCGGCTTCGTGTCTTGAAGAGGTCGGTGAAGCCCGGCTTGGCCTCGATATAGTTTTCGTCGTCCGCCTTCACGAAGACTGAGGTCTCGGCGACCTTCGTGCGGAGGTAGAGACCGAAGAACCCCAGGACCGCAGCGAAGGCGAACGCGAGGCGCCAGCCCCACTGGTCCATGGCCGACGTCGACATGACGCTGAGCAGCACCGTTGAGACGAGCGAACCGAGCAGGATTCCCACTCCGGTGGAAACCTGCTGGAACGAGCCGATGAACCCTCTTCGTTGAGGCGGCGCTATCTCCGCCATGAACGTCAGCGAGGCGCTGGCCTCGCCGCCGGTGGAAAAGCCGCTCGCCAGCCTGGCCACCACCAGCACCACCGGCGCCAGGACGCCGACGACCGAATAGGACGGGACCACGCCGATCGCGAGCGAGGCTATCGAGGTGATGGTGATGGAGAGCACCAGCGCCTTGCGCCTGCCGTTACGGTCTGCGTAAAGGCCGAGGAAATACGCCCCAACCGGTCGCGCTCCGAATCCGACGGCGAATACGGCGAGTGCCGAGAGCAGGTCTTCTACCTCGTTGTGAGCGGGGAAGAAATACTGCGAGAAAACGGAGACGAGCGAACTGTAGATTACCCAGTCCAGGTACTCCACCGTGTTGCCGACCGAGGCGGCGATAACCGCCCGGCGCTGCTTTGTGCTGAGGCGAACAGGTCTGGCGGTCGTATAGGTAGATGCATCGGGGGTAATTTCCACGGCGTGGGCCTCCTGCCGTTGACGCGACGGTGCGTTTTATTAACCGGTCGATCAGATCCGGGGCAGACCGGTAGGCGTGCTGGACGGGCGGGACTGGACTACAGCCAGTCCCGCTCCGCGGCGAGAAGATCCGCATGCTGATCCTCGAAATCGAACCAGGCCTCGATATCCCTGGTCGCGAAATCCTGCATGAATCCCAGGCACCGCGCCATCAGCACCCGGCTGGGCAAGAACGTGTACCAGGCCGCGTCCAAGCCGATGGCGGCGTGCTCCTTGAGCGTGAGCGCGCGCTTGAGCTTGCCCTTCATCGCCGACAGCGTGCCGCGGACGGCGGACCGCGCCCGCCTGATCTCCTCGACCGAGTGAGGTGCCTCGAACTGGACCCAGTCGACGGCCGCCTCGGTCTCGTAGGCGGTCAGCCGGTCCAGCAACTCGCCGAGCCCGCCGTTGACCGCGTCGCGCGCGTAGCTTTGCGCCATGATCACGAAGCTCGGGTCGATCTCATCCCGCGCCTCGACCGCCCAGCGGTAGCGCTGCACCGCCGCCGCGCGATCGGCGACCACGATCCCGCCGCTCTCGGTACGCTGCTTGGTCTCCAGCGGCTGGTCGTCGAGGCGAAGGCCGGCCAGGCCTTCCCTGATCGCGTCGGCGACCAGCCGACGCACCGCGCCGCGGCCGCCGTGGCCGGTGTCGCCGTCGAGGATCAGCGGAAAGCTCACGGCACGGGCGATGTGGCCGCCGATGGCGACACACTCCGGCGCCGACGCGACACCGGTGTCGGGCAGGCCGGTGTAGTTGCCGAACGTGATGCTGGTGCCCACGAAAGCCGCCTGGACGCCGCAGTGCTCCATGATCTTGGCGTAGCGGGCGGACGGCACGCCCAGCACCGGGAGCACCGGCCCGCCGGTGAGCAGCGCGCGCAGTCGCTGCCCCGGCGTTCCGGCTGTCACCGCTTCCCCGCCGTGGCCCGGCGGCGCTGGAGCTCCTTGACCGTGTACTCGTGGAGCCCGCCGTCGGACAGCAGGCTCAGCAATTCGGGGGCCATGGTGGGGAACCGGACCCGGTACCCGCTGGAGTGGTTGATGATCAGGCCGTCGGCCAGGTCGAGTTCGAGGCGGTCCCCTTCGGCGGTGTGCTCGGCGATGCCCGGCGACACGACGACCGGGACACCGAGATTGATGCAGTTCCGCATGAACAGGCGGCCGAACGTGGACGCGACGATGGCGCCGACACCCGCCTCCTTCATCGCGCCGGCCGCTTCCTCACGGCTGGAACCGCAGCCGAAGTTAGTGCCGCCGACGATGATGTCACCGCGCTTGAGCTTGCCGGCGAACTCGGGATCAGCGCCGCTCAGCAGCGCCCTGCCCATCTCGCCCGGCTCGTAGGCGGGCTTGAAGTAGTGGTTGGGGAAGATCAGGTCCGTGTTGATGTTGTTCCCGAACTTCCACGCCGCGCCCTGGATGTTCACCGGGCTCACGCTCCTTCCCCGTCGTTCGCGAGTTCGCGCGGGTCGGTGATGTAGCCGCGCACCGCCGAGGCCGCGACGCTCGCCGCCGAGCCGACGTAGATGCCGCTGTCCTGGCTGCCCATGCGGCCCTTGAAGTTGCGGCTGCTGCTGGAGATCGCGACCTCGGAGTCGCCGAGCATGCCCAGGTTGCACCCGGAGCAGGGTCCGCAGCCGGCCAGTCCGATGATCGCGCCCGCCTCGATCAGGGTGTCGATGTAGCCGGCCTGGACCGCCTGCTGGTAGACCTCGGCCGAGCCGGGGTTGACCACCAGTCGCGTGTCGGTGGCGACCTTGCGGTTGGCCAGAACCTCGGCCGCCTGCCGGAAGTCGTCTAGCCTGCCGTTGGTGCACGTGCCCAGCACGGCCTCGTCTACGTGGATCGAGCCGAGCTGCTCGGCGGGAGTCACCAGCGACAGGTTGTGCGGGGTCGCCACGAGCGGGACCAGCTCGGCGGCGTCGATGTCGATCACCTCGGCGAAGTCGTCCGCGGAGTCCGTGGTCTGCGGATCGCACTGGTCGCGTTCCCGGCGGCCCCGCATCCAGTCCCAGGTCACCTCGTCCGGCGGCACGTAACCGGTCTTGGCGCCGATGTCGACGGCCAGGTTGGTCAGGGTGAGCCTGCCGTCCATGCCCATTGACGAGATCGTCGGCCCGCTGAACTCCACGCCGCGGTACAGGCACGCGTCCTCACCGTACCGCGAGGTGATCGCGAGAATGATGTCCTTGGCGGTGGTGTACGGCGCGAGCTCGCCGTGGACGTGCACCTTGACGATCTCGGGCACCCGCAGCCAGATCGACCCCAGTGCCAGCAGCGAGGCGAGATCAGAGTGCCCGAGCCCCATCGACGCGCAGCCGAGCGCGCTGTTGGTGGTGGTGTGGGAGTCGCTGCCGACGATCAGCGCGCCTGGATAGGCGTAGCCCATCTCCGGGAAGATGACATGCGCGATGCCCTTGCCCGCGTGGAAGTTCTTAATGCCCTGTGCGTCCCGCCAGGCGCGGGTGCGCTGCTGGGAGTCGGCGTCCTGGGGCCGCGGCGGCGGGTAGAAGTGGTCGAACACGATCACGACTTTGTCCGGGTCGACGACCTGCTCGGCGCCCATCTGCTCGAACCTGGACCGGACCCGCGCGACGCCCCGGTCGTGCAGCATGATGAAGTCGGGCGTGGCCTGCACGATCTGGCCCGGGTCGACCCGCGACAGGCCAGCGTGCTTGGCCAGGATCTTGTGAATCGCATGCATGGAAAAGGCTCCCTTGTCAGGTCAGGGGATTGACTGCCGGCTCAGGGGGTTGAGCGTCAGGTCAGGGAATCGAACAGAGCAGGGCGATGCCGAAGACCGCGATGACCGCCACGACGGCGATCGACGCGATCACGGCGTACCTGGACACGGCCATGGTGAGGCGCCGCATCGCCGCCAGCCGCCACAGCCCGATGAACCCGTGGGCGAGGATGACGGCGAGCAGCAGGGCCGTCAGCCACACCATGAACGGGGCGTTCGCCACCAGCACGTGGATGAACACCAGCGGGCCGAGCAACAGCCCGGACAGCCGCTGGACGATCCACATCCATAGCGGCGTCGCGGTTCCCGCACGCCCGTACACGGTCCGCCGTTCAGTGCGAGACATAGCCGAGTCCTCCCCACACCGCCGACGCGGCCGCCAGGCCGGATATCGTCCAGAAGGTCCACCGGTAGCCGGTCCGCAGGCCGAAATCCATCAGGATGAGCTTCAGCGAGTACAGCGTGTGATAAACCGCGGCCGGGAACAGGATGACGTAGATGAGGTGGAACCAGCCGTTGAACTGGATTCCCGAAAGCCACGGCATCAGGTGGAGCACCGGCCGCAGCGCGCTCCAGTAGACCACCGAGAGGCCGACAACGTGCACGACCACGAACCCGATGATGATCCCGCCCGCCGCCCGGTTCACCGTCTTGCTCAGCCTGCCGTACACGATTCCGGCGGACTGCCGGGTCGAGTCCCGCGGCAGTTTCAGGGTCTCAGTTGCCATTGCTGTTCTCCTTGCGACGGCCGCCCCGGCGGCGGCCGAGCAGGACCTCGGACCGGAAGCCGCGGATCGCGTCGGCGGGCGAGAGGTCGGCCGGGCACAGCTGGGTGCAGGCGTCACAGCCGAAGCACTCGAGCATGCCGTGCTCGATGGCCTGTTCCAGCCGCGGGCCCTGATCGGCGGGCAGATCGGCCAGCCTGCGCAGCTGGAGCATGAACGCGGGCCCGTCGAACGGCCGGTCTTGCACGGCCGGGCACGCCGACACGCAGATCATGCAGCCGATGCAGGAGCCCAGGATGCTGATCGCTCGTCCCCGCTCCGGCTCGACGGGGTCGATGACCCCGGCATGCGGCGCGGAGCGCTGCGGGGCGAGGTCCAGCTCGACGTAGTGTTCCTCCACCTCGGTCCGGTCGATCACGAGATCGCGCACGACCGGGAAGGGCGACAGCGGCTCGACGGTCATCTCGGCGATCGCCCGCTCCTGGCACGCGAGCACCGGCTTGCCGTTCACCTGCACGCCGCACGTGCCGCAGCGGCCGATCCGGCAGGCGTACTGGAACGCGAGGTCGTGGCAGTCATGCTCGTAGACCGAGCGCAGGACGTCCAGGACCCGCATCGTCGCCGCCCCGGTCACCTCGAACTCGTCATAGCGGTCGGGCTCGCCGCTGCTCGGATCGGAACGGAAGATCCGCACGTGGGCGGTCATCGTATCGGCCATCACACCACCTCGCTCGCCGAGGCGGCCAGCTGGACCAGTGGCCGCTTCTCGGCCTTGTCCGCGCCCGCGACGCGGCGGACGTAGAGGTTGGCCAGCCATTCATCGTCGTCGCGGTCCGGGAAGTCCTGCCGGTAGTGCGCGCCGCGGGTCTCCGTGCGGGCCAGCGCCGCGGCGGTCATCGCCCCGAGGACGTCGATCATGTTTTCCAGCTCGATCGTCTCCATCCATTCCCGGTTGAGCACGCGGGTCGATCCGTGTGTGCGCAGTTTCGGCAGTTCTTCAGCGCGATACCGCTCGAGTGTTTCCCGTGCGCCCTGGAGGCCGGCCGCGCTGCGCACCAGGCCTACCTCGGTGGTGGTCAGGTTCTGCAGCCGGCGCTTGAGCTCGGCCGGGCCGCCGCCGCTGTCGCGGGTCAGCGGCCCCTCGAGCGCCTCCGCCCTGGACCGCGCCCAGCGCAGGCCCTGCCCGGCATCGCCGTGCCGCTCCCGGCATTCGGCCGCCGCGGTAAGGCCCGCGCGCCGGCCGAAGACCTGGATGTCGGGCATGGAGCTGGCGCCGAGCCGGTTGGCGCCGTGTACGCCGCCCGCGGCCTCGCCCGCGGCGTACAGTCCCGGGACCGTCGTGTGTCCCCACGGATCGATGCGGATGCCGCCGGTCGTGTACAGCGCGCTGGGCATGACCTGGAAGGCCTCCTCGAACCGGGCCGCGCGCTCGCCGTAGTTCTCCAGGATCCGCTTCGTGTACAGCGGCCGTTCCCGCTGGAAGTGCGGGGCGACGGCCGGGTCGGGTTTCAGCCACACGCCGCCTTCCGGCGTGCCCCTGCCCTCCAGGATCTCCAGCATGATGGCCCGCGCGAGCACGTCCCGGGTGCCGCCCTCGCGGCGGACCGGATCATGCCGGAGGATGAAACGCTCGCCGTTCGTGTTGAGCAGATGGCCGGGCTCGCCGTTGATGTCCAGGTGCCGCGTGCCGTAGAAAGGCGGCTCGGTGAGCGTGTAGCCCCGGATACTCGGCGGGAAGACAAACGAGATCGGGATGAACTGCATGAACTCGATGTCCACGAGCTCGGCGCCCGCCCGGTAGGCGAGGGCAATGCCGTCGCCGGTGTTCAGGGCGGGGCCGGAGTTGGTCTCGTAGAGCTGCGAAGTCCCGCCGGTGGCCACGATCACCGCGCCGGCCTGGAAGAACTTCCAGCGGCCCGCCCGCACGTCGAGGGCGAGCGCCCCCGTGACCGCGCCGGCGTCGTCGAAGACGATGTCCACCAGCATGTGGTTTTCCGCGACGTGCGTGCCCATCCCGCGCATCACGTGCAGCATCACCTCGGTGATGCCGATCCCCTCGTCGAACGAGCCGAGCATCCGCAGCTGCGTGCCGCCGCCGGAGCCGGCCAGCAGGTACCGGTCGGACTCCTTGCGTTCCCAGACCAGGCCCCAGGACTCCAGGTCGTAGGCCCGGTCCATCGCCTCCTCGACCAGTATCCTGGCCAGCCTGCGGTTATTCAGCTGCGAGCCGCCCCGCAGGGTGTCCTCGAAGAAGATGTCGTGGTTGTCCGTGGGGTTCTGGCCGGACATCGCGTTGAACCGGCCGCCCGACATCCTGGTGTGGGTGGCCCGCACCGGCCCCTTCGCCAGGACCGTCACGTCGACGCCGGCCCGCCGGGCCTCGATGGCCGCGCGCATGCCTGCCCCGCCGGTGCCGGCGATCAGCACGTCGGTCGTGACCTGGTCGATCTCGATGTGAGCGGCGGTCATGAGCGCGGTCCGGCGGAAGACGACCGCGGCTGGTGCGGGGGCCGGTCCACGATGTCGGGTATGGGCGGGTCAGGCTGGAAGCCCAGCTCCGCGGACAGGTCACGCCCCGCGGCCTGGAGCACGTCCAGCGCCCTGGCGCGCACGTCGTCGGTCCACCGCTCGCCCGGCGCGGTGACCTGCAAGGCGGCGACCGTGCCGCCGCTGTAGTCCCGCACGCCAACGGCGATGCCGTTGCCCCCGACGTTGCGCTCGTTGTTACCGACGGCGTAACCGAGTTCCCGTACTGAGCGGAGGTCGGCACGCAACGTGTCGGGGTCGGTGATGGTCGCGGGACCGAGCCGTTCCAGGCGGGTGCGGGCCAGGTAGTCGTCGATCTCGGCGTCGGTCAGGTCCGCGAGCAGGACCCGGCTGGCCGCGCCGGCGTAGAGCGGCACCCGCTCGCCGATCTTCGCCACCCGCCGGATCGGCTGGCTGCTCTCGATCTGGTCGAGGATGAGGCGCTCGTCCTCCATGCGGACGCACAGCAGGACCGTCTCGTCGACGGCATCGCGCACCCGGCGCATGAACGGCAGCGCGGCCTCCCAGACCTTGGTCTGCCGCCGCCGGATCGCGGCGAGCGAGACGATCGCGAACCCGAGCCGGTACTCACCGCGTCCCTCGTCCTGCACGATGAACCCGTGCCGCCGCAGCGAGGCGAGAACGCGGAACACCGTCGGCTTCGACAAACCGGTCCGCGCGGCGATGTCGGCGAGCGATAGCGCGGGGTCATCGATGGTGAACGCGTTCAGCACGGCGATCGCCCGGTCGATCGCCCGGATGGCGTACGAATCGTCGTCTCCGGCCTCATCGGCCGCCGTGCCCCGTCGCCCCGGTGATCCTGGCATAGGCAAATCCGTCCGTTTCATAGAATGAAATGCTGTTTCAAAAATCTTAGAGCTGTCGTTTCGTCCTGGTCAACCCCTAATCAGCCGGTGAGTTACGCCGGGCCGCCCACGACCGCGCGTGCAATGATGGGGCGCGGGAGGTACCTGATGACTGAGAACCGGCTTCCTGCCGCGATCCAGGACTTCGTGGACGCGACCAACCGCGGCGACTCGGACGCCTTCGTCGCCGCGTTTACCGACGACGCCTACCTCAACGACTGGGGCCGCGAGTTCCACGGCCACGATGGCGTGCGCTCCTGGAACCGCACCGACAACATCGGCAAGCGTTCCCGCTTCGAGTTGGTCAGCGCCCAGCCCGGCGCCTCGCCCGGCAGCTACATCGTCACCCTGACCGTCACCGGGGACGGCTTCAACGGAACCGGCCCCATGAACTTCGAACTGCGCGACGGGCGGATCGCCAGCCTGCGGATCAGCTGACGGCGCGCCTGCCCCGGCTTAGCGCCAGTGCTCGAGCGGGAGCGCGCCGCGGCTGAGCACGGTCCTGATCGCGAACGTGCTGCGCGCGTTGACCACCGCGGGAATCGTCAGGATCTTGTCGAGCAGCAGTTGCTCATAGCTGGCCAGGTCGGGGGCGGCGACCTCGACGAAGAAATCACCGGTCCCCGAGATGACGTAGCAGGCCACGACGGCGGGGATGGCGGTCAGCGCCTCCTCGACCTGGACCGATGTCTCCCGGGAGTGCCTCGCCACCTGAAGCTCGATGAAGACCGTCAGGCCGAGCCCGGCGCGGACCCGGTCCACCTCTGCCCGGTAGCCCGCGATGATGCCGTCCGCCTCCAGCGCCTTGACGCGGCGCAGGCACGCCGACGGCGAGAGCGCCACCGTGTCGGCCAGGTCGACGTTCGGTATCCGGCCGTCCGCCTGCAGCCGACCTACGATGGCACGATCAACGCGGTCCGGATGATGCGGCGCACTTTCTGGTGACACATTGGGATAATAGCGCAATAGCATTGCGCGAAATCGGCACTATGGCGCCATATTTGACCGCGCGTTCGGCGCGGTTTCTGCGAACCTCAGGTCATGACGTCCGAACAGCTCTGCCTGCCCGTCCAGCGTCCCCGCACCGCGGGTGAACCCGGCACGCTGTCGGCCGCGCGCGGTGCCGCGCTCTACATCGGCGCGCTTCTCGGACCAGGGCTGTTGCTGCTCCCGGGGCTCGCCGCCGCGGAGGCCGGGCCGGCGTCGATCATCGCCTGGCTCGGGCTGCTCGGCCTGTCCGCGCTCTTCGCCGTGGTGTTCGCCGCGCTCGGCCGGGCGTACCCGCTGGCCGGCGGCGCGCCGGGGTATACGGCCGCCGGGCTTGGCGGCCGCGCGGGAACGGTAGCCGGGACGTGCTTTCTCGCCGGCGTGGTGTGCGGGGCCCCGCTGGTCTGCCTGATCGGCGCGACCTACGTGACCGACCTGACCGGCGGCGGTTCCGCCGTGCGCTGCGCCATCGCGGCGGGCCTGCTGCTCACGATCCTGGCCCTGGCGTCCGGTGGCATGCGCGCGACCACGGCGGCGCAACTCGTCCTCGTGTCGCTGCTGACGCTGGTCATCGTCGTCGCGATCGCCGGCACCGCGCCGGCGGCAAGGGCGGCCAACTGGTCCCCGTTCGCTCCGCGCGGCTGGCTGTCGGTTGGCCGCGCGGCGTCGACGCTGATGTTCTCGTTCGTGGGCTGGGAGGCCGTCGCCCCGCTGACCGGGCGCTTCCGCGACCCGGCGCGTCAGCTGCCGCGCGTGATCGGCGCCGCCCTCGCGGTGACGACGATCGTCTACCTCGGGCTGGCGATCGTCACGATCGCCGTCCTCGGCAAGGCGGCCGCGACCGATGTCCCGCTCGCGGCCCTGCTGACGAGCGCCGCGGGCGCGGCCGGCCGGCCGATCGCCGTTGTCGTCGCCGTGGTGCTGACGCTCGGCGCGACGAACGCCTACCTGTCTGGCGCCGTCACGATGGCGCGGGCCAGGGCGCAGTGCCGGCCCGGGGCCGGCGGCGGCGCGCTCGCGCGCCAGCGATCCGGGCACCGGTTCCTGGCAGTCGTCGCGCTCGCCGGCGTCGCCCTGCTCGGTCTCTACGGCGCCCGGCTCGTGACGACAGCGGAGCTGGTCGGCCTGCCAACCGCGCTGTTCCTGATCGTCTACCTAGGCTGCACGCTGGCCGCCGCGCGGACCCTGCGAGGCGCCGTCCGGGCCTGCGCCGCGATCGCGTTCGCCGCCGTCCTCGTGCTGCTGGCGTTCTGCGGCTGGGCGCTGGCCGCCGCCGCTGTCGTGGCGCTGGCGGCCTCCATGCGGCGGTGGGCCCCGAGCTTGTCGTACAGGTGCCGCATGTGCGTCCGGACAATGTTCACCGACACATAACCGCGAGCGGGTGCTCGGCGACGGGCACCCGTCTTCAGCGGGGTGCGGCCGGTAGCCGGACGTCTACGCTGGTGCCGCGACCGGGCTGGCTGGTCAGGTTCAGCGTGCCGTCGAGCGCGGCCGCCCGCTCCCGCAGGCCGGTCAGTCCCGAGCCGTCTGGGTCGGCACCGCCCACTCCGTCATCGCGGACCGACACGCGCAGCGTGCCCCGGTCGGTCTCGACGGAGACCATTACCGTCTCTGCGTTCGCGTGCTTGGCAACGTTTGCCAGCGCCTCCGAGATGATGTAATACGCGCCGAGCTCGACACGGTCCGGCAGTCGCCCCGCGACCCGTACAGTAAGATCCACCGGCACGGGCGAGCGCCTGGCGAGGGCATTCAGGGCGGGCCCCAGGCCTCCTTCGGAGAGCATCGCCGGGTGGATCCCGCGGGAGATCTCCCGCACGTCATGCAGCACGCCCATCAGGCCATCGGCTACTTGCGTGAGTTCCCATTTAAGCTCCGTCGCGCTGGTCGGTATGGAAGCCTCAGCCGCGCGCACCTGCAGGCCGAGTGTGACCAGCCGCTGCTGCAGCCCGTCGTGCAGGTCGCGCTGGATCTGCTGCCTGGTGTTGTCGACGGCCGCCATGGTGCGGGCCCGCCCGGCGGCTTGCTCGACGACCCGGGCCAGCTCTGTCTGTGACCGGATGCCCAGCTTGCGGAACACTTGCCGCAGATGCGAGCGGACCGTCGGCCAGGGCAGCAGCATGCGATCCGCCACGACCCGGCTGTTGAGACCTTGCGCCGCCAGGTGAGCCACCATTCGTTCGGTATCGGTCAGGTTCAGCCAGCTGCTGACCGACAGGCGGCGCAGGTTCGCGCCCTCCCGGAGCCGGTGGCCGATCTCCCCGGCCGCTCGCCTGGCGAACGGCAGCAGCAGCGGGTTGAAGTCCTCGGCGGCGCAGGTCAGGTCGATGACGCCGATCGTCTCGCTCGTTCCGTCGGTAACCGGGATGGCGGCGCACGCCATCGAGGCTAGGGCGTCGGCGAAATGCTCGGTCCCGGTCACCACGGACGGCGCCTGCTGCGCGATAGCCGTGCCGATCGCGTTGGTCCCGATCAGGCTCTCGCCGTACAGGAACCCGGGCGCGAGCTCGATGCGGTCGAGCCGGGCCAGGATCCCGCTGTCAGCGGCCCTCCGGTCGACGACCTGCCCGCTTGCGTCGGTGAGCAGCAGGCCTACGCCGCTGCCTTCGAGCTCATCGGCTACCTGGTCCAGAACCTGGGCCGCAGCCCAGCGCAGCAGGCCATCGTCGTCGAAATCGGGCCGGTAGGGCACCTGGAAGCGGTCGGGACGGAGCCCCGCGACCACAGACCGCTGCCAGGATGTCAGGATGTCCGGGCGAACTGGGACGTTGAGAGTCATGACACCGCCTGATTGCAGTACTCCGACCGCAGGATAAGACGTTCGGGGCGCTGCGCCCACCCTGCTAGCGGTCAGTTCCGCTACGGGCTGGCGGGTATTGACAGGGCTTCAGGACCACTCCGGCGATGGCGAGGATGACGGCCGCTCCGACCCACTGCACGACTGATGCGTACAGGTGCGCGTGATCCGGCAGATCGCCTCGTAGGTTCCCGCGGTAAACGAGAGCCCCACAAGCAGCCAGTCGCGAACTGCCAGGTCCGTCGGCGTCGTGTGTGCGGCAGCGCGGCCGGCAACCCTGTCGTTCATGGTTCCTCCTGCATCTCTACGTGGGCTGATCGCCACTGGGTTTGGCCCGGCTGCTCCTCACGTCTGGCGTGGCGGGAGCCCCCGGCACGCCAGCCGCCGATGACCATGGCGGCGAGACAGGCGGCGGCGCCGAGCGCGAGGGCGTACCGGGGCCCGGCGGCGTCGGAGAGCGCGCCGATGATCGGTGAGCCGATCGCCGTGCTGCCGACCAGGGCCATCGACCACAGGGCGGTGACCCGGCCGCGGTACTCAGGATCGGAGGCGAGCTGGATCGTGGCGTTGCCCGTGGTCAGGAAGATGAGGCTGGCCACGCCAACCAGCACGCACGCGGCGATCGCGGTCACCAGTGTGGGAGCCGCCGTCACGAGGCCGACGGCGATCGCGTAGCCGAGAGCGGCTCTGACCAGCCGGGGCACTCCCGTGCGGGCCGACCGGGCCGCGTACAGGCCGCCGACGACCGCCCCCGCGCCCAGGGCGCCGATCAGCCAGCTGTAGGTGGTAGCGGTGCCGCGGAACGTGGTCTCGGCCAGCAGCGGCAGGCTGACCTCGAACTCGAACGTGAACGTGCCGACCAGCGCCATCATCAGCAGCGGGCGAATGATATCGGTCACGCCGGCGGCGTAGCGCAGGCCCGCACGCAGCTGACCCCGGCCGCGCGGCACCGGCCGGACCGGGTACAGGCGCCGGGAGTCGAGGCTGAGCAGCGAGACGATGACGAACCCGAAGCTGGCGGCGTTGACCACGAAACACCAGCCGATGCCGACCGTGGCGACCAGCACCGCCGCGATGGTCGGCCCGATGACCCGGGCGACGTTCACCGTGGTGCTGTTCAGCGTGACCGCGTTGCGGACCATGTCGCGGCCCACTACCTCCTGGGTGAACGCCTGCCGCGCCGGGTTGTCCACCGCGCTGAGGATGCCGAACACCACTGCCAGGACGACCACCTGCCACAGCCTGATCTCATCGGTCAGCACGGCCGCGCCGAGAGCCGCCGAGACCAGGCCGAGGCCCGCCTGCGTGCACAGCAGCACGCGCCGTTTGGAGTAGCGGTCGACCAGCAGCCCCGCATAGGGCGACAGCAGCAGGATCGGCGCGTACCTGGCCGCGGTGGTCAGCCCTAGCGCAGTGCCGGAATGTGTCAGCCGCAGCACGAGCAGGGCCTGCGCGACCGTCTCTGCCCAGGTGCCGATCAGGCTCAGCGACTGCCCGGACACATAGCGGCGGAAGTTGGGCACCGCCAGAGCGGCGAACATCGCCGGGTGCGCCGCGGGCTGGCGGGCGGTCATGTCTGCATCGCCTCTTCGGTACGGATTGGCTTGCCCGATGCCCGGGCAACGCTGGCCGGCCGGGCTCCGCCCAGTCTCACTCCCAACTTGGTGAGCCAGCGTCACAATCCCTGATGATCTTTACGAGGGCCCGGCCCAGCGGGGACCGCGCGCTAGTCACTCGAACATGTGACGCGCGCTCACCAGCTCAGGCCTCCCGGATCAGCGCCGACAAGCTGCTGGTCGACGAGCAGTACGGAGCGAGCGGCAGTCCACCGCCGGGGAGGCCCGGCGCCGCATTCGCGCCGCCTACCTGGACCACGCTCCCGGCGGTCAATCTTGACCTCCGTGCCTGGACGGGGGTGATCACGCGGGCTCGCGTGAGCCGACCTGCGCCGTCAAGATCATGGGTCGTTTCGGCACACATGGCACCACCGACCCATGATCTTGCGAAACGCCCGACCGAAATGACCGCCCTATGGTGTTATTCCGGTCAGTCCGGGCACTGTTCCGGCTCGCCTTGCCGACGTTTTCGAAGATCATGGGTCATACATGCCAGCATTTGGTATTTACGACCCGTGATCACGCCAGATGACCGCCACGCGGGTTTCCGGTACGACCGTATGGGTGGTTATATCCGATATATCCGGCAGCGCAATCGCGGTTGTGGCGACTCTGGCGCGTTAGACCCATGAAACGCGCACGGCGTCATCGCTCCGGGATCGCCCGTACCTGGGCGTGAAAGCGCCGGTAGCACGAAAGCGCCGGTAGCACGAAAGCGCCGGTAGCACGAAAGCGCCGGTAGCGCGAAAGCGCCGGTAGCGCGAAAGCGCCGGTAGCACGACCACGGCGAGCCCCGGCGCGAACATCGCCTCCAGGCCCGCGCGGTCCGCCCGGCTCGCCCTGCGAGGGGGGCCGGGCCCGCGCCGCGATCGCGGTGGTGGCGGCTTTGGCGCGTTCAACCGCTGGGCGCTGGCCGGCCCGCCCTCCGGTCACCGCGGTGACCGGAGCCCTCGTGGCCGGAGCCGACCAGCGCACCCATTGCGTCAAGGCCGCGCTGCCGACGACCTAGCCCAGCTGTACCCACCCCTTCGGCCTGAACCGTCTTGGGAGTCCCGCCCCTCTCGGAGGTGGAGCCCGCCAGCCGGCCCGCTTGGCCACGCGCGGCCTGATCGTCAGGACGGCTGCGGGACGATTCGGATGTAGGGCTTAGGCTCGGTCCAGCTGCCGAAGATGTCCTTGGCCTGATCGTTGGACACGGAGCCGGCGATTACGACGTCCTCACCCTGCCGCCAGTTCGCCGGCGTGGCGACCTTGTGCCTGGCGGTCAGCTGAAGGGAGTCGATCACCCGCAGGATCTCGTCGAAATTGCGGCCGGTCGTCATCGGGTAGAGCATGATCAGCTTGATCTTCTTGTCCGGGCCGATCACGAAGACGCTGCGCACGGTCTGGTTGTCGGCTGCCGTGCGGTCGGCCGGGTCGCCGCTGACGTCAGCACCCAGCATCCCGTATGCCTTGGAGATGGCGAAGTCGGGGTCGCCGATCATCGGGTAGTTCGGGGCGGTGCCCTGCGTCTCCTCAATGTCCGCGGCCCAGGCGGCGTGCTTGTCAATCGGGTCGACCGACAGCGCCAATATCTTCACGCCGCGGCGATCGAACTCCGACTTGACCGAGGCCATGTAGCCGAGTTCGGTCGTGCAGATCGGGGTGAAGTCCTTCGGGTGCGAGAACAGCACGGCCCAGGAATCGCCGATCCAGTCGTGGAAGCTGATCGTGCCTTCGGTGGTCGTGGCGGTGAAGTCCGGTGCAGTGTCACCGATCGTCAGGCTCATCATGAGTCTCCGTTGATAGAGGCAGGTCCGACGCCGGATGGCGTGCGGCCTCACTTGTCATCTCAGAATTTACGCATCCACCGTGGCGCCCGGCACCGCGGGTTCGGGCAACCGACCCGTTCTCTGCTGATCTCCCTAGACCAGCACCGTCACCTCGATCGCCTCACCCGCGAATGCCGTCGCGCACTCACCGTGCGCGCGCAGCACCCGGACGAGCCAGGCCTGCTCACGCAGGATCGTGGCTCGCAGGATAGTCACCTGGGCACATGCGGCATGGTGAATCAGGGTTTTGAGCATAAAGCCGCCGAGGCCGAGCCGCTGGCTCGAATCCTCTACCAGGACGCCCAGTTCGGCGGTGCCCGGCACGCCGGCGCGGTAGCTCGCCAGCGCGGTAATCGCGCCCGACGGCGCACGGGCGACCAGGGCGTAATGATCCGGAACGCCGGACAGCGCCTCCGCCAGGTATCGCTCCGGGATCGCCCGCACCGGGGCGTGAAAGCGCCGGTAGCGCGACCGCGGCGAGCACCGCGCGAACATCGCCTCCAGGCCGGCGCGGTCCGCCCGGCTCGCCCGCTCGATACGGAACCCGCCCCACCGCGACGAAACAATCCCGGGTGACTCCCGGTCGAGCACTCTCACGGCCGCGGTGACCCGACGGGATTGGGCAGCGGCACGATACCCGCGTCCATCAGATGCCGGCTGAGCGGCGCCGCTAGGCCGGTCGCGCGCTCCACCCCGGTCGAGCCGAGCCGCTCGACCGGGCCCGCGGCCAGCCGGTCGGTCTGGTCCTCGACGTCACGGCGCAGCGCGCCGCCCGTCTTGGTCAGCCGCCCGTCCCGGTCCAGCAGGCCACGCGCCTGCAGCCGCCGGACGGACTGCTCCCAGTCATCGTCGCTCCAGCCGCGCGTCGGCTGCACCAGCGCCCGCGGGATGGCGCCGGTCGCGACGTGCGTCAGCGTCGCGTCCAGCCCGCGCAGGCCGTTCGCGACCGCGGCGAGGACATGCCCGTCGCCGCGGTGCTCGCGCAGGACGGTCGCCGCCAGCCACACCGACTGGAACCGGTCTTCCGGCCGGGGCACCGAGGACCAGGCGGCCGCGAGCGCGCGGCCGTCGAAGCGGCAGCCGTCGATCGCCTGCCACAGCAGCGCGTCCAGCGCGTCCAGCGCGTCCAGCGCGTCCAGCGCGTCCAGCGCGTCCAGCGCGTCCAGCGCGTCCAGCGCGTCCAGCGCGTCCAGCGCGTCCAGCGCGTCCAGCGCGTCCAGCGCGTCC
>Ga0210389_10000673_pt1 | contig 29377 bp, 22 predicted proteins | sample IncBWH28OmetaG_FD_160127 | JGI IMG/M metagenome (GOLD analysis project Ga0210389, IMG submission 160127) | Forest soil microbial communities from Barre Woods Harvard Forest LTER site, Petersham, Massachusetts, United States - Inc-BW-H-28-O ... | reverse complement strand
AGCACCACCGCACGCTGCCGGCGAAGTACGTCGTCAAGTCGGGTGACACGCTCGCCTCGATCGCGCAGCACCTCTACGCCAGCTCCAAGTACTGGCCCGTGCTGTACTGGGCGAACCACGGCCAGATCAAGTACGCAAACGAGATCACGGCGGGACAGGTGCTGACCGTCCCGGCCAAGCCTGCCAAGATCCCAGGCGCACCCACGGCGCTCGGGCCTGCTCCCGCGCCGGCCCCGAGCACGGCGAGCACGGCCAGCTACGGGGGGAGCTACTCGTCGGCAAGCACGGCCACGGCCGCGCCCGCGCAGACGCAGGCGCCAAGCAGCTACAGCGGCAGCACCGGCTCGTTCCAGGCGTGCGTCATCGCGGCCGAGTCCGGTGGTAACTCCCAGGTCATGAACTCGAGCGGGCACTACGGGCTCTACCAGTTCAGCTCCTCGACCTGGGCCGCCTACGGCGGCAACCCGGCCGACTTCGGCAACGCCAGCGTGTCGGAGCAGAACCAGGTGTTCGCCAACGCCATGGCGGCAGGCGGCCAGTCCAACTGGGCGCCGTACGACGGCTGCTGAGCGGCCGCGCCGCAGCGGGCCGAATAGCCGCCCGCACGCCCAGGCAATCCGCCGAGGGCTTATTCCACGCACTGCTAGCAGTGACTCGCGTGCGTATAGCGGCGGGTCGGCGGTCCTTGGCCGCCGACCCGCCTTCGCCGCACCGTTCGCTCCATCACGGCGACCCTGCTCGCGGCGATGCCGCCTGGCAGTTACCTGGTGGCCTCGAGCCTGACGCCCGAGCACAACCCGGAGAGCATCCACGGCCGGCACAGCGCTGTTCGCCACCAGAGTCAGCCGCCTCCGTTCGGGATGATCGATTCACTGGATTCCGAACGTAAGCGGCTGACCGTGGTCACGCCCATTACCGCCGGGCCCGTGGCGGACGGTCCAGGATTTACCGATCGATGCCGGTTCCGTACATTGACATAGACGGCGGGGTGGCTGGCCGCCGGTGCTCACTGACTTCGCCGCTGAGGGACGGGTGCGATGCCGGACGACATTCTTACTGTCTACGCCAAGAGCCAGCCGGACAAGCCGGCCGTGATCGACGACAGGCCAGACGGTACCGTCTTCACGTGGACGTACGCGGAGCTTGAGGCGCAGTCCAACCGGCTCGCGAACCTGCTGCTTTCCCTCGGGGCCGGACCTGGCACGAAGGTCCTGTGGTGCGGGCCGAACTCGCTCCAGGTCGTGGCGGTGATGGGCGCCGCGCGGAAGATAGGCGCGGTCGCCGTGCCGTTGAACTACCGGCTGACGCCGGACGAGGCGTGCTACGTCATCAACAACAGCGACGCCGAGGTCGCCTACGTGGACTACGAGCACGCGCCGATGTTCGCCGCGCTCCGCGGCCAGCTGGAGAAGGTGCGGCACATCATCGCGGTCGGCGGGCCAGCTGGGGGCGCTGTCCCCGACGCGATGCTGACCGACGCCGACATCGCGGCCGCGCCGTCCACCGCGCCCGCCGGCGCCGGGAGCGTGGCGGGCGGCGGCTCGATGATCTACACCTCAGGCACGACCGGCAAGCCGAAGGGCGCCTTCAGGTCCGGCGGCCAGGACCCGGAAACCCTCGGCGCCCTGCTGAACCTGTTCGGCTACCGGCCCGACGACGTCCACATCACTACCGGCCCGCTGTACCACAGCGGCCCTGGCGCGTTCCTTGGCGCCGGCCTGCTCTACGGCCAGACGGTCATCGTGCAGCGCAGGTTCGACGCCGAGGACTGGCTGCGGCTCGTGGAAAAGTACCAGGCGAGCTCGACATTCTCCGCGCCCGCGCCGATTCGGATGATCTGCGCGTTGCCCAGCGAGGTGAAGGACCGCTACGACCGCTCCTCCATGCGCGTCATGATCGCCAACGCGGCGCCGTGGAGTTACGCGCTCAAGCAGAAGTACGTGGCGGACTTCCCCGCCGGGTCGCTCTTCGAGGTGTACGGGTCGACCGAGCTCGGCGTGGACACGGTGCTGCTGCCGAAGGACCAGCTGCGCAAGCCGGGATCGTGCGGCACGCCGGCGCCCGGCATCGAGATCAGGCTCCTCGACGACGACGGCAACGAGGTCACCGGTACCGGACCGGACCACAAGGGCGAGGTCTTCGTGCGGTCCAAGAGCGTTTTCAACGCTTACTACAAGAACGACGCCAGCTACGAGTCGAACAGGCGCGGCGACTTCCACACGGTCGGTGACGTCGCCTACTGGGACGACGAGGGCTACCTGTACATCTGTGACCGCAAAAGCGACATGATCATCTCCGGCGGCATGAACATCTATCCCGCCGAGATCGAGGCGGCGCTCGACCGGCATCCAGGGATCTACGATGTCGCGGTGTTCGGGATCCCTTCTGAAGAATGGGGCGAGGTCGTGCACGCCACGGTCGTCCGGTCGCCTGGATCGTCGCTGACCGCCGAGGAGATCAAGGCATTCGCGCGGGAGAACCTGGCCGGCTACAAGGTGCCGCGGTCGGTGGACTTCACCGGCGAACTGCCGCGCACCGGCTCGGGCAAGGTACTCAAGCGCCAGCTGCGCGCGCCCTTCTGGGCCGGGCGGACGGCCCAGGTCGGATAGCGCGCCCGGATGACGGTCATTGGGCTCACCACCTACTCCGAGCCCGCGAGCATGCTGGTCTGGCAGCGGGAGTTCGCGATGCTGCACGCGACCTACGTCGCGGCAACGGAACGGGCGGGCGGCATCGCCGTCCTCCTGCCTCCCCAGGGCGACGGCACGGCGCGGGCCGGCGCCGATGAGGTACTTGACCGGATCGACGGGCTCGTTCTTACCGGCGGCGCCGACGTCGACCCGCGGCGCTACGGCGCGGCGCCGGCGGAGCGGACGTCACGGCCACGCGTCTTGCGCGACGAGTGGGAGCTCGCGTTGACGCAGGCCGCGCTGCGGCGTGACGTTCCCCTGCTTGCCATCTGCCGCGGGCTGCAGATACTCAACGTGGCGCTTGGCGGCTCGCTGCACCAGCACCTGCCCGATGTGACCGGGCATGAAGGCCACCAGCCGGCCCCTGGCACATTCGGTGCCGTCGACGTGAACATCGTGCAGGGAACGCGCACCGCCGAGCTGACCGGTCCGCGGGCGCGCGTCTCCTGTCACCACCATCAGGCGCTCGCGCGGCTCGCTCCGGGCCTCAAGGTCACCGGTCAGGCGGACGACGGGACGGTGGAGGCCGTCGAGGTACCCGGCCGCGGGTTCGCCGTCGGCGTGCAGTGGCACCCGGAAGAGAACAGTGAGGACGTCCGGCTCTTCGCGGCGCTGGTCGAGGCGGGGCGACGGTACAGGGAACGGCTCAGGGAAGGCGTGTCATGAGTGTCACCTCATTCGACGTCATCAGCCCGGTCGACGAGACAATCGTGAAAACGGTGCCCCTCGCCGACCGGGCCGAGGTGGACGCGCGCGTCGCCCGCGCCCACCGTGCCTTCGCCGCATGGCGGCTCGTGACGCCGGGGGACAGGGCCCGGCTCCTGCGCCGCTTCGCGCGGGCCGTCGAAGGGGACATCGGGACGCTGGCCGCCCTGGAGGTGCGCAACGCCGGCCATACCGTCGGCAACGCCCGCTGGGAGGCGGGCAACGTGCGCGACGTAATCAACTACTACTCCGCGGCACCGGAACGGCTCACCGGGAAGCAGATCCCCGTCGCGGGCGGCGTTGACCTAACGTTCCACGAGCCGATGGGGGTCGTCGGCGTCATCGTGCCGTGGAACTTCCCGATGCCGATCGCGGCCTGGGGATTCGCGCCGGCCCTGGCCGCGGGCAACACGGTGATCGTCAAGCCGGCGCAGTACACCCCGCTGACCGCGCTGCGGCTGGAGGAGCTCGCGCTGGAGGCCGGGCTTCCCCCCGACGTCCTCCAGGTGGTCGCCGGCACCGGAACGGAGGCGGGCGAGCACCTCGTCGGCCACCCGCTGGTGCGCAAGATCGTCTTCACCGGCTCAACCGCCGTGGGCAAGCGGATCATGCGGCTGTGCGCCGACCAGGTCAAGCCGCTCACGCTCGAACTCGGCGGGAAGAACGCCAACATCGTCTTCGCCGACGCCGACCTGGAGCGGGCCGCGGCCAGCGCGCCCGGCGCCGCGTTCGACAACGCCGGCCAGGACTGCTGCGCGCGGTCACGTGTCCTGGTGCAGCGCAGCGCCTTCGACCGCTTCATGGAGCTGCTTGAGCCCGCCGTCAGGAACTTCACGGTCGGCGACCCGGTCGAACCGGCCACGGACATGGGACCGCTGATCTCGGCGCGCCATCGCGAGTCGGTCAGCTCCTACGTCGACGAGGGGACGGCCGTGGCGTTTCGCGGCACGGCTCCGCCTGGGCCTGGCTTCTGGTTCCCGCCGACGGTGCTTGCCCCGGTCTCCGCGGCCAGCCGGCAGTGGCGCGAGGAGATCTTCGGCCCGGTACTCGCCGTCATGCCGTTCGAGGACGAGGCGGACGCCATCCGGCTGGCCAACGACACGGACTACGGCCTATCCGGATCGCTGTGGACCCGCGACCTGGGGCGGGCCCTGCGGGTCGCCCGCGCCTGGGAGACCGGGACGCTGTCGGTGAACTCGCACTCATCGGTGCGGTACTGGACGCCCTTCGGCGGGTTCAAGCAGTCCGGGCTTGGCCGGGAACTCGGCCCGGACGCGGTCGAGGCGTTCACCGAGACCAAGAACGTGTTCATCTCGACCGAGGAGTGACCCGCTCAGCCGGGTGCGGACCCGGGCGCGATGAAGGTCATGACTCCACGTAGTCGAGCGACCCCGGTGTTGCCCTGCCCGTGGCCGCCGGCTGTGATAGGTCTATGGCAGGCAAGACGACGATCACGCTTCCGCTTCTCAGGCTCGGCCGGCTGCAGCTGGACACCGCGCTGCGGGCCCTGCCGCTCGGCCCGGCCGCATCAAGTCCGGTGGTGACCGCCACGGTCTCGGTGCCGGACACGCCGGTTGACCGGTCGTATGAATGGGATGTTGCCTGGGCCGATGCCGCGCGCCAGGCCAGCGAGCTTGGCGCCGATCAGGCCACCGCCCAGGCGCTGGCCGCAGGCGCGGGCCAGCCCGTGACGGGCGGCACCCGCGTCGTGGTGGCGGCCCACGGGGAGGTCTTGCTCGCCCGGTGGCTCCCGTACGGTACCGGCGCGGGTTCGGTGCGGGTCGGCCCGCTGCCGCACTTGCTTGAGGTAGCGGCGGCCGCGGCGCGGCGGCCTGCCTACGTGGTCCTGCTGGCGGACCGCGACGGCGCCGACATCGTCACGCACGCCGGCGGCGACCAGGCGCCGGGCGAGCCGTTCCCCGTCGGCCGCCGTCCCGGCGCGCAGAGCGATCCTCATCCGGGCAGGCCGCCAGGACAGCTCCACGGCGAGCGGCACCTGACCGACCGCGAGCCGGAAAGCGGCGGCCAGCACAACGCCGAGTTCATCGCCGGGCGCGTATCCGAGGCCGCCGACAGCGTCGGCGCGCATATCATCCTCGGCGCGGGCGATCAGCCCATTCTCGACGCCGTCGCTGGTCACCTGCCAGAATCGCTCGGGCCGGTCACCGCCATCGCCGGTGACCGTGCGCGCGACGGCCGCGACGACCACCTCGGCGCCGCGATCGGCGCCGCCCTCGACGAGATCACCGCCGCGGCCACCAGCGCCGTCGGGGACCTGGTCGCCGCGCGCGCCGGTGAGCCTGGCCAGGGCGCGGTTCGCGGCATCCAGGCCGTCGCCGATCAGCTGGCCGAGCAGCAGGTCGCCGTGCTCCTGGTGGCCCCGGACGTGACCGGGGACGCAGGGTCGGCCTACCGGATTGGGAGCCGCCCGACCGAGTTCCTCGTGGGCGAGCCGGACGCGGGCACAGAAGTGCCGCTGGCGGACGGCCTGGTCTGGGCCGCGCTCCACCAGGACGCGATCGTCGTGCAGCTGCCGGATCGCGCCGGCCCGCTGGCCGGCGAGCCGGCGGCCGCCCTGCTGCGCCGCGGGCCCGCCGCCTAGCCGCTCGCCCCTGGTTTCCTCGCCCGCGTCATCGGGGCTAGCGGCAATGCGTACCCCCCGGCTGGCGGCAATGCGCTCTGCGACAGGCCAGGCGATGCTGGGGGCGTGAAGGACCATTCCTAGCGGTGGTCAGGTGGAGGTCAGCTGTCAGGCACACGTGGCGTCACGCCAGGCCATCCCCGCGCGCCGCAGGAACTCGGCGTTGACCTGATCTAGCCGCTCTCGCGTCTCCGGGGCCAGCTCACTCTCGGGGACGCGCTCAGCTACGCGCCGCACCGTGCGGCACAGCGACAAGAACTCAACGTCATCCAGCTCCGCTAGCGGCTTGTCGTCGTCATCCATCGCCATCTCCGGGGTATTGCGGCTACCTGGTGCGGCGACCCCGCCGGGTACCAAAGGAGCGCGTTGGCCGGACCCCGGCGGGATTGCCGTGACAAGCAGGATGCCGAGAGTTACCCCATGTCGGCTAGGGACGTGGCAGGATCTACGTCATGGCGGGCAGAACCGAGAACGGCGTGGCCGGGTACTTCGGCAAGCAGCTACGCAAGGAACGCCTGAAAGCAAAGCTGACGATCACCGAGCTAGCGCGGCGCATGGGGATGGACGACGCGCACCTTGGCAGGATCGAGCGTGGCCTGCGCCCGCCAACCGAGGCGATTGCCGCCAGGGCTGACGAGGTGTTCGCCGGCCGGGACGGCTGGTTCGCTGACTACTACCGGGAGAGTCGGTCTTGGGTTCCGGCCGCGTTCAAGGCGTGGCAGGAGTACGAGGACAAGGCGGCGCGGCTGTCTGTCTGGTCACCGGGCATCCTCCACGGCCTAGCCCAGACGCCGGCGTACGCACGGGCGATCTTGTCTGTCTCGGGTGCCAGCGACGAGGTAATTACCGCCCGGCTGGCCGCGCGTATGGAACGACAGCGCCGCGTGCTGCACCGTGACGACCCGCCGTCCGTGTGGTTCATCGTTGACCACCTGTCGCTGTACCGGGAGGTTGGCAGCGCCGGGATCATGGTGGAGCAAATGAACCACCTAGCCGAACTCGCCAGCCTGCCGAGCGTGACCATGACCGTGATGCCTGCCGTGGCCCACCCTGCTAACGAGTCGGGGTTCATCATCGCTGACGGCGCGGTGTACGCCGAGCACGTGGCCGGAGGTGGCGTCTACGATCAAGATCAAACCGTTTCCGCGCAGGTTGCGAGGTTCGATAGCCTGCGGGCGGAAAGCTTCAGAGCATCTGAGAGCGTGCGGCTCATCAGGGAAGTAGGCGAGCAATGGACACGTGGCGGAAGTCCACTTTCAGTGGTTCGAACGGCGGCGACTGCGTAGAGGTGGCGGACGCCGCGAGGGTAGTCATGGTCCGCGACACCAAGGATCGGGACGCGGGCGAGCTGAGCTTCACCGCTGAGGCGTGGGCGGCGTTCACGAGCGGGCTCAAGGTCTAGGCGGCCCTGACCTGCTGATTTACCGGCCGTTAGGGGCACCCTCTAGGCAGGTGGGCTTACGACCTGCTGATTTACACGGAAATCCGGTGCCCCTTCTCCAGCTGTGTAGGGCACCGGGTTTCCGTGCGTCTGTGGCCAGTTGCCGTGCCTGCGGGTTGCGGCTTCTCCCGGAGGTGAAAACGGGTTCCTGTTCCAGCACCACACGGAATTCGCCGCCGACGTCGAGGCATTCCTTGGTGATTAGGCGGGCCCTTCTGACAAGGACTGACCATGAATGACTCGGTAGCAAGCACGCACATGATCGTCCTGCCCGGCGGCGGGTATGCCCAGCACGCCGCGCACGAAGCCGAGCCCGTGGCCCGGTGGCTCGGCGAGATAGGCGTGCAGGCCAGCGTGTTCCGCTATCCGCTCAACGTCCGGCACCCGGTACCGCTGGACGCGCTGCGCGCTGAGATCAGCCGGCGGCGGGCCGCGGGCGCGCGGCGCATCGGTCTCATCGGGTTCTCCGCGGGAGGGCACCTGGCCGGGCTGGCGGCCCTCGCGCCAGGCGCCGCGCCCGATGAGACCGTGCAGTTCGCCGTGCTCGGCTACGCCATCACCTCAATGGAGACCGAGACCTACCGGCCTGCCCGGCTGATCCTCCTCGGCGAGGACGCCAGCTCCCGGCTGCGCCGGTCGACATCGCTGGATTCCCTGGTCACGCCCCAGTCGCCGCCTTTCTTCGTCTGGCACACCGCGGAGGATCCCTACGTACCGCCCGAGCACACCTACCTCCTTGCCTCCGCGCTCGCCGCCCGTCGTGTTCCCCACGCCGTGCACGTGTTCGCGCACGGCCCGCACAGCCTTGGCCTGGCCAAGGACGCCGGCGAGGCCGCGATCTGGACGACGCTGGCGAGCACCTGGATCCGCGAGCAGGCTAGTTTGGATGACTAACGAATTCCCTCGATGGGCACTCGGGTGTTCAGAGAACACCAAGTAGCAGGCGACGGCCCGGGACCCCCGGCCGCGCCCGGCGCGCCGGGGCGCGCGGCGACGGCGTCTGGTTGACTGCTGACCATGATCTTGAAGGATGAAACGGATGCGGCCGTACCTCCTGAGTGGTTCACCCAGGCGCTTTCCGCGCCCGTTACCGAGCGCGTGACCGTGCTTGACGGTGTCCCGGTCGCCTACCGGATGTGGGGCAGCAGCCTGAACGGGCGCGGCATCGTCCTCGTGCACGGCGGCGCGGCTCACTCCCGCTGGTGGGATCATATTGGCCCGCTGCTTACCGTCGACCGGCGTGTCATCGCGATCGACCTGTCGGGGCACGGCGACAGCGGCCGCCGTGAGTCATACAGCTTTCCCGGGTGGGCGCGCGAGATACTCGCCGTCGCCGCGGACGCCGGGCTCGACGCGCCCACCGTGATCGGGCACAGTATGGGCGGCGTCGTCACGCTGCGGCTCGCGGCGCTGTTCGGTTCGCGCATCGAGGGAGCGGTGGTCATCGATTCCCCGGTCCGCAACCCGGCGCCCGAGCAGCACGCGGCGCAGGACCGGCGCGTCTTCCGCGAACTGCGCGTCTACCCGTCAAGGGAAGCGGCCATCGCGCGCTTCCGCCCGGTTCCAGATCAGCCGGTGCTCGGTTACATCGCGGATCACGTCGCCGCCACGTCGGTTTGCCAGGCTGACGGCGGGTGGACGTGGAAGTGGGACCCGCGGGTCTTCGTACTTGAGCCGCCCAGGGCGCCGCTTACCCGGCTGGCCTGCCGGGTGGCACTGTTCCGGGCCGAGCACGGCATCATGTCCGCCGAGATGAGCGAGATCATGTATGACCGGCTTGGCCGGGTGGCCCCGCTCATCGAGATTCCCGCCGCCGGGCACCACATCATGCTCGACCAGCCCATCGCGCTTGCCGCCGCGCTCCGCACGCTGCTCTCCGACTGGGATCACTCGCTGCCCGCCGAGCCCCGCGATGCCGCCTCCTGACCGGGCTATGACCTGAACCCGATCACGCCAGGTCCGCCAGCAGGTTGTCGAGGGATAGTTCCTCCTCGAGGCGAACGCCGCGACGCGCCATGGCGGCCGCCAGGCCCGGATCCCAGGGGGTCGCGACCGGCTCGCCTGCCAGCCGGGGCAGCCGCGCGACGGCCTGCACAGCCAGCACCGCGGTAGCCGCGGCCTCGTAAGCGTCCGTGTCATACCGCCAGGGCTGCCAGCGCGACTGTCCGTGGCTTACGCGCTGACGAACCGCGTTGGCGATCCGGACACCGCCCCAGTCGAAATCGCCGTGGTAGCGGAACTCCGTACCGCCCGCCGCCAGCAGGTCGAGTAGCCGCCAGCCGGCGGCGGACGGCTGGCCGCCGACGCAGACCAGCGGCGGACAGCGGCGGCCGAGCTCGTCCGCGGCGGCCGCGATTACCACGGGATTCTCGCAAATCCACACGGGTACCGCCAGCAGCGCGTCATCGTGGCAGCGCAGCTGCCTAAGGGTGAGCATCGTCGGCTGCCCCGCTTCCCGGTGCAGCGCCAGCACCCGGCCAAGAGCGCTGCGAGTGTCACCGGGCAGGCCGAGACAGAGCACAAGCGAGGAGAGGTCGTCGAGGTGAACGCCCACGGAGGCCCATGCCTCACGGCGGGAGTCCGCGCTCGCGTCGGCCGCGAACGGCAGGCCGGCCAGCGCGCGGACCGCGGACAGGGCGAGCGTCCCGACCGGGCGCCCGTCATCGAGGGCGTGCGCGTCGCCGCAGCATTCGGCGGCGAGCCGGCCGATCGGGATTCCTCGCGACGGCAGTCGCCGCAGCACTGCCGCCACCTGGTCGAGCAGCGCCAGCGTGGCATCGGGTGAAGGGGCTAGGCGGCGCACCACGCCGGTCGCGTCGAGCCATACCCGCCACGCGGCTAGTTCTGCCCGGCCCGCCACGGCGTCGTCTAGCGGCGCGAAGGCAGCCGCCCAGGCGGATGCCACATCGGCCCGGTCGCGGTTGCGGTCAGGGAACGGACCAGTCAAGAGCACGACGGCCTCGGCCAGTCCGCCGGGTGCGGCCCCGCTCTCGCGTAGGACTCGGTCCACCTCGGGCAGCGACACCGACAGCGACGTACCGGAACGTGGCGGCCTGCCGGTCAGCCGTTCGACCGCCCGCCGCTGGTCCGCGGTCGCGCCGGTCAGGGTCACGGTTCCGGTCAGCGGGCGCCCGCCCTCCAGCCGGTCTCGCGCCCGCCGGACCAGCCACGCGGTGGGCTCACCGCCAAGCAGGCGGCGGAGCCTGGTGCCATCCTCAGCCGTGTCGGTCACAATGTCGGTCACGCTGTTGTCGGTCACACTGGCGCCCGTTCGGCCCTGCGGCGTTCCCGGCCGTCCCACCGCCACGGCGTGACCAGGACCGCGTCGATGCCGTCCTGACGAGCGAGCTGGCAGATGCCAAGCCCGGGTACCTGCGGGTAGCAGCCCCATTCCCGCTCGCTGGTCATGACCACGTCCATGTCGAAGGTGGCGAGCAGGCCCAGGCATTTGGCGCGAGAGTCGTCGTCCACCCCGGCGAACGCCTCGTCGAGCGCGATCAGCCGCGGCGCGTGCGGGTTGCCGGCCGACTTGTAGTGCGACGAAGCCGCCGCGAACAGCGGAACCGACACCACCAGCGCCCGCTCCCCGCCCGAGGCGGGGCCGGTGGCGGGCCGCCACTGCCCTTCCTGGTAACGCTGGATCGCGAACTCATGCCAGCCCCGGTAGTCAAGCGCCGAAGTCAGCGCCTCGGCCCAGCCGGCCGCCGGGTTGTCCGCGTGCTCTGTGGCGATCCGTTGCTGCAGGAACGCCCCCACGAGCGCCCGGTCGGCGGCGGACCACGCGTCGATCGTCTGGCGGAGCTTGAGCCTGACCCGGTCGAGCCCCTCGGGCGCGTTCCTGGCCTGCTGCCAGATCAGCCGCAGCTTCATGCCGGTCGACGTCGGACGCGCCTGGAGTTCGTCGTTCATCTGCCTCACCTCGGCCTCGGCCGCCGCGATCAGCTCGTGCAGCGTCCCCGCGACCTCGTTGAGCAGGTGATTCTCCAGGATCTCCCGCTCCCGCGCCGATAGCAGCGTGGTTCGCTGCTCCACCTCCGCCGCCAGCGCCTCAGCCAGCCCTGGCAGATCGTGGCTACGGCCCTGGAAGACCACGTCGATCACGATGACGCCCGCGCTCAGCGTCAGCCCCGCGGAGTGCCCGTGCGTGGCCATTGTGTCCGCCAGCAGCTTGTGCTCCTCGGTCACCCGCTTCTGGATCCGGTCCCACGGCCCGTCCCCGTCGTCCACGGAATCGAGCTCGGCGTTGACGGAGCGGGCAAGGATCACCGCCGGCGTCGCCGCCCACGGCTGCTCCACGTCCGGGATCTCAGCGGTCACCGCTACCCGCAGCAGCCCGGTGGCCGCGAACGCCTGGAACTCGCGCACGGCGTCGTCCCGCTGCCGCACCGCGTCGTCGACGTCCGTCCGCAGCCGTCCACGCTCCCCGTCCGCCTTGCCGCTCGCTCCGATCGCGTCCCGTTCCCGGTCGCGGGCAGCCCCATGGTCCGCTTTGTTCCGGCCGAGCGCGGCGCTCACCGCGGCGAGCCGCTGCTGCAGTTCCTCCACCGCCGCGCCGGCGGTGGCAAGCAGCTCCTGGTACGTCGTCGCCGCCGCGCCCGCCGCCTCCCGCGCCTCGGCGGCGCGCTCGCTCGCCTCGATCAGCAGCTGACGGCTGTCGGCGAGCTCAGCTTCCGCCTCGGCGGCCGCGTGGATCGCGGCGTGCGCCGCCTCGGCCGCCGGCCATAGCCCGGCGAGCGCCACCCGGTACGCTCCTATCCCCGCCCGGACGCCGGCCAGCTCGTCCGGGTCCGCGGGCAGCCCGACATCTCCGGCGAACTCCGCGACCCGGACTCTCGCGGCCGCCAGCTCCTCCTGCCGCCGCTGGCACACGGCCACCGCCGTGGCGTGGTCATCGCGGGCACGGGCAAGCGCCCTGCGCTCCACGGCCGCCCTGGTGTGGGCCTCCCGAACCCCGCCATCCGGCGGCACCGTCCGGTGCTCCTCGGCGAGCAGTTCCTGCCGCGCCTCGATGTCCGCCAGGTCCGCGTCGATTGCCTCGATCGCGGCCTGCTCCTCGCGCAGCTCGCGCTCTAGCGACTGGATCCGCGCCCGCCGTGCTGCCTCCCTGGCCCCCTCGCCGATGTAGCCGGCCTGGTCCTTGTGCCAGGCGCCGCTCAGCACCCCGTTGGACCACCGCCCATCCGTGGTCACCCAGGTCCCGCCGGTGCCGGCGGTCCCGGGATCACGCCCAATAGCCCGCAGAACGGAAGCCACCGACTCTTCGCGCAAAGCGCCAGCCTGGCGGTCGTCGGGATCGATCGCGGACACTAGCAGGCTGGAGCACGACGCCCCGGCCACTGGGGCAAGCCCGGAAACCACGATCACGTCCCCGTCGACGAGATTTCCCTCCGGCGTTACCCACGCGTCGAGAATCCCCGCTGCCTCCAGGGCGGCCTCAAGCCCCGTGCGCTCGTCATCGGACAGGCCCGGCGCGAAGTCGGTCACCTTCCACAGCGGCGCGCCGGGACGGCCGTCGCGGACGCCGTGGGCTCGTGTGTGCGGGACCGGCGGGGCGTCGTGGCCGCCCGCGCGCAGCCGGCCGATCTCGTCTGCCAGTTCGCCCGCCCGCGTGGCCCGCTGGGTCCGCGCAGTGCTGAGCTTCCCTGTCATGTTGCCCAGTTCGGCCCCGGCCGCCCTGGCGGCGGCGTCGATGACCGCGACCGCTGGGTTCGCGTCCTCGCCGGTCAGGCCCCAGGACTCCAGGACGGCGATGAGCTCATCGGGGTCGGCTACCCGCAACTCGGCCAGACCGCTCAGGTAGGCGCGGTAGGCGTCCAGAAGCAGCCGCATCCGTTCCGCTACTGCCTCGTCCGCGGCCGTGACCCGGTCCGCCGCGGCCTGGACCTCAGCCGACCGCCTGCCTTCCGCTTCCTGCGCGGCCCGCAGCTGCCGTTCGCAGGTCGCGGACTCGTCAAGCAGCCGGCCCAGCTGCGCGACCGCCTGCGCCTGCCGGTCGGCGCTGTCCTGGGCATCGCGCCTGGCCCGGGCGAGAATATCGGCCGCCTGCGCCTCGGGGGCATCCAGGTAGGCAGCGATGGCGCGGTGCTCGCCGTCGGCTCCTTCGGCTGGCGGGGGAGCGCCCGGTCCCGTGCCCTCGAGGCCGGTGCTTTGGAGGCCGGTGCTTTCGAAGCCGGTCCCGTCGAGGGCCGCGACGGCTGCCCGATGCTGCGTGGCGCAGCTCGCCTCGGCGGCCGTGTTCGCGGCCTCGGCCAGCGCCTTGGCGAGCTTGTCCCGCCCGGTGCCGGCCCGGTGCGCGGTCTGAGTCGCCTTGCCGGCGTACCGCGTGACGTGGCCGGCCTGCCGGTCCCGGTCGGCCTCCCGGTCCTGTGCCGCTTTCCCCTTGCGGCCGGCGTCCTCGCGAAGCTGGTTGAGCCGCTCTGCGTCGCGCATCGCGGGATCGGCCTGCAGCGCGTCCCTGCGCGCTTCCAGCTCGGTGCGCTGCTCCTCAAGCTGCCCGAGTTCGCGTTGCGCGTCGTCCAGCTGGTCCTGGGCGGCCGTGAAGGCCTCCTCGGCGGCGGCGAGGTCCCGGCCGAGCTGTTCGTAGCGGCTCTGCGTCAGCCTCGGCCCGGCTGCCTTGCGCTTGGCCGCCACCTTCGCGTACCGGCCGTAGTGGGTCAGGAAGGCGCCCGCCGCCTCCTGGGCCTCCGCGAGGGAGCGCAGCGCGTCGCGCTCCTCATCGAGACCGCGGAACGCCTCGGCGACAGTCGTCACGAGACCGGGACTGAGCGGAGGCAGCGCCTCGGTAAGCGCCCTGGACAGCAGCTTCTCGTCGGGCTTCTTCGACAGCTGCGGCTGGCGCAGCTGGATCAGCAGGTTGACCAGCGACTCGTAGCGCTGCGGGCCGAGGCCGAACAGGTGCTCGTCCACCGCCCGCCGGTAATCGGCCGCCCGGTCATAGACGAAACCGTGCTGCCCGATCTCCTCCCGCAGCTTCTCCCTGGTGAGCGGGACACGGCTGTCAGGCAGCAGCCGCAGCTCGCTGCCGGGCCGCTGCCGGGTGATGAAGAACCAGTGCCGCGCGATCCCGCGCCCCGCGACGGCCTTCAGCCCGCAGCCGATCGTGCAGAACTCCTGGGTGCCGTCGGTGCCCCTGCGACCGAACTCCAGCCAGGAGTAGCCGAGGCGCTCGGGGCTTGGGTGCTTGCCGCCGAGCAGCAGGTTCCACTCCATCCGCTTCTGCCGGTCGCCGTCCGGCTCCACCCGGTGCGGCGCCAGGTCCCCGTCGAGCAGGAACGGCAGCGTGAGGGCGAGCACCTTGGACTTGCCGGTTCCGTTGTTGCCGCGCAGCAGCAAACGGCCGTCGTGGAACCAGAACTCCTCCTGGTCGTAGTAGAACATGTCGACCAGGCCTGCCCGCAGGGGCTTCCACCGCTCAGAACATGGTGCTGGCAGCATCGGGCAGTGCCTTCCTAGGCTGGGCCTTTCTGGCCTGGCTCGATCCGGTCTTGCTCCTAGGCGAACTGCCTGGCTCCCGGATGGTGGGCTCGGCGAGCGCGAAGCGGGCGATGGCCGGGCGGCTGCGGATCACGGTGCCGGCGCCGTCGCGCGTGACCTCGGTGTCCGCCTCGATGAGGCGCAGGGCGGTGAGCTTCTCCAGCGCGACCTCGAGCAGCCCGATCTCCGCGCCGGGATCGGTGACGCCCTTGCGCCAGTAGCCCGCGTGCGCCTGCGCCGCCCGCCGGACGAACGCCAGCAGCTCGGCCCGCGGCGCCCGCGCCCTGCCCGCCAGGTGCTCGGCGACCAGCAGCGTGACGTGCCCGTCAGTGCGCTGCTCGGGCATCCGCACGTCGGTGAGCTCGTCGTCCGGGTCCACCATGGCGATGCCCTCGGCGCGCAGCTCAGGCAGCAGCCCGGTGGCCTCGCTGATCCGCCCGGTGATGTTGTGCCGCTGGGCGACGAGGTAGGCCCGCTCGTCCTCGGTCAGCTCGTCGTAGTAGACGACCGGGTCGTCGAGCAGCCGCCGGGTGAGCATCCGGCGCAGCGCCTGGTTGCGCAGCTCGTCGGTCTCGGCGACCGGCTCGGCGGTCAGCTCCGCGAGCCTGGCCTCGAACCCGGGGGCGCTGATCGTCGACGGGCCCCTGCTGCCGGTCAGCAGCACGCCGAGTACCGGCCGGCGCACGTCGTACAGCACGTCAGCGCCTGCCGACAGGTACGCGTCCTCGTCTCCGGCGACCCGGCTGAGCACGCCCCAGGCGAGCAGCAGCCGGACCACGGCCACGAGGTCGGCGCGGTCGTTCCGGTTGTCCAGGGTCAGCGCGAACCCGGCCGCGGCCAGGCCGGGCTCGGCGGCGGCGGTGAGCACGTCGTCGGCGAGGCTGCCGAGCGTGGTCTGCGTGTCGGCGCGGGCGAGCGCGGACAAGGCCAGGCAGAGGGCGGCGTACCGGCGGCGGCTGAACGGCTCCCGGTTGTGCCCGCGGGCGGGATGGGTAGCGTCGAAAGCCAGCGGGGCGGTCTTGAACAGCCGAGCGGTCTCCGCGTCCGCGGCCAGCCGCCAGCCGGTTTCCCTGCGCAGCCAGCCGCTGAGCGCCGGCAGGTGCCGCCGGACCAGCATGAGTGACTCGGCGTCGTCGGCGGCGACGAGCAGCGGCTTGGCGAGCAGGGCGCGGAGGGCGCCCTGGCGCTGCGCCTGTTCCTCGGCGGGGATCATGGCACCACGTCCGTGATCTCGATGACGTGCTCGGGACCGGTGAGCACCCCGTCCTCCGTCTTGATGGTGGCCGTGCCGCCTTCTGGGACCAGGCGCAGGCGCACCTCTAGGCTGCCGTCGTTGGTAATGGTTTTCACCTCGGTGTCGCCGGGCGCGCGGGCCGCCAGCGCGTCGCCGAGCAGGCTGAGAAAGAGGCGGAACGCCCTCGGGTCGAGCACGTCCAGGTCGGACAGCAGCGTCGGCCCGCTGGTGTGCAACCGCCGACGTGCCTCGGCGGTCTGCGCGGCCTCGTCCTCCGCCTGGCGGCGCAGCAGCTCCCTGGCCGCGGAGCGGTCCCTCACCTGGCTGGGCTGGCCGCGCCGCTCGTAGGTTCCGGTCTTCCTGAGCTGCGGCGAGATCCGGATCGGCGGCGCCTCGCCCCAGGGCGTACCGGCCGGCATGTTTTCCCACTCGTCCGCGGTGTCGCCGGTGACAGACAGGTGCCGGGCGGGGGACAGGCCGAAGGCCGCCCGCCACAGCCGGTGGGCCGCCGCGTCGTCAGGTGCCTCAGCGAACCACCGGGCAAGCGCGGCGAAGTCCGCCGACCGGTCAGAACGGCCGGAACGCCGCTCGTTAAGCAGGCCGACCGTGTCGACAAGCTGCTTGATCGCGGTCACCGCGGCCTGCCGCAACAGCCTGGCCTGCGATAGGTGTCCCGCGTCGCGCGAGGTGAACCAGTCGTCCAGGCCGCGCCACCGGTTTCGCCACGCGTCGAGCGCCTGCTTTTCCGCGTGAGCAAGCGCCTCTGCCGCGTCCGCTCCGTCGGGGGCCGCGTCGGCCGCCTCCCGCCTGGCGGCGACCGCCAGCAGGCGCTCGTGGCCGGCGGCTTTCAGGTCAGTGAGCAGTACCGCGATCTGGGCGCCGGAGTTGGCGAGGTCGGCGATGAACCGGTTGATGTAGTCGATCAGCCGTTCCTTGTACGCGATGAAGCCGCCGACGTCCCCGTCGGAGAAGTCGATCGCGCGCCGCAGCGCGGACATGAACGCCTGCGCGTTATCCGCCAGTGAGGAGAACCGCTCCGCGAGCGACAGCAGCAGCAGGTGGACCTTGGCCGGATCGGGATCGCCCTCCCTGGCCAGCGCGAGCAGCGCCTGGAGCTGGCCGGCGATGTCGGCCAGCGCCACCGACTGGAGCTGGCCGCGCCGCCCGATCGCCTCCTCGTAGAACGCGATCGCCTGCTCGGCCGCTTGCCCCTCGGCCGTGAGCTGGTACAGCGACCGCTTGCGGTGAAAGTCCTCCACCGTGGTGACGCGGCTGGTGTCGACATCGGCCCGCAGGTTGCCCCATTTCACCAGCTGGTCCAGCGCCTCGGTCAGCTGCTCATCGGCATCGGCCCGCAGCTCCGCGGCGATGTCCTCCGGACGCAGGTGCACGATGAAGCGCTCCTTCGCCCGCGCGAAGACCTGGAGCAGGCGCCGGTACTGCTCGGCGTTCGGAACGCCGAGATGGGTGAAAGGCTGCGCCGCCACGGGAGAGTCGCCCTGCGCCTTCCCCCGGCCGCGCGCCGACGAGACCACTTCGTCAGCCACGCGTACATCGTGCCGTATGCCACCGACAAAACGCCGCGCGAACAAGGACATAGGCTGACCAGCGCGGGTAACGTTTCCCCGCCGGTCGGCCACTCACTGGTGTATGAGTCGTCGAAGGGGGCGCCGATGAGTGGACGGGCCGAGCCGCCGGTGCGGTCGATCGGGACCGATCCGGCCGCGTTCACCGAGTTCTACCGCGCCCACGTGGACGAGGTGACCAGGTTCGTGACGCGCCGCGTAGCGGACCCCCAGCTGGTCGCTGACCTGACCGCGGAGGTGTTCCTGGCGGTCATCGAGGCGGCGGCGCGGTACCGGGGGTCCTTCGGCGGCCCGCGGACGTGGTTGTACGGGATCGCGCGCAACGTCATCGCCGCCGAGTTCCGCCGGTCCGCGCGCGAGCAGCACGCCGAGACCCTGATGGCGGGGCGCCGCCTGCTCGACGCCGACGACATCGATCGCCTGATGGAGCAGATCGACGCCTTCCGGCAGGTCCGTGAGCTGCACAAGATGCTGCAGGCTCTTCCTGAAGGCGAACGGGCCGTGCTTGAACTGGTGTCGGTTGACGGTCTCACCGTCGCGGAAGCGGCTGCGGCGCTCAACATCCGGCAGGTGACCGCCCGGGTCCGGCTGCACCGCGCCCGCCAGGCACTGCTGCCTGCCCCGGTCCAGCCGGTCCCCGAGGAAGAGGTCGTGTCATGAACGTCAGCGAGCTGCGGCCGCCGTGCGGTTTCGAGGACCGGCTGGAAGCCGAGCTGGTCAAGGTGGTCACCGCGCGCGCCGCGCGCGCCGCCCGTCCGCAGCGCCTGAAGCGGCGGGCGGCCGCGGCCATGCGGCGGCCCGCCGCCCGGGCCGGTGTCCTGGCCGTCGGTACCGCCGTCGCGGCGGCCGCCGGCTTCGCGTTCGGACCGTCCCTCAGCCACCGGCCGGCCGCGCCTCAGACGGCACCAAGCAGCGCGGGCGGCCTGGTTCACATCAGGACGGCCGCGTTCACCGTCGACACCTACCCGGACGGCACGGTCCACGTGACCTGGGACAAGAGCCAGTACATCCAGGACCGCCAGGACATCGCGGTCCTGCAGCAAGCCCTGCGCGAGGCGGGATTCCCCGTACTCATCAAGGAAGGCGTCTTCTGCCAGGGACCGCACGACAACGGACACCTGGGCCAAGGCGGCGTCGGGCCAGGGGTCGGCCAGGTCATGACGGGAGAAAACGGGCCGGACGGCACCGTTGTCTTCACCTTCACGCCCTCGGCGATGCCCGCGGGGGAAGAACTGTTCATCGGCTACCTGTCCCCGTCCCAGCTCGCCGTCACCCACGGGCAGCCCGGATCGGTCGAACGCCTGGTGCCCACGGGCGTGCCACTGACCTGCACCACTCAGGCGCCCCTCCTCCCGCATTCCGGTGCCGAGCGATGAGCGACCAGTTCTCGCTGCCAGGGACCGCTGACCTGGTCTCCCGCAGGAGCCTGCTTCGCGGCGGAGCCGCCGCGGCGGCCCTGGCGGCGCTTCCCGCCTGCGACAGTGGGGCTCCGCCCGTGTCGGCCAGGCAGGCATCAGCGGTCGCCGCGAACGTCCGCGTCAGCCGCGACCGGTACGGGGATCATGTCGGGCCGTCGCTCGCGGCGAATCCACTGCACCCGCGCCAGCTCCTCGCCGCCTGCCAGGGCTCGCCGTTCACTCCCGAGTTCATCGTGACCTATCTGTCGGTCGACGGAGGTGCGAGCTGGCAGGCGGGCGGCAGGCCGGCGCAGCCCGCGGCCGGGCCGGCCGGCGACGACGTGACCGTCGCCTTCGGCGGGGACGGCCGCGGCTACGTCTGCGCCGCGCGTTCTGGTCACGGCTCCAACCTCAACTCCGCCAACCCCGACGCCAACCGCGCCGTTTACGTATGGCGGACCGACGACGGCGGGCGCAGCTTCTCGGCGCCGGCGACCCTGGTCGAGGGCGGGTACAGCGATCACCCTTGGGTCGCCGCCGGCCAAGGCGAGGCCCCGGCGGGACACAACGTCTACGTGGCCTGGGGCTCCGGCGCCTCGCACACGGCTCTCGACCTCACCCGCTCCACTAACGGCGGGGAAAGCTTCGAGCCGCCGCGCAGGATCCTCGGGGAGGCCGGGACCCCCTCGCTGGTGAGCGCGGGCCCCCAGCTGGCCGCCGGCCCGGCGGGCCTGGTGTGCGCCGTCTGCGACTGGACAACCAAGCAGGACTCGTCCGGTGACCTGACCGGCCAGACCGTCGCCGTCTGCTCGACCGACGGGGGACGCAGCTTTGCCGCGCCGGTCCACCTGGGGGCCGAATCCGCGGCCATCGCGCTGCCAGGGGGCGTCAGGCCCAACAGCGGCCCAACGGTCGCGATCGCCCCGCGGGGCGATGCCCTGTACGTGGCGTTTCCCACGCACAAGCCGGGATCCGCGCACTCGGACATCGTGGTGACCGCGTCCCGCGACCGCGGCCGCACCTGGTCCAAGCCGGTGAGCGCGACTCCCGACGACGGCACGATCTACTTCCAGCCGAACCTGGCCGTCGACGAGGCGGGCCGGGTCGCGATCTCCGCGTTTGCCCTGGCGAACGGCCGCATGGACGAAGTACTGCTGCTGTCACCCGCAGGAAGGCTCCGCTTCCGGCCGCCGCTGCGGGTGACCACCGCCTCCTTTAATCCCCTCGACCAGACGACCGCCTCGCGCGGGAAGTACGGCATCTGGTGGCTCGGCGACTGGCAGGGCATCGCCAGCGGCACCGGCGGCTTCCACCTCGTCTGGAACGACACCCGCACGGGGAAACTGGACCTCTTCGCGGCCACCGTGCGCCCGTGAAGCGAGACAGGAGCGCTCGCTGGCCGGGCCGGCGTTGCGCGGGCTGACCCGGATCAGCGCGGGTGCGTGCCGCCACGCGAGGCAGGCGAGGGCGCCGAGCGGGATAGAGGGAAGGTAGGTGACGGCCCGGTACAGCAGCACGGCGGCGGTCACCTGCACGCTGGCCTTGTGGCCAGCGCCGGCGGCCAGGAAGGTCACCAGGCCGAGCTCGGTGATCCCGAGGCCGCCGGGGGTGACCGGCAGGGCTGTCACCAGCCGGACCGCCGCGAAGGCGGCGAGGGAGGTCTGCCAGGGCACCTGGGCCTGGGACAGGCCGGTGCCGCGCAGGCATGCCAGCAGGACAAGCCACAAGGCAAGGTTGCCCGCCACCGTAGCCGCGGTGATCCTCCAGCCACGGGTGCTGAGCAGGGCGGCAGCCCGGTTGCGGAAGCCGAGCAGCGATCCGGGGATGCCGGAGGGAGGCGGCCGGCGGATGAGCCGGCAGCCGGCGGCCAGCGCGCACTGCAGGGCACGGCCGGCCCGGAGCGCGAAGGGCTCGCTGCGAAGCAGCAGGGCGAGTCCGGCGGCCGAGATAGTGAGCAGGGCGAGTCCGGCCGCCGCGGCGGCGATCAGGCCGGCATCCGGCCGGCCGGCCGTCAGCAGGACCAGCAGCGCCAGGACGGGCAGGCTAAGGCGGGCGAAGACATTCCAGATGCCTGACACCAGGCTGTAGAGGACGTAGTCCGCGGTGCTGATGCCCCAGCCGGACAGCATTGCCCAGCTGACCCCCATGGCGAGGGCGCCGCCGGCGGGCAGGGTGTTCGCCACCGCGCTGGAGCCGAGGTTGACCACCGCCGCCTCGCGCAGTCGTATCGACGGCAGTACCGAGCAGATCACGATCCAGCCGGAGGCCATGCTTGCGGCGGCTGTGACGGCGATGAGCAGCGCCTGCGGCCATGTCATCGCGCTGATGCCGGCCAGTACACCGCGATAGGACGCGAAACGCGGGAGGGCGAACCAGAAGATCACCGCGACGACTGCCGCCGACAGCGTGGTGCGGAGAATCTTCCGACCCGTTCCCGGCCGTGGCCTGGCGGTCTTTGGCCCCTGCACGGCACCGAGGCGGGGATCGGTCCCGGGGGCGGCGAGCCTGCCCGGGGACGTAATTGCGGCTGGCGGTTCAGCAACGGCCGTCATCAGCAACGCCTTGTCATCTGGCTTGTCGTCACTGCTCAGTCAAGCCCACGCGCCCGGCAGGGGAAACAGCGGGAAACCGTAAACGTCATCACCCTGGCCGATCACCGCACGCTCTGCGGGTCCAGGAGCAGCCGCGCCGGCGGCCGGTTCCAGGTGCCTGTTCCTCACCAAACACAGGTACTATGAAACCAGTAATATATTTCTAGAATTAAACCGCCGACACGTCAACCGAGTCCGGAGGCATTCCCATGACGGCAATCGCGCACCCCGAGCTTGAGGGGCTGGAACGTTACAAGTTCGGCTGGGCCGACTCGGACGTGGCGGGCGAGTCAGCCCGCCGGGGACTGTCCGAGGAGGTCGTCCGGGACATCTCGGCGCTGAAGGGCGAGCCGGAGTGGATGCTGGACCTGCGGCTGAAGGGGCTGAAGCTGTTCCGGCGCAAGCCGATGCCCGACTGGGGCGCGGACCTGACTGGCATCGATTTCGAGAACATCAAGTACTTCGTCCGCTCGACTGAGAAGCAGGCCGCCAGCTGGGACGACCTGCCCGCGGACATCAAGAACACCTACGACAGGCTCGGTATACCCGAGGCGGAGAAGCAGCGGCTCATCGCGGGCGTCGCCGCGCAGTACGAAAGCGAAGTCGTGTACCACAAGATCCGCGAGGACCTGGAGGAGAAGGGTGTCATCTTCCTGGACACCGACACGGCGCTCAAAGAGCACCCGGACCTGTTCCGGGAGTACTTCGCCTCGGTCATCCCGGTGGGTGACAACAAGTTCGCGGCGCTGAACACCGCGGTCTGGTCCGGCGGCAGCTTCATCTACGTCCCGAAGGGCGTGCACGTGGACATCCCGCTGCAGGCCTACTTCCGGATCAACACCGAGAACATGGGCCAGTTCGAGCGGACCCTGATCATCGTCGACGAGGGAGCCAGCGTCCACTACGTCGAGGGCTGCACCGCGCCGGTCTACTCCTCCGACTCGCTGCACTCCGCGGTCGTCGAGATCGTCGTGAAGAAGGATGCCCACTGCCGTTACACCACGATCCAGAACTGGTCGAACAACGTCTACAACCTGGTCACCAAGCGGGCCGTGGCGCAGGCCGGGGCGAGCATGGAGTGGATCGACGGGAACATCGGCTCCAAGGTCACCATGAAGTACCCGGCCGTCTACCTGATGGGCGAGCACGCCAGGGGAGAGACCCTGTCCGTCGCGTTCGCCGGCGCGGGCCAGCACCAGGACGCCGGCGCCAAGATGGTGCACTGCGCGCCGAACACCTCCTCCCAGATCATCTCCAAGTCCGTGGCCAGAGCCGGCGGCCGCACGTCCTACCGGGGCCTGGTCCAGGTGCAGGAGGGCGCGGCACACGCCAAGTCCTCGGTCAGGTGCGACGCGCTGCTGGTGGACGCGGTCAGCCGGTCCGACACCTATCCCTACGTCGACATCCGCGAGGACGACGTGGAAATGGGCCACGAGGCCAGCGTCTCCAAGATCTCCGAGGACCAGCTGTTCTACCTCATGAGCCGCGGCATGACCGAGGACGAGGCGATGGCGATGATCGTGCGCGGTTTTGTCGAGCCCGTCGCGCGCGAACTGCCGATGGAGTACGCGCTCGAGCTGAACCGGCTGATCGAACTGCAGATGGAGGGAGCGGTGGGCTGATGACGGATCCGTCAGGACCTTACGACGTGGTCTGGGCTCTGGGGGCTGACCTGCTCGGTTCCTGCGCCGGGTTCTGGCGGTGTGCCGTCCCAGTTCCGCCAGATGAGCTTGTGCACGGGGACGAGGCGGGGGATGTCGCGTAGTCCGGGAATGAACGGTATGCAGAGCAGCAGGATGGTCGCCGCGCCGGTCATGTAGACGGCGATCAGGTCGATGTTGGCTGAGTTGGTCCAGCCGGGCACCTGGTACCACAGCGTGTACAGCCACAGCCAGGGCTGGCCGGGGTAGCTGCCGGTCTCGTTCATGACGCCCCACTGCTCGCCGGTCAGGCCCAGTGCCGTGGCCTTGCCGGCGAAGTAGGCGCCGTCCTCGAGGAACAGCAGCGGCTTGGTGAAATTCGTGCCGTAGAACGGCTGCTGTGACAGTAGGTCGGTGTCCAGTCCGCCGCTGCGCGCCAGGGTCAGTTCGCCGGCCATCAGGGCCGGGACCGGCCCGTCGTTAGCGGCCGGGACGACCGGGCTGCCATTGACGAACTTCACCTTCGCCACGGCATCGCCGTAGGCGTTGGCCCACTTCAGCTGCTGTGCGGCCGGTGCGGCCCGGTAGGCGGCGAGCGGGGCGGCGACGCCCGGGTCGGTGGCGGCGAGCGTAGCTAGCGGCCCGAGGACGAAGTCCTGTGCGGCGTTGACCGGCTGGGTGACGCCCGGGATGGTCTGCGGGGAAAACAGCAGCTTCTGGACGCTGCCGCTCTGGTTGTTGTACGGCGGCCCGTAGGTGGCGGTCTCGCTGGTCCCGTTCAGCTCGCTTGCCGCCGTGGCCAGGAAGTCGGCCGGGGCGATCCTGGCCCAGGTCGCGACCGTTACCGGCGGCACGTCCGGTGAGGAAAGCGCCGCGGCCAGGCCCAGGGTGAGCGCCAGCACGATCACCGCGGCGATGGTCCCTTCCTTGAGGATGTCGTAGCGGCGGTTCGGGCCGCGCCATGGGGCGGCGTCGGCCGCGGCGATAGCCCGCCGCCGTATCCGCCCGGTTGCCGTGACCTCGGCTTTATGCGCGTTGATCGGGTGCGAGACCCCGTGCACCCGCACCAGCAGCACGTGCGCGCCCACGATGGCGATCAGCACGATCGGGATGAGCACGATGTGCCACATCAGCATCTGGCCGAAGTTCATCACGTTGAAGAACGCGCCGACTCCGACCGGGTTGAACGCGTCCTTGCCGCTGGCGGCGATCCACTGGGAGTCGAAGTTCTGCTGCGACAGGTAGCCGGTGAAGCACTCCACCACCGAGGCCGCGAACGCAACCACGCCGGTGATCCAGGTCCACGTCCTCCGGCCGCGCCAGGCCGCCATCCAGAACTTGCCCCACAGGTGGATGACCAGCAGCGCCATGAACAGCTCGACGCTCCACACGTGCAGGCTGTTGAAAAAATGCCCGGCCGGGTTGTAATGCCACCAGTCAGGACCGCCGAGCGCCAGGGCGAACCCGGACACGATCGCGACCCCGAGCGCGGCCAGGGAGCCCACGCCGAACACGTAGATCCAGGATGCGACGTAAGCGGGCTGGCTGTCGGGCAGCAGCTTGTCTGGTGGCAGCGTCCTAAGCGCGCGGCGCCGAAGCCGGGCCGTCCACAGGCCGGCCGTGCCGTCATCGGGCAGCTCGGCCACCCCCGCATCCGCGGCGCTGTCCGCGGCCGGGTCGGTAACGGCGGCGGCCTCCACGAGGCGCCCCTTGGGGAACGGGAGCAACAGCGCGGCCCCGAAGATAGCGACCATGACCGCGACCAGGACCAGGTTGGCGACCGTGACGTCGAAGATCGACCAGTGCACGAAGGTGGCCGGCTGATTCATGCTGATCGCCGGTAGGGGAAAGGCTTACGGGCAGGTCCTGACATGGGACACCTCGGCGCGTATGCGCATGACGCCACCGGGGTCCGGAGCAGCCGGATTAATAATCTCGGCGCGGTGGCCGCACTCGCCACCATTCCACTGTGCACGCTACGCCTGGTTAAGCCCCGGGGGCAAGCGCACCAGCACGAACCCTCGCCCGGGTCGTAAACGGCCTGCGCCTCCTCCCGCTTGCCAGCGCCGCCGCCGCTGCCTTGGGCGAGTGTACGGGGAACGCCAAGCGTAAAAAACGGATACTTCATGTCCGGAACGTATTGACCCTGCCGCGAGCGCCCCTTAACGTATCGAACGTTCGGTCAATTAATCGGCGAACGACATCCAGCGAAGGGTGCTTGCCATGTCCGTCACCTCCGTACCAGAGACGAGCAGACCGCCCGTCACGACCTCTCCTCGCCCTGGGCACGCGCTGGTCATCGGCGCCGCCGGATTCGCGTGGTGCTCTCTCGCCCTGGGCCTGAGCACGGTCGGCGCGATCAACGCCGTGGGCAGCTCGGTGATCCTGTCAGGGACGTTCTTCTACGGCGGTATCGTCCAGCTGGTCGCGGGATTCTTCGCGCTCGCGGCCGGCGCGACGTTCGCCGCGGCCTTCCTCACGGCGTACGGGGCGTTCTGGCTGGGCTTTACCGCGATCCAGGTGTACGTCGCGCCGCACATCGTGGCCTCGGTCCTGGCGGGGGCGCACCCGGGCACTTCCGCCCTCGCCCTGCAGGCTCAGGCGGGCCACGACGTGGTTCAGGCGCTCGGCGTCTTCCTGATCGCGTGGCTGGTGGTCACCCTCATCTTCACGGTGGCGAGCCTGGGCACGAACGCGGTGACCCTGCTTGCCTTCGGCCTGCTGAACGTGGCGATCGTGCTGCTGATAGCGGCCTATCTCGGTGCCTCCGCCGCCGGCGTTCCCGCATCCGCGGCACTGCACGGGGCCGGCTGGGCCGAGATCGTGCTGGCCGGCGTCGCGTTCTACATCGTCCTGGCAGAACTCGCGAACGAGACGCTCCAGCGCCCGCTGTTCCCGCTCTTCCCGCTGCGCTTGGCTGGCCCGGCCGCCGCGCAGCCGGCCTGAGGTCACCGGAGAACTCCCGTGCGAGCACGCATTCCGATCATCCTGACGGCGCTGGTCGCGGCCGGGCTCACCCCCGTCGCCGCCTACGCGGCGAGCGCCGCGCAGCCCGGTAGCGCCGCGCAGGCCGGCAGCAGCGGTTCCTGGCAGCCGGAGCCGGCGAGCTACGGCGTCAGCAGGCCCGTGGACATCCCGGTACGGATGGACGACGGCGTGGTGATCTCTACCGAGGTCGTCTATCCCACCGATCCCGCCACCGGCGCCCGCGCGGCCGGCACCTTCCCGGTGCTGCTCACGCAGAACCCCTACGGCACGGCGCGCTCCGACCCGACCGCTCCAGGTGACTACTTCGTCCAGCGCGGTTACATCTACGTTGCCTCCGCCGTGCGCGGCACCGGCGCCTCGGGCGGCCAGGTGTCCTGGTTCGGGCAGCGGCAGGGCCAGGACGGCGCCAACCTGGTGAACTTTGCCGCACACTCCCTCTCCGGCTCGGACGGCCGGGTCGGCCTGGACGGCTGCTCCTACCTGGGGGTAGACCAGTGGTTCACCGCGGCGGCCGTCGGGCGGAATTCCGCGCTGAAGGCGATCACTCCCTTCTGCACGGACTCCAACTTCTACGACGACCTGACCGCCGATGGGGGCATCCCCACTCCGTTCGTCGCCGGGATCGCGCAGGGCGAGCCGCGCGGACCCCAAGACAACCCGGCCACCGACCCGCAGTCGGTCACCATCGCGCAGGAGGCCGACGGCGGACCGCGATCCTACGACAACGGCTACTGGCAGTCGCTGGACATCCAGCGGCTCATGCCGCAGATCGTGGCCAACGCAATCCCCGCCCTGAGTGAGGCCGGCTGGAATGACCTGTTCCCCGGCGGCAACCTGGGCGATTACGTCGCCGCACAGAACGCCTACTTCCATCGTCCGCTGACCGCGCCGGTCACCGCGGGCGAGCCGGTCACCGGCCGGTACCAGGCGATCGTCGGGCCGTGGACGCACGGGGAGAACGTCGACGGCGCAGTTCTTGAGAACATCCGCCTGGAATGGTTCGACACCTGGCTCAAGGGCGAGAGCACTGGCATGGCCGGCACCTCCACGCCGCTGCACATCTTCGAGAACACGGCGAACCAGTGGGTGGACACGGCCGCCTGGCCCGCCTCCCCGGCCGCATCGACCTACTACCTGGGCGCAGGCGGCACGCTCAGCGCCGGCCACCCCGCGTCCGGCGCGACCGGGACGCTCTCGTGGGCCCCGGCCACAGCGGCCAACTCGCTGACCTACACCTCGGCCCCGCTCACCCGCGACGCGGTTCTCGACGGGCCGTCGGACCTGACCGTGTACGCCTCGTCAACCACGACAGAAGCCGAGCTGACCGCCACCCTCAACGTGCTCTCGCCGGCAGGCACCGTCGTCAAGCAGGCAGACGGCGTGCTGCTTGGCAGCCAGCGCAAGCTCGACCAGGCGCAAAGCTGGTACGGCCCGGGCTCGGTCCTGCTTCAGCCCGCGCACCCGTTCACCGCGGGCAGCCAGCAGCCCGTCGTCCCCGGCCGCACCACGCGTTACGACATCTCACTGCTGGCCAACTTCACCCTGATCCCCGCGGGCGACCGCCTCCAGGTGGTACTCACGAGCCAGCCGCCCGCGAACTTCCACGCGCCGCTTGCGCCCACCCCGCAAGAGCTGGCGAACCTGGCCAACGGCACGTACACCATCGACAGCGGCACGGCCGCCGCCTCCGTGCTTGACCTGCCGCTGGCCTCGCCCCGTCAGTTCACCGCAAGCCCGGTCAACTGGGGACCTTCGTCCTGACCGGTCCAGGCACCAGGCCGATGGGCTCGGTAACGGACCGGCGGCGCGCCGCGCAGCGCGCCGCCGGTCCTCCGCTTCCTCCGTGCGGTCCCGGCGGCCGCGGGCAGCCTCGCTGGCTGACCGCATGCTGCTCTCGGTGAGTGCGTTCTGCAGCTGGTCATCGGGGCCTGGCAGGTCTGGCAGCGGTGACGGCTCGCCCGGTTGTGCCCGCAGGCCGTCGATGATGATCGCCAGGTACCGGCGCCAGAGGCCCGGCTGACCGAGATGGTCGGAGACGGCACCGACCATCAGCTGCACGATGGCGAAGTCCGGTGGCACGATGTCGGCTCTGAGCGTGCCCTGTTCCTGTGCCCGGGCGACGAGTACGTCGACCGTGGGCCCCACCCGCTCCCGCATCTGCTGCTGGCGCTCGGGTCCGTGCCCGGTGCCAAGCATCACCTCGCGCAACCCGCGGTCGAATGACTGGACCTCGCATACCTGCTGCAGGGCCCGGGTCAGCCCCAGCCAAGCGTCCGGCTCCTCCGCGGCCTCGCGCACGTACCGGTCGACCGTCTCGACCATGTCCTCGAACAGCGCGTCGATCAGCTCTTCCTTATTAGCGAAGTGCCGGTACACCGTGCCGACTCCCAGCCCCGCGTGGTGCGCGACGTCGTTGAGCGTGGCGGCGACACCGCGGTCGCGGAATACCTCACGCGCGGCGGCCAGCAGGCGCCGCCGGTTGCGCTCAGCATCCTTGCGCCGCGGGACACCGCGGGGTTGCCCGGCCATCTATGCAGTCCTCACCATCAGAAACCGCTGCTGCGAACGCCGATCATGCTATGCCCCGCTGACGCGGAGCTACGTAACGGCACATACCGTCGCCGTCACCGTTGACGCAACGGCAGCGCGGCTGACAAGCTGCCCACGGGGGGACAAAATGATTGATGACCGGCAGCTTGACGCGATCCGGCGGGCGAAGGCCGCGCAGATCGATACCGCTGTGCCCAATGCGGCGCGGGTGGCGGATTTTCTGAATGGCCGCAGGAACAACTTTGAAGCCGACCGCAGGGCGGCACGGGTCATACTCGCGGCGGCGCCCGCCATCGCGGCGATGGTGCCCGCTATCCTTGCCTTCCACCAGCGCGCCGTGCGTTTTCTGGCGAGCGAGGCGGGCATCAGGCAGTTCCTTGACATCGGTACGGGCATCCCCGGCATGGAGACCAGTCGCGACATCGCCCAGGCGGTCGATCC
>Ga0210389_10000672_pt1 | contig 29395 bp, 25 predicted proteins | sample IncBWH28OmetaG_FD_160127 | JGI IMG/M metagenome (GOLD analysis project Ga0210389, IMG submission 160127) | Forest soil microbial communities from Barre Woods Harvard Forest LTER site, Petersham, Massachusetts, United States - Inc-BW-H-28-O ... | reverse complement strand
GCGACCAAATAGGCACAATAACCGCATAATTGCCTTGCTGCAGTGCGCTGCCTTGCCACCAATCGCCGCCGGTAGTACATTAAATAACCATATAATCGGTGGGCCACAGCATGAACAGCCTTTCCGTCGCGAATCCCGAGAGCCTGGCGGCGGTCAGGGTGCCGCACGCCCTGCCCGCCTGGGTCTATAACAATGCACAGCTGTCGCGGCTCGAGTTCGAGCGCGTGCTCAAGCCGAGCTGGCAGATCGTGTGCCACGTTAATTCGATTCCCAAAACCGGGGACTTTCAAACTCTGGACTTGGGTTCAGACAGCGTCGTGGTACTGCGCGACCGCGATGGCTCGATACGCGCCTTCCACAACGTATGCCGCCATCGTGGCGCTCGCCTGCTTGACGGCGCCGGCAATTGTCCGACGGCCGTCACCTGCCCCTATCACGGCTGGACCTACCGGCATGATGGGGGTCTGATCGGCATGCCGGTCCGCGAAAGTTTTCCCGGTCTCGATCGCAGCCTGTTCGGGCTGCGGCCTGTGCGCGTCGAAGTTGCCTTGAGCTTCGTGTGGATTTGCCTCACCGGTGATCCGCCGCCCATCGCGACGGTGTGGGGTGAACTGGGGGATGAGCTCGCGCCCTATCGCCTGGAGGACATGGTGCCATTGGGCCCCATTACTCAGGAGAGCTGGCCGGTCGACTGGAAAATCGCAATGGATAATTACCTCGAGTCCTACCATGTCCCAATCGGTCATCCGGGGCTCTATCGCATGTTCACTCCGGACTACGAGGATCAAAAAGCGGTGCCCGGCGTTGCGCGCGGCTTGAGCTGGATGCGCGAGCACGACTCGCCGCGCTGGGCCGAAGGCCAGTATCAGCGCATGATCGGCAAGGTCGCGACGCATCTGCCCGCCGAACTGCGCCGCTGCTGGCGCTTTTACAGTGCGCTTCCGAATTTGGGAATCGACGTGTTCCCGGATCAAATGGACTTCTTCCAGGTATTACCCGATGGTCCGGGACGTTGCCTGATTCGAGGTGCCGTTTTCGGTTTACCCGACGAACGGCGCGAAATGCGCGCGGTTCGCTACTTGAGCTCGCGCATCAACACCCAGGTTAACAGTGAGGATAAGTGGCTTTGCAGCCGGGTGCAGCGCGGATTGGCATCCCCCAGCTATCGACCGGGTCCTCTGTCGCAGCTCGAGCGCTGGATGCTCGAATTTCACGACCTGTTGCGGGCGCGAATTCCCGAATTTGCCTTAGCCCAAGCGCCCGAACGGTTTGCCTAACCGGATTCACAAATCGGCGGGCGGCTGATCTGAACCTAAGGCCGGGACCTGAGCCAGCAGGTATTGCCGGAATGCGGTGACTTCAGGGGCACTCGAAGCCGCCTGCGCTGTGCTATTCCCGAAAATCGCGAGGCCTCTCTGGGTTGACTCGGCGACGACGATCATCGATCTGCCCATCTGCTGGCGCAGGCGGGATGCGAGATATTGCGCGGCAAGCGCCGGCCGCGGATCAGGGCAATGCGTGTAGTGATGCCGCCGCATTAAGCTACGGCCCGGTGCGATAGGCAGCACTTGCAGAATCGAAAAACCGTCAGGCCTCAATTCGATCAGATGGTTGGGTGCAACGAACCTTGAGCGCAGATTGTATTCCGCCGTGCCGCCCAGCAATCGATCGTACGACTGCCGGCTCCAGCCCGCATCGCTCTCGCGCCCGGCCGCCGCCGACGACTCCAGGCATTGCTCCACAACCAGCTTCCAATCCGCTGACACGCAGACTTGAGCAGGATGTTTCAATGGCCGCGACCCTTCCGGCAGCGCAAGGTCCAGCCAGGCATCGTCGCCCCGTGGAGCAGGCGCCGTGCGCCGCCGTGAGCGCACGAAGATCAAATCCCCGATCAGGCACAAATCCAGAGCTGTTAAATCATTCCCTTCCCGCGCGCCGCGGCGCGTGCCGTCGAGATTGAACTCCAATCCATGAATGGCGCACTTGATCACGCTCAAGTGGCCATTCAGTCCGGGCGCAAGCACATGGGGCGCCTCGGTACAGCTATTGCGGAACGCGCGCAGTTCCCGGGTACCGTCGCGCAAAATCAATGGGCGCTCGAAGCCCAGATCGGGCGCAAGAAAATCTCCGCTGTTCGGAACTTGCGCGGTGTGGCCGACAAATTGCCACGAATCTTGAAATAGCAACTGCCGTTCCAAGGCGAACAGTCGATTGTTCTCGTAAGCCCAATTCGCTACGCGAGGCCCGACTTTCGTGCGGGAGGCGCCGGACGGGGGAGAAGCCGAAAATTGCCCGGGGAATACCGACTGAAGATACGCCATGCAACGATGTTTCGCCGCGGTCCGGTCGATATCCTCTTCAGTCCGGAAGGCGAAATCCTGCCACAGCATTTCCAGCGCGCCCATGAGCCCCAACGCGATGCCCTTCGGATCGAGGTGCGGCTGCGCGGTGTCGACGATCAGCCGCTCTATCAGCTCATGCACCAGAGCGGCAAAGCGTTCATCTATCTTGCCGCAAATATCGTAATATTCCTGCCGTGAACTCGCTTCGCCCCAAAACGCATACCAGACAGAAACCTTACGCGGGCTCGCGATCTCCGAATCGAGGTACAAATCGACCATCATTTGCAGCGCCGCTACGGGGCTACCCTTGAGGCGCCCCACCGGCACCAGCAATTGTTCCTCGAACTCTGCCGCCAGAAATTGCAGCGAGGCGACCAGCATCGAGGCCTTGGAGGCAAAATAGAATCTCACGATACCGGGGGACATTTTGGCAATCGCGACTACTTTCTCCACCGTCGTACGCGACGGCCCATAGATATGCAATGCGGAGATGCAGGCCTCGATGAGCTTTTGCCGCTGCCGGCTGTGAGAATTACGGGCCCGCGGTATGGGCGGGCGCGAACGGGATTTTTTCTTCCGGTGGCGCATGCCGCGGGCTAGACGCTTATGAAACGACGGAGCGACGCACGCGACACCGCCGCTGGCTGGCTGAAGGGCCGTGCTAAATGGCTGATCATTTTGCCGCCGCTTCTATATCTTGTGGTGTTTTTCCTCATACCCTTTGCTTTCGCGCTGGTGATCAGTCTTGCCGATACGGCTGTCCGAGTGCCACCGTTCACGGACATTCTATCCATCAGTCCCGACTGGCACATCCATCTGACGCTGAACCTCGGCAACTTCAAGTATCTGTTTACCGACGAAGTCTATGGCCTTTCGTATTTCTATTCGATCAAAACCGCATTTTTCTCGACCTTGGTTTGCCTGGCCTTGGGTTACCCGATGGCTTATGCCATCTCCCGAACTTCCAAGAGCACTCAAAGTATCCTGCTGCTCATCGTCATATTGCCGTTCTGGACCTCGTTTCTGCTGCGCGTCTACGCGCTCGAAGGGATCATCAGAGAGACCGGCCTTTTGAACACGGCGCTGCTGGGGCTGGGCATCATCGATCATCCTCTGCAGATCATGCGCACGACCTTTGCCGTGTACATCGGGATCGTCTATTCGTACCTGCCGTTCATGGTGCTGCCCCTGTTTGCGACGCTCGAGAAGCTGGATCACTCGCTGCTCGAGGCGGCCGGGGATCTGGGCAGCCCCCCCTGGCGGGCGTTTCTCGATGTTACGCTGCCGCTGTCCATGCCGGGAATCATCGCCGGCTCCATGTTGGTGTTCATCCCCGCCATTGGCGAATTCGTAATTCCCACACTGCTCGGCGGACCCAACAATCTCATGATCGGGCGCGTCTTGTGGGATGAGTTTTTCGGCAACCGCGATTGGCCCGTCGCCTCCGCGGTAGCCATCGCTTTCCTGGTGCTGCTGGCCGGGCCGATAGCGATCTACCAGCATTACAGTACCAAGCAACTCAATTCCTAGCATGTACAACCGCATCTCTCCTTTTCTGATCTCGATCCTCTGCATCGGCATCGCAGTTCTCTACATTCCCATGCTGGTATTGATTGGCTATTCCTTCAACGCGTCGCCCTTGGTGAGCGTCTGGGGTGGGTTCTCGACCAGTTGGTACGCACAACTCATTCACAACGATCAGATTCTCGACGCCGCGTGGCTGTCGCTGCGGATCGGCGTCATGGTGTCAACCGGAGCGCTGATCCTGGGCACGCTCGCGGCCATCGCACTGGTGAGATTCAAGCTGTTTCGCGGCCGCCTGTTGCTGACGGGCATGGTCAACGCGCCCTTGGTGATGCCCGAGATCGTCACGGGCATCACGCAGTTATTGCTTTTCATTTCGATGCTGCAGCTGTTCGGCTGGCCGCATCGCGGCATCACCACCATTGTGATTGCGCACATTGCGTTCTGCACCGCGTATGTAACGATCACAGTGCAGTCGCGATTGCACAGCGCCGACCGTTCGCTGGAAGAGGCTGCCATGGATTTGGGCGCCGGTCCCGTGCGGGCATTCATCGACACCACCTTGCCGGCTATCGCTCCGGCGCTGGCATCGAGCTGGCTGCTCAGCTTTACGCTCTCGCTGGATGATTTGGTGATCTCAAGTTTCGTCTCCGGACCCGGCGCCAGCACGCTTCCCATGGTGATTTTCTCGAAGGTGAAGCTTGGCGTCAGCCCCGATGTGAACGCACTGGCCAGTTTGATTATTTGCTTGGTCGGCATCTGTGTGCTGATGGCAGGCTATCTCATGCGGCGCACCGAACGTAGGCGCGTACACGATGCGCAATTGGCGCAGCATTAGTTCTAATCCGCGGTCTTGATGCGGGTCCAGGTGCGCGTCCGGATCCGTTCGGTCGCGGCACTGACCTCCGCGGACCGGTACAGCCGCGCCTCGATTTCCGGCGTGGGATACAGCGTCACATCGTTGAGGATTTTCGGGTCGATCAGCGGGCGCGAGGCGATGTTGTCATTGCCGTAGAAAATCTGATTGGTGATCTCGGCGATCACATCCGGCCTGAGGATAAAGTCGATGAAGGCGTACGCGGCTTGCGGGTGCGGCGCGCCCTTCGGTATCAACAGGGAAGAGAAGGTCTGATTCGCTCCTTCCTTTGGCACCGTAAAGGCGAGATGCACGTCGACGCCGACGGCTTTTGCGCGTGCACGCGAATAGGCGTAGTCGCTCGACCACGACATCGCGATGCAGATTTCTTTGTTTGCCAGGCCGTTCATGAACTCGGTGGAGTCGAAGGAGCGGATATAAGGGCGGATCTTCATCAACATGTCTTCGGCAGCCTTGAAGTCCGAAGCCTTGGTGGTGTTGGGATCGAGTCCCAGGTACTTGAGAGCCAGCTGCAGCACGTCTTCGGCGGAATCGATTAGCGTGACGCCGCAATCGGCGAATCTGGATACGACCTCCGGTTTGAATATCAGATCGAGGCTGTCGACGGGTGCGTTCGGCATGCGCGCCTTGACCATGTCGACGTTGTAGGCGAAGCCGTTGATCGAGTGCAGGTACGGCACGGCGTGCTGATTGCCCGGATCATATTGCGCCTGGATAGCCAATATTCTCGGATCCAGGTTATGCCAATTCGTCAGCTTGCTCTTATCGAGAGCCTCGTAGACGCCGGCCTTGATCTCGCGGCCGAAAAAATCGGTCGAGGCGCTGACCACGTCATAACCGGAACTGCCGGCCATGAGCCGCGCCTCCATGGTTTCCTCGGCGTCGTAGACATCGTAGGTAACTTTGATGCCGGTCAGTTGCTCGAATTTCGAGATGGTGTCGGGACCGATGAAATCCGACCAGTTGTAGATAAATAGGCGCTTCTCTTCGGCCGCGCGGCATGCCGTTGTGCCGCCGACCGCCGCCGCGAGCAGGAATACCAGCATGCCGGCTGCATACCGCCCGAGTCTCATCTTCCAACCTCTAGCCGCCGCCGGATTTGCCTCCGAATCGATACTTCAATCTTAAGCCAAAGACGCGCGGCTCATTGGTGGTCTCGCGCCCATCATAATTGTACTTGTTGGTGTAGATCACCGCCCGCGTATTGCCGAGATTGGTGACATACGCCTCGACGCCCCAGCTATCCCTGGCGTTATTCAATCCCAAGCGAATGTTGCTCAAGGTGTAGGACGGTTGCAAGCTGCGGCTGGTCGAGCTCAACGTGCTGGTATTCAAATCGCTCCACATGTCGCCGGTATAGGAAATGTCGAATTGAGCATAGGTGTTGAAGCTCGGTCCTAATGGCATTTCGTAGCGCGCGCTGGCGCTGCCCTTGAAATAAGGCACAAAGGGCAGGCGTTGACCGCTGCTAACGGCGAATTCGGGGTTGTTGTAAGCGTTGCTGGTTAGGACGGAGTCGTTGTAATTGCCGGCCAGGGACAACGTCAATCCGTGAATGGGCCGGTATTCAATATTGGTTTCAACGCCGTAGATGCGCGCATCGCCGATGTTGGCATTGAAAGTTACGGGATCGATCGCCAGATCGAACACCGCCGTCTGATAATTCTTCCACGGCATGTAGTAGACCGCGCCGTTGAAGAGGAATCGCCCCCCGTCCATCACGGTCTTCCAGCCTATCTCATAACTGTCCAGCGTATCCGGCTGGAAGGTGGCGGGCACCAAGGGATTGGTGGGACCGGCAGATGTATTGAATCCGCCGTCCCGAAACCCTTGAGCGAAGGAAAAATAAAACAGCGCATTGTCGCTGTATTTGTAATTGATGCCCGCCTTGTACGTGACCTTGGAGAAGGACACGGATTCCGTCGGCGTCGGCTGTTTGGGCTGATAGAAATAACCGCTCCAGTCGTCGGAACTCGAATCGTGCGATTTGAAATATCTCAAGCCCACGATCACGCTCCATTGCTTGGTGAGATCCTGCGTGATCTCGCCGAAAGCCGCGAACTGATGGTTGTCGGTACGCTGGTTGCTGTAGCTGTACCATTCACCGGGTAGCGGTGTCGCGCCTTCGTAGTAGCTCAGGTAGGTTTGCGCCGCCTGGCCGCTAAAATTGATTCCGGGATAAGCGTAGAAGTCCGAGTAGATGTCGCGCGTCTGCTCCCAATACAAACCCGCTGTCCAATGAGTAGAGCCGCCAGGCTTGGATGACAAGCGCAGTTCGTGCGACCAACGATCGGTCTTATCGGTGTAGTCCGTATACATGGTGGGAACATTGCAGCCGCCAAAGCTGTCGGCTACGCCCGGCGTGCCAGAGGGCGAGGAAGTCGCGCAGGCGAAACTTTGCACCCAGCCCGCGTAGCTCTGATATCCAGTGGTATTTGGCTGAATTTGCGCATACTGCACGTATTCGGAGTATTCGTTGATGGTGTGATTGGTCCTATTCCAATAGCCGCCGGCATAGATCAGATCGCCGATACCGACATCGCCCGTGACGGTGAGCGACATCAAGCGGTTCACGCGCTCGCCGCTTTCGGGCCCGAAACGCGAGACATTGCGTTCACCATACCGGGCAGGATCTTGGTCCCAGGCGCCGTGCGTTGACTGAGACTGATAATCTCCCGAGAGGATGGCCGACCAAGCTTCATTGAACTTGAAGTTGATCGCGGCCCGGCCGCCATAAATTCGTTCGTGGTTATAGTTATCGCCCGCCCACTCCGAGTTATTGCTGGTGGTGCCGTTGATCCAATTGCGGGTGGTCTCCAGGTTATTGATGAAACCGCCCTGATGATCGTAAAACCCGGACACCCGCAGCGCTGCCTTGTCAGTGATCAGCGGAATGTTGACAAATCCTTCAACGATTTCGTTCTGCAAGCCGCCGTCGATTTGCCCGCCATCAAGGTCGATTCCGGCCGCAAAGGCCGAGGGATCCGGCTTATTGGTGATGATCTTGACGGCACCCGACATCGAACTCGCGCCGTACAAGGTACCTTGCGGTCCATTCAGCACTTCGATGCGCTGGATGTCATACATGTGCAGATCGGGTATGCCACCGAAATAGCTCAAGCTTTGTTCGTCCAGATAAAGACCGGTGGTCGACGTGTTCGCAACGTTCGGATTGCTGCCGTCAGATACGCCGCGCATGAAGAATTCCTGATAGCCCGGTCCGATGCTGATGTAGGAAATCGACGGCGAGCGGGTTGCGTAGTCCTCGAACTGACTGATACCCATATTCTGAATATCTTGCGCGGTAAACACACCGATGCTCTGGGGAACATCTTGGAGATTCTCGGTTTGTTTGCGCGCGGTGACGGTAATTTCCGCCAGTGCGTCCGAGTCGGCTGCATGGGCCGGCATGCTGACCGCGGCCGCGCCGGACAGAATCGAGGCTATCGCCACTCGCAGCGCGGTTTGCCTGGACAGTTTCCCGTCAGGCGCTCGATTTATGGCGCGTACCTTCATCCCCGGTCCTCCCATACTCGATGTCGATGCCATCATTACTTGCGCTCGCACCGCTCGTCAATCTTTTTATATGACTGTATAACGACAAAACTGGGTCTGGGCGCCCTGCAACCAAGCCGATGGTGCGACGCAACGGATCGAGCGCAGGGGGTAGATATCGTATAAAACGCCCCGGTTAGGCGCGCCGCAGCACGGAATCGTCGGGTCGACGGAGCTGCCATACAGACTTCATCAGGCAGCTACCGGCTCAATCGAACAATTTTTATATGACTGTATAATGACTATTGCGCGGGAAATCGCGTCAAAATGCCGGCCAAAGTACGCCGCAGGGGCTCAAGTTCAGCCTCGAAATGGCGCCAATGACCGATGCTCGAGTCGTACATCGGCACCCGCACCTGCTCCGAACTCGCGGTTCGCACCGAGCGCCGGGTCTCGTGAAATCGCAGACATGAGGGCTCGAATTCAAGCCCGCAATGGGCGATCAACCGGCGCACCACCGTCTCGGTATTTCGCACCAGCTCCTCATACACCACGTGAAAAACCTTGCCGGGCAACACCCGGTCCCAGTGGTCCATGAGTTCGATATAGCTGAGGTAGTAGCGGCCCAGATCTTCCAGGTCATATGTAAAGGATTGCCCTTGGGCGAAGTGCTGCTTGTAGGCGCTGAAGCAAGTGTCCATCGGGTTGCGCCGCACGTCGACAATCGTCGCTCGCGGCAGGATCAGCTGCAGCAGACCAACATGACTGAAATTGTTCGGCATCTTGTCGATAAATCGCGCCCTGTCGCTGCGGTAGATGCGGGTCTCCCTAATGTAGCGTTCGCCAAGATCCTTGAAATCCCGCTCGCCCAATCCAAGCACGCTTTCTGGGTACCTATCAGCCGCCCCTTGGCATTGATCGAGCTCGCGCACCAATCGCAGGAGATGGGGCAATTCCATGGTTCCTTCGATGCACGAGTGGCTGGCCAACACTTGTTCCACCAAGGTGGATCCGGAGCGCGGCAGGCCGATCACAAAAATGGGCGCGGAATCGGCGCTTCCGCAACCGTCGTGCGATTGCAAAAACTCCGCGCTGAACGTGGCGGCCACCCGCCTGCACTTTTGTTCGAAGGCCGGCGTGTCGAACGCTGCGTCGCGACGTCGCATGCTGTTACCCGAGGCATAGTGACGAAATGCTTCGGTGTAATTCTCGCGTTGTTCGAGCGCTCGCCCGATGGCGAAATGGATCTGCGCGTGGCTTTTGTCCGCGATCGGCGTTCGCTGCAATGTTTCCTGCATGCTAGCCAGCTCGGCGTCGGAGAAATGGTAGTTCTTCAGATCGGCAAAGCTATAGTAGGCCTCACCGTAGTCCGGCTTGAGTTCCAGACAGCGGCGGTAGGCTGCCTCGGCAGCCGCACGCCGGCCGAGCGTCTTCAGCACGTGGCCTCGCGAAAGTTCCACGCGAAACTGGGTCGGATCGATGTTGAGCGCTTGGGTATAGGCATCGAGCGCCTCTTCCTGGCGCATGCTGTGCGCCAGCACGGAGCCCAGCAACACCCAGCTGGGCGATGAATCGCCGTCGATGAGAAGAGAGTGGCGCACTGCCGCCTCTGCCTCCTCCAGGTCTCCAGCGTCCAGATAGGCCTGGGCCAGTCCGCGTCGAATAAGCGGCATATGGGCCGATTGCTTTAGCGCATGCTTGAGCAGTCGTTGCGCATCGCCATGGAAGCCTGCAGCCAATGAGATCGCCGCCAGACCGCATAGCGCGCCGATATGATCGGGGTTTTCATGCAAGATCTTGCGGAAGATGGTCTCGGCTGTCTTGCCGTCTTCGCGCGCCAGGCATTGCGCGGCCTCGGCTAGAATCGGTCCATAGGTGTCGGTGTCGATGAACCTTTGAAATGCATTCCCTGCGTCGGCAAAATCGCCGAGGTTTGCATGCAGATCGCCCAGCAAACGCCAGCCGTCATGCAGTCTCGCGTCTTGTCCGAGAGCTTTCCGCAGTAATTCCGCCGCGCGCTGCAGACGACCTTGGACCCGATAGGCTCGCGCCAGATCGAGCATGGCATGGGCAAAGTCAGGTGCGGCGGTCAGCACTGATTCGAGCAGGCCGATTCCCTCGGCATTGCGGCCCTGTGCCAGCAACGACAGGGCCAATGCTCGCCTGCTGTTGACCTCTCCCGGCCAGCGCCTTTGGATTTCTCTCAGTTCGCGTTCGGCCGCAACCGGCTCGCCGCGCTCGAGGGTTCCGAGCGCGCGTACGTAGGCATCCTGAAATCCAACTCCGAGTTTCTGCTCTTGCATAAAAGATGAAAGTATCAGCAAATCGATCTTCGGTGAATGCGATACGATGTTTTGAGAGGTTTTGCCCAGGGACACCCAATATGTTGAGCCGATCGCTAGGCATTCTGATCATGAGCGCACCGTTTGCCATGGCGCTCGCGGCAATGCCTCCGTCCCCGCCGACGCACGGCGTACGCATCGAGAATACCTGGATTCCGATGGGCGATGGCATTCGTCTGGCTGTTACTCTGTATCTGCCTACTACGCCTGCGCCTCGTGAACGATACCCCGCTCTGCTTGAATACCTGCCGTACCGCAAGGATGACGACGAGGCGGTTCGTGACTTCGGCACCCATACCTACTTCGCCAAGCGAGGGTTTGTCGGCGCTCGCGTCGACATTCGCGGTTTCGGCATGAGCGAAGGATCGCCCCCCGACCGGGAATATTCGGCGCAGGAACAGCAGGATGCGGAAGAGGTTATCGCATGGCTCGCGCATCAGTCGTGGTCAAACGGCAACGTGGGCATGCTGGGAATCTCCTGGGGAGGCTTCAACTCCATCCAAATGGCGTTGCGAAAGCCGCCTGCGCTCAAGGCTATTTTGGCTGTTGACGCAACCGATGAGCTGTTCAAGGAAGACGTGCACTACATGGACGGAATATTCCATGTTGATGAATTCGAACTGACCATGGATCTGGATCAGGGCCGAACCGGTGCACCCGATTTCACCTTGGATGAGTCCGCGATTGGCCCGCGGATGAATTCTCCGCCGTGGTCGCTGGTGTTCATGAAGCATCAGCGCGATGGAGTCTTTTGGCGCTCGCCGGTGCGGCCCATCGAAACTCTTCAGGTACCCACGTTCTTGATCGGCGGTCTTCAGGACGGGTATCGCGACAGCATTCCCCGAATGCTAGATAAGGCGAAGGCGCCTCTGAAAGCTTGGATCGGACCGTGGAATCACGGCTTTCCGAACGACAGCGACTATGGTCCGCTGTTTGAGTGGCGGGACCAAGCGGTGCGTTGGTTCGACTATTGGCTCAAAGGCCGCGACACGGGCGTGTTGGGCGATCCCAAGGTGATCGTATATCAGCAACATTGGCATGCGCCAGGATCACAATCTCGAGACGTGCCCGGAGAATGGCGCGCGGAAAATTCCTGGCCGCCGGCCGGTGCTGCGCCAACGGTCCTGTATTTTCAATCGGAGCATCGGCTCTCTTTTAGCAAGACCGAAGACGGCCTCGATCAGCTGCGAAATATTCCCTCCACCGGAGTCGAGGCGGGCTTTTGGTGGGGCGAGCTGCTCACGGACCAACGTCCTGTCGATGCTTACAGCGTGATCTATGATTCTCCGGCTCTGACCGAAGACTTCGCCATCTTAGGGCTACCGCGAGTCGCCCTGCAGGTCACGGCTGACGCACCTCTGGCAAACTGGTTCGTTCGCTTGTCCGACGTAGCGCCGGACGGAAGTGTCACCATGGTGACCGGCGCGGGCATCAATGGCGCGCAGCGCGATTCGATGGCTAACCCGAAGGACCTGGAGCCCGGCACACGGTATCCCTTGAGCGTTGATTTGCATCTGGCGTCGTGGGTGTTCCCAGCAGGGCATCGCATACGAATTGCCGTGTCGAACGCCCTCTGGCCCATGAACTGGCCGACACCTTACCCACTCACCACCTCAATTGCCTTCGGCGGCAAGGCGCCGTCGCTGGTGAATTTACCCCGCGTGGCGCTTCACGGGTTGGCACCACCGCCCTTCGCAGCGCCGGAACCCGTTGAGAAACCCGCCGATATTGAACAGATTGGCGCAGGCGCGTGGCCCGGCTCGTGGACGGTGCTGCGCGACGAGGTCAATCAGCGCAGCACGGTGACCTGGCAGGGTACCGCGGCGGTGTCCTATCCTTGGGGACGCTTTGATCATTCCGAGCGCTTGATCTATGAGATCGACGATGCCCATCCGGAACTGGCAAGTGTCCAAGGCGATTCGGAGTACATTCAGAGCGTGAAGAACCATATCCTCACCTGGCGCGGTCGCCTGAACGTTGTCAGCAATGCGCATACCTTTTTTTACAAGTACACGAGAACACTACTGAAGGACGGCGCGGTCATTAAAACCAAAACCTGGGAAGAGCCCATCCCGCGGGACCATCAATGAGTAATCATCATCAACAGTTTTATGTCGACGGCGCCTGGGTGGAGCCCAAAGTTTCGTCCAAGCTCGATGTGATCAATCCCGCGACGGAACTTGCCTATACCAAGATTTCTCTCGGTAACGCCGCCGATGTGGATCGCGCGGTGGCTGCCGCAAAAGCGGCCTTTCCTGCTTTCGCCCGCACCGATCGCGATCAGCGCCTGGCGATGCTCAACAGGATTCTCGAAAACTATAACCGGCGCTACAACGAAATCGCGGAAGCCGTATCCGACGAGATGGGCGCGCCTCTCAAGTTTGCTCGCGAAGCTCAGGCTTGGGCCGGCCAAGTACACCTTGAAGCCGCGATCAAAGCACTCGCTACCTTTGAGTTTTCCTTCGATCGGGGCGGCACTCGCATCGTACGCGAGCCCATTGGTGTGGTTGGTCTCATCACTCCCTGGAATTGGCCGCTCAATCAGATCGTGTGCAAGGTTGCCCCCGCTCTCGCTGCGGGCTGCACTATGGTGCTCAAGCCCAGTGAGATCGCGCCAATTAGTGGCATTATTTTTGCCGAAATCATGCACGAGGCGGGAGTTCCAAAGGGGGTATTCAATCTTGTAAACGGCGACGGGCCGACCGTCGGACAATATCTGTCGGGCCATGCCGATGTGGCAATGATGTCGTTCACCGGGTCGACGCGCGCCGGCGTGCTCGTTGCAAAGGTTGCGGCCGACACCGTCAAGCGAGTGAGTCAGGAGTTGGGCGGCAAGTCTGCGAACATCATTCTTGCCGATGCGGATCTCGACGACGCGGTGACTCGTGGGGCGGCGGCCTGTTTCAGCAATACCGGGCAATCATGCGACGCCCCGACGCGCATGTTCGTCCCGAAGAAGCAGCATGCGCGGGCGCTGGAAATTGCCAAAGCAGTGGCGGCGAATCACATTGTCGGCGATCCGCGCGCTGCCACCACGGTTCTCGGGCCCGTAGTGAGCGGCGCACAATTCGACAAGATCCAGCGATTGATTCAAGCGGGCATTGATGAGGGCGCCACGCTGGTTGCGGGAGGCATCGGTCGCCCCGAGGGCCTTACTAGCGGCTACTACGTGCGCCCCACGGTATTCGGCAATGTCCGCCATGAGATGTCGATATCGCGCGAGGAAATTTTCGGACCCGTTCTTTCCATCCTGCCTTATGAATCGGAACGGGAAGCCATCGACAAGGCGAATGATTCTGTCTACGGCCTCGCCGCCTACGTGTCATCCAAGGATCTTGACCACGCGAGGAAGGTGGCGGCCGAACTGCGCGCGGGCACAGTCAATATCAACTATCCGGACTGGGACACTTTCGCACCGTTCGGCGGCTATAGGCAATCCGGCAACGGCAGGGAGTATGCGGATTGGGGGATGATGGAATTCCTCGAGACCAAGGGAATCGTCGGTTACGGAAAATGATCGACGCACTATCCGCCGTCACGCCGATTCTCCTACGACGTCGAATAATATTTGCCCGTCGCGCGGGGTGGCGCTACGGTCGAACCTCGTCGAATCCGTCCCAGCGTACTACGAGGTCGTCCCCGCCCGTTGAACATTTTTCCATTAATTGTGTTTTGCTCGGTGGGAGCCAATGCCGCCGGGAAACGCAATGATCCTTGCACTGCATGCTGCCAGTGCTTGATGTTTCGGGTTCGTCGGCGGTGCTGGTAAAGTAGCGGTCGCGTCAGCCAACGGGGGAGCTTTCATGAGCACGGCGAACGGCTATCGAGTATTAACCGCCTTTGCGGTTATTCTGGCCTTATCGGGTTGCGACATCTCGGTCGACGGGGATGGCTCCACCAAGGTCAATGGTTCGGTTCATATCCCCGCCGGTAAAGCTGCCGAAGAAGCCAGGACCATCAATGGATCAATTCATGTCGACGACAATGCTGCCGTCACCTCAGCGGTGACGGTCAACGGCAGCGTTCGATTGGGCGCGCACGCGACTGCAACCTCGATGAAAACCGTGAATGGCGCCATTACGCTTGGCGAGGGCGCTCACGTTTCCGGCAGCGCAGGGTCCGTAAATGGCGAGCTCACGCTGGCAAACGGCGCCGAAATCTCCGGTTCCCTGGTCAATGTCAACGGCAAAATCAGCCTGAGTTCGGCTCACGTCGGCGGCGGCATCAAGACCGTCAACGGCAATGTCAGCATCATGGGTAGCTCGCATGTAGAGGGCGGAATCTTGGTTGAAAAACCAAACAGCGTCTTGTTCAACAGCGACGATCCCGTGATTGTCATCGGGCCCGGTGCCGTCGTTCAAGGTGATCTGCGATTTGAGCGCCGCGTAAAGCTGTACGTGAGCGACAAGGCGACGATTGGAACCGTGACGGGCGCCACGCCGATGACATTCAGCGGCGATAATCCACCAAATTGAAGCTAAAGGAAGGACACATCATGTTAAATCTGAGCTTTCGCTCATTCATTGCCGTCGTTGCCATCACCGCCACGGGATATGCAACTTCGTCCGTGGCTGCCGATGCCGCGCTATCCGCTGCGGTTGCCAGCCCTGCGCGGTCCGCCGCCGCGGTAGCTCGCGACAAGGCGCGCCACCCGGTCGAAGAGCTGACCTTTTTTGGGATCAATCAGAAAATGAACGTGGTGGAATTATGGCCGGGCGGCGGCTACTGGACCGACATACTCGGCCCCTATCTGGCTCCGAGCGGCCACTACACTGTCGCATTGCCGCCGTCGGGCGGCGAGGAAGGTTCCAGTGCCGCTCGCTTTCGCACTCGCATCGCCGCGGAGAAGGGCAGGCTCGGCACCATTCACGAAACGACCCTGGGCGCCGGCCAATTTGAGATTGCGCCGCCGGGTTCCGCTGACCTGGTGGTCACATTTAGAAATCTGCACAACTGGATGAATGACGGCTACGCCGATCAAGCGCTGGCAGCATGTTTCACCGCCTTGAAACCCGGCGGCATCCTCGGAATCGAAGAGCACCGCGGCCACAACGACGTGCCACAAGATCCGAAGGCCGAGAGCGGTTACGTTCGCCAAGACTACGCCATTGCCTTGGCGAAGAAGGCAGGATTCGTGCTGGTTGCATCCTCGGAAATCGACGCCAATCCCCGCGACACGAAGGACTGGCCCAAGGGGGTGTGGACCCTGCCTCCGACTTTGGCGATGGGTGAAAAAGATCGCGACAAGTACATCGCCATCGGCGAAGGCGACAACTTCGTTCTCAAGTTCCAAAAACCGCGCTGAAGCAGCCGACCGACTGGGGATGAGCCCAGTCGGCCCTTCATGCAAGAGACCTGATGCTCGCACCCGCGGGTGGTGCAATCGGGGCCCCGTGGCCCTTGAAATTGCAATGGATTGCCCCAAGCCTAGGGCTCGAGTCACATCCATTTATGACCGTCCGTCGCCTCCTTCTGCACCCCTTTTGGCTGTTCCTTGCGCTGCCGGGATATGTCGGCTGGCGGCTGTTGTCAGGCATGGCAGTTGGTCCGCCCGGGGTTACCGTCGGCATTCTCATCCTAATCGGTTGCTGCCTGTTCATACCGTTATCCATGCGAACTCGGGCGCTGCCGAATCGACAATGGGCCGATCGGATCGCATGGGTGGGCCTGACGGCGATGGGCTTCTTTTCTTCCTTGTTTGTGCTCACCCTGCTGCGTGACGTTGTGCTTCTGGGTGCACGCCTTTTCTTGTCCATCGGGCAAGCTCAACTCTGGATCAAGCCAAGCGCTCAACTGACGCTATGTCTCGCGATGTTTATCAGCGCGGTGGGACTGTTCATCGCACGGCGGCGGCCCGGCGTTGTTGAAGTGAAGATTCCCGTGGCCGACTTGCCGCAAGCCTTACACGGATTCTCGATCGCCCAAATCAGCGACATGCACGTGGGCCCAACGATCAAGCGCGGTTTCGTCGAGGGAATCGTCGGACGTGTCAATGATTTGAAGGCCGATCTGATCGCCATTACCGGCGATCTTGTGGACGGTTCCGTGCCGCAATTGGCCGCGCACACGGCGCCCTTGGCCGGATTGACGGCGAGGCACGGCGCCTACTTTGTCACTGGCAATCACGAGTACTACTCCGGCGAACGGGCCTGGACCGAGGAAATACGCCGGCTCGGCATGCGGGTTCTCAAGAATGAGCATGTGGTACTCAAGCACGACGGCGCTTCCCTGGTGCTGGCCGGCGTGACCGATATGAGCGCACACCATTTCGATGCCGCGCAACGCAGCGATCCGGCGGCAGCAATGCGCGGCGCACCTATCAATGCCGGCGCTAAAATTTTGCTGGCACACCAGCCGAGTTCGGCAATAGCCGCCGCGAATGCCGGCTTTGATGTGCAACTCTCCGGACACACGCATGGAGGCCAGTTCTGGCCTTGGAACCTGTTCATACATTTTTTCCAACCCTTTTCCGGCGGGCTGCATCGATTGAAGAACCTGTGGATTTACGTGAGCCGGGGCACCGGCTATTGGGGTCCTCCGAATCGCTTCGGCGTACCATCGGAGATCACGCGGATCCGCTTGGTGCCGGCCGCTCCTTAATTCGTCATTGCACAACGATCCGTCGCGCCAGCCGTCCGCTCACGGTCCGAGCGTACGCGCGTCCAAACATGCTGCCAACGCCTCCCGCAGCTCGCGCATTTTAGGCGGCTTCCCGAGAACTCGATCCACGTGCGCCGGAATGTCCCCATCGGCCACAAGCCGCTGTCCCCATCCGGTCAACATCAAAACGATCGCGCGCGGGGCGATGGTTTTTACGGCGTTGGCGACTTTTCGCCCATCTACATAGGGCATGCCGAGGTCCGTAATGACGATCGGGAACGCTTCGCCCCGCGCCATCCCGGCATTAAACGCATCGATCCCAGCCTGGCCGCCATCTGCAATCACGACCGTATGGCCGTCCGACTCCAGCGCGTCGCGCAAGGATTTGAGCACCAGCGGATCATCATCCACGATCAATATTCGCTGGGGAGGCACAACGCCGGGCACCGTCGAGGAGGCGGCAGCGACCGCCGGTGTAACGGGTATCGGAAACTTGAGACGCATGGTGGTGCCTTTGCCCACGGCACTCTCGATTTCAATGTCGGCCCCATGACGTTGCATGGTCCCGTATACCATCGCGAGTCCAAGGCCGGTACCGCGCTCGCCTTTTGTGGTGAAGAAGGGCTCGAGGCATCTGCGCCGCGTGTTCTCATCCATCCCAATCCCGGCATCCATCACCTCGAGCCGAACAAATCTCGCGCCGTGTTGGTCTTCCGGCCCCCGTTCCTGCCAGATGCCGGTGCGCAACGTTAGCGCTCCCCCATTGGGCATGGCGTCGACTGCGTTGAATATCAGGTTGGTCAGTGCTTCCCGGATCTCGTTGTCGGCGGCCAAGACGGTCGGGAGGTCCGCTGCGAGATCGGTCTGCATCTCGATGACAACGCCGCGCCGTTGCGCCATGTCGCTCCACCGGGCTCTCGTTAGCTCGACCACCTGCTGCACGAGGCGATTCATATCGACCGGAAGAAGTCCGGCCTGAGTCTCGCGTGGACGATAAAACTCGCGCATGCGCGCCACGGTGCGCGCCACATCATCGATAGCGCGTTGGATCGTCTCGAGGTGACCACGGGCACGCGGACTTAAGTCCGCCTCGTGCTCGAGCAGCGATTCGGTGTAGAGCACAACCGGAGAAATGGCGTTGTTGATGTCATGCGCGATACCGCTGGCCATCTGACCCAACGCGAGCAGACGCTCCTGCTGCATCACGGCGCTTTGGGTCTGGCGCAGGTCGTCATACGCCTGCTGCAGAGCACCGTAGAGCTGTGTCTGATGGGCCGCCAAAGCCACGTGCTCGCTCGCCTGTTTCAAGAACTCGCATTCCCCGCTGCTGAAGCCATTGACTTGCTGTCGCGCGGCGATGAGCACGCCGAATACTTTGCTTTCAACGAGTAGAGGCGCTGCCACCATCGACCGCAAACCGCCGCTCGCCAAACGCTGGGGAAATCGAAACTGGACCTGGCTGATGTCTGGTTCGTAGACCAGCCGGCCCCGAATGCACTTCGACAATCCATTCTCATCGATCTCGACGCGAGATTGTTGCGTCATGGCCAGTTCCATTGCCAGCGACTGGCTTCTCAAACCGACGCTCGTGACGGTGAGATCATTCACGACGGGGTCATACACACAGATGCAGCAGAAATCGACCGGCAGCTGTTCCTCAAGCGTTCTGATCACCACCTGAAAGATGCTCTGTATATCTTGACGCTCGCCGATCGCGCGGGTGATTTGCTGCAGCAAATTGAGACGCGCGAGCTGGGACTGGACCCTCTTTTCGGCCACCCGGCGATAAGTGATGTCCCGTGCAATTTTGGATGCGCCGACAATCTTGCCCTGATCGTCCCGAATGGGAGAGATCGTGACGGAAACGTCGATATTCCGCCCGTCCTTTCCAACCCGCACGGTCTCGAAATGGTCCGTCGTCTCTCCACGCGCAATTCGCGCCAAAATCATTGGTTCCTCTGTCGCTCGGTCAGGTGGAATCAGCATCATCATCGACTTTCCCAGGGCCTCCTCTGCTGAGTAGCCGTAGAGCTTCTGCGCACCGGGATTCCAGCTCGTGATGAAACCCTCGAGGTTTTTGCTGACGATCGCATCGTCAGAGGATTCGATGATGGACGCCTGGCGGGCCAGCTGTAGCGTGCGTTCCCGAACTCGCACTTCGAGCCGATCGTTCGCCTCGCGCAGTGCTCCCTCGGCGCGCAATCTGCCGGCGAAGTCGCGACGGATTGCAATGAGCGCCAGGGCCACGATCGCGCATGCGAGAAAGCCGCCGCCGATAATGACCGCCTGGACGATGCCGGAGCTGCGCCGTTCGGAGTTCTCTCGCTTGGCGAGCAAGGAAGATTCGGCTGCCTTCATCTGTTCGATGAGTTCCCGAACCTGGTCGTGAAATCGCTTGCCCTTGCCGGTAAGGATTTCGTTCCTAGCGGCTTCGAATCCTTGCTCTCTGCGCAAATCGATGACGAAGCGCAAATTGGCCAGCCGTTCGGAGACGAGGGCGACCGCCGAATCGAGCCGCTGCTGTTGCGCCGCGTTGTCGGCCGTTAGTTGCCGCAGTCGCGTTTCTTCGGTCCCGACAGTATTGGCGGATTGCCGGTACGGTTCCAAATAGCTCTCATCGCCGGTGATCACGTACCCGCGCTCAGCGGTTTCGGAATCGGTTGCTGCAGCCAGGAGCGCATCGAGCCCATCGAGCACCTCGTGGGTGTGCGCTACCCAGGCTGCGTTTTCGTGCAGGCGCGCGAGACTCCAATACGAGACCAGCACGACAATGGCCAAACATCCGAGGGCAAAGGTGAAGCCGAAGCGAACTCTGCGCTCTGTCGATTTCAAGTCTCTTTCGGCGGTTCCCTCACTGTTCTCTTGTGTTGAGAAGTAGGTCACTTTGGTTTCTGCGGCATCATCCATAAGCCTCTCCGCTGCACTGTCGACCCCGTGTCGCTTTGCGTATCGCGAGTTGGGTCCATACGCTTGCCTGAGTTTGCCCTTAAATGTTCCTCGTTGCTATCAGGGGCCCTGGGCAATCGTCAGGGGGCCGTGGCCACCATCGGCCGCGCGAGACCAAGCGTTCAGCGCGACTCCTTCAACCGATGTCGGTGCGCAACCTGCTTCGCTCGATTGCCGCAGATCCCCATGCTGCACCAGGCCACCGATAAATTCCCGCGAGATGCGGGCATTGCCCGCTACGGGGAAGCCGGAAGGGATTGCTGAACTTGTCGCCTTTCTGGTGTCGCCGGGTGCGCGGTGGATGACCGGTTCCACGCTTCGCAGGGACCGGGCGAAGTCAAGGAGTCAGAGGAAATGCCAAGTGATTCCGACCGACAACAAACTGGGGTTTCCTCCAGCTGCATTGAATCGTTCATACTCGGCGCGCACTGCCCAAGAGCCAAATTTGTACTGCGCGCCGCCACCACCCGCGCCGCTTGTGTTCGTGCGGTTCAGTTGAAAAGAAAATCGACAGACCTGAAGGTCGCAAGCACAGGGGGAACAGATGCTGCCGTTGATTGTACTTTCAAGGCGCGCAATGCCCGCCTTCAAGTAAACGTCCACGATAGGCACCGGCAGGTATAGGACACCGAAGGCTGCTGCACCCTTCATCGAGACATCCGCTGGGTTTCCAAAGAGGCTCCCGCTTGGCTTACCGAAATCTATGTAGTCGATTTCGGCACCCAGCAGAGAAATCGGGCGCGCACCTAGCATTACCTTAAATGCGGCATGCGTTTTATCAATGTTTTCCGTAGATGTCGCCGAACCAATATCAGTAAATACCTGTGAGGCGGCGGCTTCCAAGTGTGATTGGCCGATCGCTCCGCCAACATAGAGGCCGAGCAAGTCCCCGGCAAGGGCGTTGCCGTTCGGCGGCACTACAAACACCAGGGCAGCGAGTATTTGCAGGGGAATACTGCTATGAATCCTACTCGTGAATTTTAGTTGCATGGAATCACATGTCCTTTGTGTATAGGTTCCTACCGGCAACAACAATCCAACGCCTGAGCCCAATCTTCGTTGACGCCGGTACCGAAATTGGCTGTTCATTTCACCGCGGGCAAACGCAAATCGTAGTTTGTCCCCTGGAATCCCCTCGCCTCCCCGCTTTGGGCAGTAGATTTGGCAGTAGGGCTTTCACTCAGCGCGCTTGCGCAGTTCGCGTTTCGCGGTGTCCCAGTCGATCTGTAGCTCCTTGCAGGCATTGTGACGCACGACGGTCTCCAGAAGCGCCTCCTTGTGCCAAGGGGGAGACTCAAGCCGGGCTTCCTCTCGGCTCAGTGATTCCCACAGCGCTTCCATTAGCCGAAGTTTTTCGTCCGCGGACATATTCTCGATATCCTCGGTTACGCGGCTTTTAGGACCGCGCGCCGGGTCGAGACTGGGAGGTCTGCCGCGACGAAATGTTGGCTGGGGTACAAGTAGTCCTCTCCGGATTCGTCGATAATCCTAAGGTACCCATCGGGATTTGTATTCCATGTGCAATGCGACGGCACGATCTATGTCCGCCTGTTGCCGCCGTTTCGTAAGAGATCAATAACTTGCGGGTTTTGTAAGGTCACGGAATCCCCTCAACACCCCCTCGTCCCCCACTTCTGCCAGTAGATTCTGCCAGTAGCTCCGTTGTCCGCGAAATCGCTCGATGGTAGGAGCGCAGATCGCTGTGGTCGGCATTGCGGCGCGGGTCATTTCGCCTCCCACACTTGCCGCCAGGCAGCGAATTCCGAAGGACGGATTCGATAGGGAGCGAAATTGCCTTCATGCAAGCCTATGAGTTCGGTTTCGGCCAGCTCGGCGAAACGCCGGCGGCCGGCGGGATCGATTTCTTTCTGTGACCAAGCGGCTATTCGCGCTGCTGCATCCTTGCGACTCACCCGCGCCCGGACGAGGTCGGCGATGACTTTGCGAAGCTCTTCGCGGTAGCGAAGCCGGAAGGGATCGGGTTCCCCGAGGGATTGACGAACGGCAGCGTAGCGAGCGGCTGACCGCTCGTACGCCCAGATGAAGACGTCCTTGAGGAGATCGATCTTGGTCAGCTCGTAGACGCCGAGCACGGCTTCCGTATAGGTCTGCCGGGACACGTCAGCGAACGACAGCGGCGACAAGTTGCCCTTGATGAATGGGATATTCGCTGCGAGGCGGGACACGCGCTTATTCACATCGTCGAAAGGCTGCAGGTAGGGAATCTGCACCATCACGAAGAACGCTTGCTCGAAGGGATCGGTGATCGCGGCTGCGGTCGCCAGAATCTGATCGAAGCTTTCCTCGATGAGCTGAGGTATTTCCAGCGGGTGGAATGTAGAGCGCTCGATGCCGACGGTGATGTAGCGCAGTCGGCCGGCTGCTGTGGGATCGGCGAGGAGATTGTTGGCCAGGAGCGCGTGGAGATTGAGGATGGTGTAACGGTTGAAGCCGATCTCGTCGGCATCCCCGACCAGGAACTCGATCGCGTCCTTGTGGTTCAAAATCATCTGCGCTTCGAGATGCGCGCGCCCTTCGGCCTCTTGGCCCAGCTCGATGAGACGCTTGGTGTCGAGCAGCGAGTAAGTGTTGCCTTCAAGGCGGCTTGAATTCCATGACAGATCGATCAACAGCCTGTTGAGGATCTGCTTGGCATAGGTGCCGGCGGGCTGTTCTGCGATTTTTTGGCGGCCGACGGTCGCGAGATGTGCGCGGTCCTGTTCGGTCAGGTAGAACGAGACGTTCGGCCGGTAGAGGTCGAGGAATTTGCGGTCGTAACCCGCAGGCTTCCGGGCTTCCGGCACGAGGCGGACGTAATCGCGAATGGATGTCCCTGCTTCGGAGAGCGGAATGACAGGTTCGTTGGCATCTGCCTGAGCCTTTCCGCCGACGGCCGCTTCGGGAACCCGGTATCTTGCCCAGCGCCCACCACCATCCATGATGAGGCGATTTCGGGTGACGAGGTGCCTGAGGCGATACTGGAGGGTACGAGGTGGAATGGGCGCTGGCAGGGCGCGCAGAATCTCCGGCGCCGACACGCTTGGGTGGCGGCGCACGACGTCTTCGATCACTGCCAGCGCTTCCTCGGGTATCTGATTTGCCAAATGGGCCTCTCCTGCGCGTAGAGTATAGGCGCAAGTATGACGCCTTACGCGCAATAATCAAGGTTAAGCGCAAGAATATCCTATAGGCGCAAAGAAAGTTGCGCCTAAGCCGCCACGTCTGTGTACAGCCTTGCTGTTTGCTTAAAAAATTATCGATTGACGCGGTAGCCAACCCCGCTCGGTATAACCTCAAGGCACTTCGCCCCACGCTGAAAGCGTCATCCCGCAACGTTTTTTTTATCTTTCGCAAACATTGAAAAGACCCAAGATCTGGCAGCCAATACGGCCGCCACACTCTGTTTCTCGCGCGCGGGTAGGGAGCGATCAAGATCCGCAAGGTCGCGGAATTCTGCGGCCAAACGCTCTAATTTTCGCATCAGGACCTTGTAGGAAGCCGTCGAGAGTTCGGCAGATAGAAACTGCAATGACTCGCCGTGGCGGTCGAAAGCCGCATCGAGAAATTCTCGTCGGATTTGGCTTTCATAAGTACGCCTCAATGGTCCATCTGTCCGCCATGCGACAACAGACGCCACCCGGGTCTTGGCTCGAAGCTTTGGACGCATCTCAATAAGGTGCAAATCATCGAGTCGGGCCATCCATCGTCGCACAGTCCTTTCATCGGTACCGACGTCGCGTGCCACGTCTCGCCCGGAGCGTCCGTTCGCCAGAAGGTAGAAGCAGGCAAAGAGATTTGGATCCTCGGCGAGCGCACGCTCCTGTTCGAGACTTAAAACATCCGGTGAGTCACCCATTTGTTCACCGGTGAGCCGCAAAATCTCGGGAAGCCCGATATCCAGCGCGCCGCAGATCTCATCCAACCGGACAATCGTTAGGGTTCCTCTCGACAGGATGCGTTTCACAGATGGTTCGCTCAACCGAATGCGACGGCCCAATTCACCGTAGGTCACCCGCCGGGCCTTCATGGCGAGTTTGAGACCGGTCACGATACGCATCGACATCGTGTTCTTAATGCGAATCGCCATAAGATTACCCACATTCGCCATTAGTATCGGAAAGTGATACGTTTCTGGGTGGTATTGTAATATATGCCAAAGGCGATAACCATGCGTCCATGGAAGCAACAAAACGCGTAGTTGGCGCAAGGTCCCATCCAACTGAGCTCAACGACGTCCATTCCGGGCTGAACGCTACTTGCGTATCGAGAAAGGTTGAGGCGTACACTCTTGACGACGTTGTTCGCACCGTCCAACGAGCCCGCACGGAAGTGCGATCCATGGCGATTGCCGGCGGACGGCACGCGATCGGTGGACAGCAGTTCTTGAGCGGCGGGACGCTCCTCGATATGCGCGGGATGAACCGAGTCCGCCACTTTGACGAGGAGCGGGGGCTCTTGGAGGTGGAGGCGGGTATCCAGTGGCCAGGCGTCTTGCGCGCATACCTCGGACGTCCCGGCGGCATGCGCTGTTCCTGGGGCATACGTCAGAAGCAAACTGGGGCTGACCGGCTCACTATCGGCGGAGCGGTTGCAGCCAACATTCACGGTCGATGCTTGAGCGCACCACCATTTATCGATGATCTCGAATCGCTCGAGGTCGTAACCGCCGAGGGAGATGTGATTCGATGCAGCCGCAACGAACACCGGGACCTATTCCGTCATGTCGTAGGCGGCTATGGTCTCTTTGGTGTCGTGACGGCGGCCACGCTCCGCCTCGTGCGGCGGCAACAGGTCGAGCGCGTGGTCGAGCTTTGCGATATCGATGCCTTGATGGACAGGCTCAATACCCAGATTGCCGGCGGGGCACTCTATGGCGATTTCCAGTTCGCCATTGATCATGAGAATCCGAACTTCCTTCGTACCGGCGTTCTGTCATGTTACGTCCCCAGCAGGGATGTGCGGCCGATACCGCCCCGGCAACGCCGGCTTTCGCAGGCCGAGTGGAATCATCTGATCGACTGGGCGCATACGGACAAGACTCGGGCCTTTCAAGAGTTCACGAACTTCTATTTGTCCACCTCCGGCCAGCGCTACTGGAGCGACACGCATCAGCTCAATCTGTACCTCGAGAACTACCACGCTGCACTCGACGACCGGCGGGGCTGCGGAGTGCGCGGCGGTGAAATGATCACCGAACTTTACGTGCCGCGCGATCGCCTGACCTCCCTCATGGACGAGATTCGCTGTGGCTTCCTTGAGGATCCGGCGAACCTCATCTACGGCACAATCCGTTTGATCGAGCCGGACACCGAGAGTGCGTTGCCCTGGGCGAGAGATCGATACGCCTGCGTGATCTTCAATCTACATGTTGATCACCTGCCGGATGAGATCGAGAAGGCACGAAATGCCTTTGTTCGCCTGATCGACCATGCCATCGCACAACGCGGCAGCTACTATCTTACTTACCATCGATGGGCGGAGCCTCGCCAGCTTCAAAACTGCTACCCCGAGTTATCGGAATGGTTGCGTTATAAGCGGGTGATTGATCCGGGCGGTTTATTCGCCAGCGATTGGTTTTCCTATCTGGTGCGGACGACGGAAGGGGCCTCGCAATGATGCGCATGCGAGCTCTCGGAGAACCCACCGCGAAGATCATTCAGGCGTCTCTTATCTGCGGACTCATCTTGGGGGTCCTCGGCTTGGTCTGGCCTGCGGCGCTGAATCTCCCCCAGCTCTGGCTTGTCGTATTCGTAAGCATACTTGCCAACGTGTTCCAACCGTCCTACCAGCCGTTCGAAAGTTCCAGAACTCCGGAGGACAGGGGAACTGCCCGCCAAATTCTATGGACCGTGTATGCCACTCAGATCCTCGCTGTTACAGAGCTCGTGTACCGCCGGCGAGTCTCGCTGCCGCTGAATTGGGTAACGACTATTACCGCAATCATGATCGCCTTCGGGCTCATCTTACGAATCTGGGCGGTGGTGATTCTCGGTCGCTGGTTTACCTGGAACGTCACGGTACAGCCTGGACAGGTTCTCGTCACAAAAGGACCTTACCGGGTTATCCGGCATCCGAGTTACTTGGGCGCCTGGTTGATGTTCGTCGGAAGCTGTGTGCTGTTGCGATCATACGTGGCAGCGCTTGTGGCATCGATATTGCTGCTGTTGGCCTTCTTGAGACGCATCCGGCATGAAGAGTCGCTCATGCTCGCGACATTCCCAGAGTACGAGGCATACAAAGAGACGACCGGCTCGTTGGTTCCCAGAATTTGATCGCTTTCCCTCGGAAATGTTATGCGCGATTTCGGGAGACCACTTCCTGAGCAATAGCGCGCAATCAACGCATTCACGAGCAGGACGTACTTACGCTAAACCGCGTTAGAAGATCGATCGGGGGCAGCAGCGGCCACAATGAGGGAACGCAGTGCTTTCAGGCTGAATAAAATCCAACGCTGAATTCTCCAGATTTGCCAGTAGTTCTGCCAGTAGCCGCACTGGGGAAAAATTACGTATTGAACAATCTCAAGAAAGTGGCGGAGAGGGTGGGATTCGAATCGACGAGCCCGAACAATAGAATCAGCAAGTTGCGCGCGTAACAGCGCCCGCGAATCCCCGGAAGTCCCCCAAACTCCCCGTTTCTGCCAGTACATTCTGCCAAACTCGACCCTCTGAAGGAGGGGTTTAAGCTGTGGGTTTTTTGAATTTGAGCAGGAAGCGATCGGACTCGCCGATGGCCTGGTATTTGGCGCGATCCTTGTCGCCCTCGATCAAGGTGGGCGGCAGCGTCCACACGCCCTGCTTGTAGTCTTTGGTGTCTTTGGGATTGGCGTTGATTTCCGAAGCACCGACGTATTCGAAGCCCGCCTTCTTGGCGAGATCAATGGTGTAATCCTGACGCACGTAGCCACTGTTGGCCTTAGGATCCTGTGGCTGGTCATCGCGACCCCGATGCTCGTCGATCCCTAGGATTCCGCCCGGCTTCAGTGCCTTGAAGCTGGCCGCGATCACCTTATCCGCATAGCCCTCACCCATCCAGTTGTGCAAGTTGCGAGAGGTGATCACCATATCGGCACTGCCAGGCGGCGCGATGTCGAAGTACGCCGAACCCAAGCTGGTTTCCGTGATGTTACCCAAGCGAGCCTTTTCATCGGCGAGGTGTTGGCGGTACTTGGTGACACCGAACGCCTCCTCGTAATTACCGGGCGCATTGGTGGCGACGTACAGATGGCCGTGATCCTTAAGATAAGGGCCCAAAATGTCGCTCCAGTAGCCACCGCCCGGCCACAGCTCGACGACGGTCATGTCGGGCCTCACCCCGAAGAAGGTGAGTTCCTCGTAGGGATGACGGGCGCCATCGCGCGCGACAGCAGTACGGCTGCGCACGGGATTTGAGATAGCAGCCTTTAAAGGATCGTCAGACGCGCGTGCGGCAATAGCGGCTCCCAGGAATGCAATGGAGAGGCCAAGAGCCCAAGACCGGATATTAATGATTTGCATAGTGGACCCTGAAAGTATCGACGACTTCATCCCGCACTCGCGCCCAGCGCAATGAGAAGTTCGTCCAGCTGCGCGAAGGTCTCAGGCATGGCATCTTCCATTCCGTGGTTGGCATCGAACGCCTCTTTCGACGGAAAGCGTTCGCTCATGACCAGCAGCGTCTTACCACCTTTTTCCTCGAAGGTCACCGTAGTGACCGAACCGTCGGGATTTTCCTCACTCGTCCAAACGAGCCTTGAGTTAGGTATCACCTCGATGTACTTGCCAAAGAACGCCAGGGGTTTTTCCGACGATGGGTGTCCGAACTCGAAACGGTAACTGCCCCCGGTACGCACGTCCGCCTCGCAGGAAAGGAAGGTCATGCCAATCGACTTCGGCACCCACCATCGCTTGAGCAACTCCGGCTTGGTCCACGCCTCGTACACGATGTGTGCAGGTCCGTTGAAAGTCCGCGTAACGACGACCTCGCGCTCAGACTTCTTCTCCACCATCGTGCGATTCTTCCCGGAGGTAGGCTCAACTTCTGTTCTTGCGTCCATCCACCTTCTCCTTTCGTTTCAGTTCCTCGATAATTGTGTCCAGTTCATTGAAGCGTGCGTCCCAGAGCTGGCGGTACCTCTCAATCCATGCCGCTTCTTCCTCCAATCGGCGCAGCCCTAGCGTGCAGGTCCGCACGCGCCCGACCTTCTGCGTGCTTACGAGCCCCGCCCGCTCCAAGACGCCTACATGCTTCTTCATGCCCGTAAGAGTCATGTGGAACTTCTCTGCAAGTTCCGTGATTGAAGCATCTGCGCGCCCGAGCTGCTCCAGAACGCCGCGCCGGGTGAAGTCCGAGAGCGCGGCGAAGGAGGCATCGAAGTCGGCGCGAGAATACTGAACCATATGGTGCAGTATATACACGCGAATTGGCGGAATGCAAGTGGAGGCCGAGCACGCGCTATGGGATTAGGCCCGATCAATCGCCCCTTCATAGCCAAGCAGCCGAGCATTCCAAACACAGCAACGCCGCCACCGAGTGTCAATGCAAATTCGAACACCCAAAACCATGCTTGATCCGTGGTGTTGGGAAAGAGCCTTCTCAATGCCCACAACAAGCCGAACACGAACGCAATCTGACAAGCCAACCTAGTGAGTAGATCGCCCACCGCAATTGATATTGGGACCAGACTTCTCCAGCAACGGGTTTAGGCCCCACGCAAAGGCCGCTCGAGCGATTGTTGACTCGCGTCGGCTCTTCAAAATCAGTATCAATGCGGGGTGACGACACAAAAAATGAGAATCGACTGTTCCATTAGACGCGTTTCGGATTCTCCGTCCTGGTCCGATATTGATGCGTACTTCGTTAGCCGGCCTTCCTGCCGCCCTTCACAAGAGTGTACCCGCCCACGAGCATCAGCAACACGCCGAACACCAGCGCGCCGGTTTGTCCCGCCTTGTAAGCCCCGGCCCCTTGCGGGCCGCCGGTCATGAAGAAATTCACCAATATGAGTCCGCACCAGATGACGCCGATGGCGCCGAATATCCGATTTCGCATCTGATCACTCCCTTAAAACTAATCTCTCCTTTCTGGTCGGACCCGTAGTTCCAGACTTGCACGCTTGCATTAAACAGGCATTGACGCTTGAGATGCTGAAGACAGTCCCACGCTTTAAATGAAGACGGCGTAGGCGGCTATCGCTACAACTTCCGCGCCCGGCGGCCGAGAATCAGCGCGATCGCACAATCGCGACAACGACCAAACTCTCTGGATCGAGTCCAGGAACCACTACCGCC
>Ga0210389_10000670_pt1 | contig 29457 bp, 21 predicted proteins | sample IncBWH28OmetaG_FD_160127 | JGI IMG/M metagenome (GOLD analysis project Ga0210389, IMG submission 160127) | Forest soil microbial communities from Barre Woods Harvard Forest LTER site, Petersham, Massachusetts, United States - Inc-BW-H-28-O ... | reverse complement strand
GATCCGAGCGACCTGTCCGCGCTGCGGGCGAAGGGCGCGGACCCCGACGTGCTGTTCGCCTCCTTCGCCGCATGGGCCGAAGCGAGCGGCACTGTGCTGTACCCGGCGCAGGAGGAGGCGCTGATCGAAATGGTCAGTGGCGCGAACGTTATCCTGGCGACGCCGACCGGGTCGGGCAAGTCGCTGGTGGCCACCGGCGCGCTGTACGCGGCGCTGGCTGCGGGACGGAGCAGCTACTACACCGCGCCGATTAAGGCGCTGGTCAGCGAGAAGTTCTTCGCGCTCTGCGACTTGTTCGGGGCGGCCAACGTGGGCATGCTCACCGGCGACGCCGCGGTCAACGCGGGGGCACCGATCATCGCATGCACCGCGGAGGTGCTGGCCAACATCGCGCTGCGCGAGGGTGCAAGCGCCGACATCGGCTTGGTCGTCATGGACGAATTTCACTTCTACGGCGACCCCGATCGCGGCTGGGCTTGGCAGGTGCCGCTGCTTGAGTTACCGCACGCCCAGTTCGTGTTGATGTCGGCCACGCTCGGCGACGTCACGTTCCTCCGTGCGGACCTCACCCGACGCACCGACAGGCCGACAGCGCTGGTCGCCAATGCCGAGCGTCCGGTTCCGCTGTTCTACAGCTACGCGACCACCCCGATGCACGAGACGATCGGCGACCTGCTCGACACGAAACAGGCGCCGATCTACCTCGTCCACTTCACCCAGGCCTCCGCGCTGGAGCGGGCACAGGCGCTGATGAGCGTCAACGTGTGCACCAAGGAGGAGAAGGCGGCGATCGCCGACATGATCGGTGGGTTCCGCTTTTCGTCGGCGTTTGGGTCAACGCTGTCGCGACTGGTCCGGCATGGGATCGGCGTTCACCACGCCGGGATGCTGCCCAAGTACCGGCGGCTGGTGGAACAGCTGGCCCAGGCCGGCCTGCTCAAGATCATCTGCGGCACCGACACCCTGGGCGTCGGTATCAACGTACCGATCCGGACCGTGGTCTTCTCGGCCTTGTCGAAGTACGACGGCACGCGCACCCGGCTGCTCAACGCCCGCGAGTTTCATCAGATCGCCGGGCGGGCCGGGCGGGCCGGCTACGACACCGCGGGCACCGTCGTCGTTCAGGCGCCCGATCACGAGGTGGAGAACCTCAAACAGTTCGCCAAGGTCGCCGACGACCCGAAGAAGCGCCGAAAGCTGGTGCGCCGCAAGGTGCCCGAGGGCATAGTGCCGTGGAGCGAGTCGACCATGACCCGGCTGGTCGAGGCCGCCCCCGAGCCGCTGACCAGCAATATGCGGGTGTCGACGGCGATGATCCTCGACGTCGTCGACCGTCCCGGTGACCCGTTCGTCGCGATGCGCCGGCTGCTCACCGAGAACCACGAGCCGCGCAAGCGGCAGCTGCAGCACATCCGCGACGCGGTCGGCATCGCGCGCTCGCTGCTGCAGGCCGGCGTGCTGGAGCGGCTCGACGAACCCGACGCCGACGGACGGCGCTACCGACTGACTGTCGACCTGCCGGCCGACTTCGCGCTCAACCAGCCGCTGTCGACGTTCGCGCTCGCTGCGGTCGACGTGCTCGACCCGGCGTCCGAAACCTATGCGCTGGACGTAGTTTCGGTCATCGAGGCGACCCTTGAGGACCCTCGCCAGATCCTGGCGGCGCAGCTGAATAAGGCCCGGGGCGAGGCTGTGGCCCAGATGAAGGCCAAGGGCATCGAGTACGACGAGCGGATGGAGCTGCTGGATGAGGTCACCTATCCCCGGCCGCTCGACGAGCTGCTCGGGCACGCCTTCGAGGTGTATCTGCAGAGCAACCCGTGGGCCGCTGACGGGCAGCTGTCGCCGAAGTCCGTCGTGCGCGAGATGTGGGAGCGGGCGTTTACGTTCCGGGAGTTCGTCAGCGTCTACGGGCTGACCCGCTCCGAGGGCGCAGTGCTCCGCTATCTCTCCGACGCGTTCAAGGCACTGCGGTCCGGAGTGCCCGCTGCCGTGCGGACCGAGGAGGTCACCGACATCGTCGAGTGGCTTGGCGAGCTGGTGCGCCAGGTCGACTCGAGCCTGCTCGACGAATGGGAGCAGCTCACCAGCCCGGACCAGCCGCTGGACGTGCCCGTGGCGGTACCGGCTCGCCCGCGCCCGCTGACGGGGAACGAGCGGGCGTTCACCGCGATGGTCCGCAACGCGCTGTTCCGGCGGGTGGAGTTTTTCGCACGGCGCTGCTGGCACGACCTCGGCCTGCTGGATGCCGACTCCGGGTGGACCTCCGATCGCTGGGAGGACGTCATCCGCGCGTACTTCGGCGAGCACGACGAGGTGGGCACAGGCGCCGACGCCCGGGGCCCGGCGCTGCTGATCATCGACCGGCAGCCCGGCGTGTGGCGGGTGCGGCAGATCCTGGACGACCCGGCCGGCGACCACGACTGGGGCTTCGACGTGGAGGTGGATCTAGAGGCCTCCGATGAGGAGGGCTCGGCGGTTCTCCGCCTGGTCGACGCTGGCCGCAAGGACTGAGGCATTGCGTGTTCGTGACGGACACCCGTCGACACGTCACCTCGCCCGCCACCCGAATGGACGACAGTCCTGGTGGATCTTCACTCCCGAAGGAGAACTTCACCGGCCTTCCCTGCATCTACTTAAGCTGGTGACCGGGGTACCCCAGGAAACCTGATACAGCCGTCGCGAGCGGTTCGACGCTCGCCACTGCGCGCTGGTCAAACTCGGTTGCGCGCCGGCGAAAACCGCTCAAGCTGCACGGGCGGCCCGCCTGCTGACGGCGGCGGCACCAGATCAGCGACACCGTCGATCACCCTAACGACTGCCCGGCTCCCACGATCCATGTTGAGGGTGCCGTGTTGAAAATTCTGGACGACCCATTCGGGCTCCTGGATTTCGGCGCTGGTCGGCAGCCCCAGTGCGCTGTGTTCGTAGCCTAAGGTGCCCCACGCGGCGTAGATGGCGCCGGTGACGGGCTGGGCCCCGCTGGCCGGTGACCAGTACAGCGCTCCCTTCTCGAAGATGACGTAGCGCGTGGCTCCCGCCCCGACCGATTCCGGCGACTTCGGTGCTCCCAGTGCGCTGTTCATGCCGCCCATCGCCTGCCACCGGTCATAAATAGCACCACCTTGCAGCGACTGCGCCAGATCATCGGCGCTGGGGCGTTTGTTGAATCGCGCGGCAATGTCGCGAATCTGGTTCATCAAGGCATATCCGAGGCTGCCGGGGCAATCAGTATCGTCGACGTCGCGGTGGGCAAAAACACACGGCAGGCTCACGGCGGCGCCTTGGGGGAAACGGGTGTCAGGGCCCCCGTCCGATGTCAGCGCGACGCTGCCCTGCGGGTCGATGCCATCGATGGCCAGCCGCCACCCGAGCAGGCGCCCGACGGTACGCACCTGAACCGGCGTGGGGCCCACCGCGTCGAACTCGCCGATCATGCACACCGCCCATGTGTTGCGGTTGAACCCGCCAGTGTGGGTGCCATGAACCGATCTGGTCATCCCGCCGAATCGGCCCTCGAATACCTGACCGTACTTGTCGACCAGGGCGTTGTAGGCGATGTCCGACCAGCCCAGGGTGCGGGTATGGTACGCGTAGATCGACCGCACAATTGCCGCCGAATCCTGTGGCGCGTAATCATTTACACCGGCGGTATGGTGCACGACGCCAGCCTTGATTCCGTTGTCGTACATCGGTGCTCGGCTGCGAATCGACTCGTCGGCGCCCCACTGGGCGCGACTGATGATATTGGCCGCCTGCCCGGGCGCTTCGACCGCCACAACCAAGGCCGGATCCGCCCCCGCGCTCGGGGGTTGGATGAGCCCTGACGCGGCGGTGCCCAAACCCAGCATAATTGGCGCAGCCGCAACGTATTTAAGGACATCACGGCGCGCAACAGACGCTGCCGCTGCGCACCCGCACCAATCAGGCACGGCGACACGATAACCCGCGCTAACAACATTCATAGCGCGACCCGCCGCAGCCGAATACGATTGAAAGCGACGAGTTCGCAGTGCTGCCAATGGGGATCCAGCACAGACAAACCAACGGGCGTCCGTGGCTGGGCAGCCGGAACCGAGATGACCTGCGTCGGCCCGGAATATCGCGATCGCTCGCCTTTCGCTTCGAACGCGGTGGTGGCACGCCCAAGTCACCGGTGCCGTCAGCCCGTTCACCCGTGCCGTGCCTGCGGTCGACCGCGATCACCACACCGCACTGAATGCGAGCCAAACCGATGCCGCACCGGACCCGGGCAGTTCGGGCGGCGCGCTGGTGAACACGCCGCCAAGCTCATCGGCGTCAACGCTCGCCCGGGTTCATGTCTGCGTCCGCAAGATTTGTAATCCTAAGGAATAGTGGACTTTTGCTGGTAGAGCTGCCTGAGACCGCTACAGTTCCCAGTTTCGACAGGCTCGACCGTCACGGCGGAGCGTCTTCGCCTGACAGCTGGAAATCCATTTTCTGGTTGCAGCAACGCCCCGGCGAGCCGTCGGCGCAAGCGGCCTATGCGCATGGTCGGCAGGCATACCGCCTCCATCCACTCGAGCTGCGCGGCGTCTCGCACGCCCTAGTACGGCAGGATTTCATCTGTTGGGTACAAGCACATTTCGACACCGTCGACGATCCGGCCATTGGCGCGCGCTGTCGCCGTCATCGCCGGCGCTATGGCGGCGAGCGTCTGGCCGTTGACGGGTGTCGCGGCGTCCAGGTCGACGAGGTGGCGGACCCGGTCGATGGCCCGGTCGGCGGCACCGGTGATCACCATGCCCCCATAGCTGTGGCCAACCAGGATCGCGTCGCGCAGTTCCTCGAAGTGCAGCAGGTTGACGATGTCGGTGATGTGGCAGTCCAGGTCGACACCGCTGCGAAACAGCTGCTCCCGCTCGCCCAGACCCGTCAGGGAAGGGACGTGAACCTGGTGCCCGCGGGACCGCAGCAGCCGCGCGACGGGCTGGTAGCACTAGCCGCCGTGGCCGCCGCCGTGAACCAAGACATAGGTGGCCACCGTGCTCTCCCATTTCTCACTGCTGCGGGAGGCGAACCAGCCGATCAGCTCGTTGCCGACCGACCGGTTCGTCCTCGCGGCGGTTCAGCGATCCTTCAGCCGGCGGGATACCCCACGGACTTGATCTCGGTGTACTGGTCGAACCCGGCGATACCGTTCTGGCGTCCCACGCCGCTGTACTTGTATCCACCGAACGGTGTGTCGGCGCCGTACGGAGCGCCGCCGTTGACGCCCATGAAGCCGGCCCGGATCTTGCGGGCCACCGCCAGCGAATGCTCCAGGGAGCCCGACATCACGTTGCCGGCCAGGCCGTACATGCTGTCGTTGGCGATCCGGATCGCGTCTTCTTCGTCGTCGAACGGGATCACGGACAGCACCGGCCCGAAGATTTCCTCCTGAGCGATCGTCATGGAGTTGTCGACGTCGGTGAAAAGCGTTGGCCTGACGAAGTAGCCCTTGTCGAAGCCGGTGGGCGCATCCGGTCCGCCGACCAGCGCGGTGGCACCCTCTTCGACGCCCTTGTTGATGTAATACCGGACACGATCGCGCTGCTTCTCCGAAATGACTGGGCCGCAGAGGGTTCCGGGGTCCTGCGGGTCCCCGCACGTCACGTTCTCGTAGATGCTCTTGAGGATGGCCACACCCTCCTCGTAGCGAGACCGCGGCAACAGCATCCGGGTCGGGTTGGCGCAGCCCTGCCCGGCGTGCATACACGGGGCGATGCCGATCGCGCAGGCCATCCCGAAGTCGGCGTCCTCGAGAACGATGGTGGCCGACTTGCCGCCGAGCTCGAGGAACAGCCGCTTCATGGTCAAGGCGCCCTTTTCCATGATCCGCTGGCCGACCACGGTCGACCCGGTGAATGAGATCAGGTCGACCTTGGGCGACAGCGTGAGCTCTTCGCCCACAAAGTGATCCGACGCTGTGACGACGTTGACGACGCCGGCGGGGAAGTCCGTTTTCTCGGCGATTAGCCGGCCCAGGCGGGTTGCGTTGAACGGCGTGTTGGGTGCCGGCTTGAGCACCACGGTGTTGCCGGTCCCCAGCGCCTGGCCGAGCTTGTTGATAGTGACCTCGAACGGGAAGTTCCACGGCACGATCGCGCCGACCACGCCCACCGGTTCCCGCCACACCTTGCGGGTGGTCAGTGTGCCGGTGAGGCTGATCACCTGGTCGCCCAAGTCGGTCTCCCAGGCATACTCGTCGATCAACCTCGCGGGGTAGCGCAGCCCGTCGGCCAGCGGGGCGTCCAGCTGGGGGCCGAACGTGATCGCCCGGGGCGAGCCGACTTCAAGGATGAGCTCCTCACGCAGCTCTTCCTTCTCCTCTTCGATCGCGTCATGCAGCTGCAGCAGGCAGCGCTTGCGCAGCTCTTTATTCGTCGACCAGTCGCTCTCGTCGAAGGCACGCCGGGCGGCGTCGATGGCCCGGTGCATGTCTTCTTTCGAGGCGTCGGCGACCTCTCCGAGTGGCTCCTCGGTCGCCGGGTTGATGTTGGTGAAGGTGCCGGCCTGCCCGTCGACCAGCTTGCCGTCGATCATCATCTTGGGCTCGAACCGGACCTTTACAGTGTCAGCCATATTTGTTCAGCTCTCTTTAGACGAGGCGCTGGTTAGAGCGCCGGGACGTGGGATGCCATCGCCAGAAGGGTCACCCTATGGTGAGCCTTACTGGAAACTAGCCGATTGGCAATACACAACATGCGAGCACCCACGTTTCCGGGGTCGCTACTGCGGGTCGAACAGCACCGGTAGCGAGGTCGGCGACCGGAAAACCTGCCCGCGGATGTGCGGATCGTCGCCGTCGGGGTCCAGCCGAAGGTTCGGCAGCCGGTCCAGCAGAAGGTTGATGGCGGTGCGCATTTCAAGCCGTGCCAGATGCATGCCCAGGCAGACGTGCACGCCGTGCCCCCACCCGAGGTGTCCCCTGGGTGAGCGGAAGATGTCGAATGTGTCCGGATCGGGGTAGCGGTCTTCCTGCCGGTTGGCCGCGCCCAGCATCGGCATCACCGTCGAGCCGGCCGGTATCGGCACCCCGCCGAGTTCGGTGTCGCGGGTGGCGACCCGGGTGATGGTCAATAGCGGTGGTTCCCATCGCACGCCCTCTTCGATGGCCTGCGGCAGCAGCGACCGATCCGCGCGGATGGCATCCAGCTGCGCGGGATCGGACAGCAGGGCGAAAAGCAGGCTGCCCAGCGACCGGTACGTCGTCTCCACCCCGGCGGGCAGCAGCAGCCGCAGGAACGAGTAGATCTCCTCGTCCTCGAGCTTCTCGCCGTCGATCTCTGCCTGGGCCAGCGCGCTGATCAGATCGTCCCGCGGTTCGGCGCGACGCTCCTCGAGGATCGGTGCGAAGTATTCGCACAGCGCCGCCGATGCCGCAAGACCGCGTTCCGGATTCATGATCCAGCTCAGCAACGATATGGACCAGCGTTGAAACTGGGGGTAGTCCTCCTCCGGGAGGCCCAGCAGGCCGGCGATGATCTGACTGGGATAGTCGAAGGTGAACTCCTTGACCAGGTCGGCCTTGCCCTTCGCCGCGAACTTGTCGATCAGGCTGTTGCCGATGCGCCCGACCAATTCGTCTTGCCAGCGCGCCAAGGACTTCTGGGAGAACGCCTTTGACACCAACGACCGCAGCCGGCCGTGCACCGGTTCGTCCATGCCGAGCATCACGCGTTCGCCCAAGACCGGGCCGAACGCCGCGATGACGCCCGACGACGAGAACGTCTCGTTGTCGCGCAGCATCTGCTGGGCTTCCTCGTGGCGGTAAACGATGAAGACGGGTTTGGACTCCTCGTGAGGCATCCCGGACGTGTCCAGGCGCTGGATGGGCTCCTCGCGGCGCAGCCGAGCCAGTTCCGTGTAGGGGTCGCGCACGTCGCCGGAGACCGCATCGTCGAAGGCGCCGAAGTCTTCCAGGTCGTCGAATAGCTGTTCCATGAGTGCTCCCTTTAATGCTTCTTTGACGCCGCCAGCGCGGCCAAGCGATGCAACACCGGGGCCGGAAGTACACGTGCGGCAAGCACCATCGCCTTCTGCCCAGCTGTCAGAGGCACCGCCCCGCCCCGCATCGAACCCTGTCTGGGTATGCCAAGCACGATCCGGGACACGTGGTGCATGCCCGAAGCCGGGAGGATCCGGTTGGACGCCAGCAGCATGGAGGCATCCGGGCCCACACCACGGCGGCGGAATGGGACCCGGTCATCCAGCGCCTTGAGCAGTCCGTCGGTGAACCGCTCGGGTGCCCTGGCGAAACGCATCGCGAATCGCCCGCGGGTGTTCATGGTGTTGTGCAACCTGGCGTACGGGCCGTCGAATTTGCGATCGTCGATGGCGCCCGCGTCGGTGATGATGTCGGTGTCGTATGTGCCGGTCACCAAAACGGTGACACCGAGACCGAAGGGCGCGATCTCGCACGCCATGGATTCGCCCCACCGCTCCATGGCGCCTTTGGACGCCGAGTACGGCGCGGTGGCCGGCTGACCGCGCACTCCGGCTGTGCTGGCGACCAGCACGATGCGCCCCTCCCCCGCCGCCCGCATCGACGGCAACAGGGCCTGGGTAAGCGCGACGGGGCCCATGACGTGAGTGGCGAACATCTTCTGCCACAACGCCATATCCGTCTCCTCCACCATTCCGGCGGCGGAGATCCCCGCGTTGTGCACCAGCGCGTAGGGTGCGCCGACGGCTTCTTCAATTGCCTTGGCCGCGGCGGAGATCGAGGCCGTGTCGGTCAAGTCGAGCTGCACACCGATCAGCCGGTCATTGTCTTCGCCGGCCCCCGTCGCTTCCCGCAGGAGCGGCATCCCACGGTCGGGTGTCCGCATGGCCGCGACCACGCGCCATCCCTCGCGATGCAGGCGCACGGTCGATGCGAACCCCAGTCCGCGGGACGCACCGGTGATGACGACGGTGCGCGGCTCACCCATTCTTGCTCGCACAGGCGCCTTCACCGGCCGGCGGTGGGTCGACATGTGGTCGCCCGTTCGGCTCGCCGCTCATCCAGGTCGACCAGATGCCGACCGAGTACGGGCCTTGGGCGCCGGCCTTCTCGTAAAAACCTTGCGGGTCATAGACTTTGGCCTCGGGGTAAGGCCACGGGCAGGCGACGGAGGTCGCGGCATGGCTGACCTTGATGACCCAGAACCACGCCCCGTAGGCGAAGTAGGACACGTTGATGATGGCGAACATCACCAGGAAAGTGCCCAGCACCGGCCTGCTCGGGAAGATCTTCGCTTTCGCGGCGAGCTTCTCGGCCACCGATTTCCCGGTGTCGTCTCGGTAGCACAGGATCGCCGCCGGGACCATCACGAACGTCACCGAGAACGACTCCCAGATCAGCGGGAATTGGAACGTCGTCCCGGTGAACACCGAGCCCCACGGAATCACCTGCGAGTAGATGTACATGCCGGCGTGCACGAGCTGGATCTCCAGCCACGCGTCCATCACGAAGCCGATTACACAAGTCAGCAGGCCGAGGCAGATCAACGGGTGCCGCGATACAAAGGCCTCCGGGCCGTATTTGGCCTGCAGCTTGCGCAGGATCCAGACGGCAGGGAAGTAGGGGCCGAAGTAGAACATCACGTAACCGAAAACCACGAATGGTTCGACGGTCGGCGACAACGACACCAGCGGCCAAGACTCCGGCCAGTGGACGAGGTCGGGGTTGTAGACCGCGAACGGCGACCAGTTCATGATCGGGTCCTGCCACACGATCAGCGTGGTGGACAAGAACATCAGCATGACCGGACTGCCCGGATTCCGTCGCCAGCCTCTGATAAAGACCAGCAGCAGCACAATGAGCGCCACCACAGTGGCAGCATCCAGGAACCCTATGTAGTCCAACCCGAAGAGGAACTTGACCGGGCGCGGCCGGCCCACGACATTCGGGTTGGCGACGCGCGGGTCGAGGGCGACACGGCGGTTGGCGATAAAGAAGAGCACGAACGCGGCCAGGGCCGCGCCGGCGACCCATCCGCCCCAGCCACGCTTTTCGCCGGCGCCGCGCGGTCCGGTGGGCTTCTCGTCTGCCGGCAGTGGTGTTGCTTGTTCCGTAGGCATGGCGCGTCAGCCTTCCTCTCCGAAGCGATCGACCAGATGCGAGTTGATGCCGTCGGCATCGAGGGTCCGTGCCACCAGGTAGCCGGCGCCCATCCAGGCCCGCCGGGTCCATTTGCCGAACGACACCCGGGTGCCGGGCGCGCCCGCGGCGGCGGGCATCATCTTGACCCGCTCGAGCGCCTCTTTGACGCCGCGCGGGCTGAGCGGATGGGCGTCGGTGAACGCCCGCACCAACGTCTCGGCGACGTCGCGGTTGACCGGCGGCACGCAGTATTCGGGGCGCCGTCCGCCGTATGTCTTCGCGTAACGGTCCAGGAAGTCCTGGCCGATCTGATTCGCCTCGTCGTACTGGTCGACCCCGATCCACCCCATGAACGCGTTCCACATGATCGGGTTCACCCACGCGTTCTGGAAGGCCGTGGTGGTGAATCTCGGCGGGTCCCAATCGACGGCCTGCAACGCCGGGTTGATGAAGACGATCCCGAAGCCGAAGCCCAGGTGCACGATCGCCTCCGCCTTCGCATCGTGCAGGGTGCGTACGGCCTCGTTGATGTCCTGCGCGACCTGCGCGATCGCCGCTTCGGCGACGATACGAATGCCCTTGCGCCGGCATGCACTTCGCAGATTCTTGAGGTAGCTCTCGCCGATCAGATTCTGCTCGACGAGAACCCCGATCTCGGTCAGCCCACGTTTGGCGACCAGGTCCGCAATGAAGATCGGCTCGTCGGTCATCGACCCTTGCGGGAAGGAGAATGTCCATTCGCCCAACCAGTCGTCGGTGCCGGTAACGCTGATGGCCGGGACCTTGAACCGCTCTTCGATCGCTTCGCGCGTGGGCACGCAGTTGTCGGTGATGTGCGGCCCGAACACCACCAGACAGCCTTCGTCGACGAGCTCACCGAACGCATCGATCACCGCCTTGACCGATCCCTTGGGCAGGCCCTCCACCTCGCGGTAAACCATCTGTACGGGCCGATCCATCACCCCGTGTTCAACGGCGTCGGCGAATACAAGATCAAAGCATCTCGTGAAGTCCGCCAGCATCTCCTCGGGGAACCCCGGCGGGAGCCTGAAATCCATCAGGTAGCCGACCTTGATGGGCTCTGCGCTGCTTTCGTAGGACATCTGACCTCCCGGGTGACAAACTCACTCGCATGGATCCGTAACCGACCTAATATTTGTTCGGGCGGTAGCCATGACGGTTCGCGGCGTCAATCATCGGATCCATCAAACCTCATCAGACCCGCCCAGATAGACCTCGATCATCTCGTTGAGGCCCCTGCCCACTGCCACGTCATCGGTGAGCGGTCCGGCGATCGCGGCCCGGGCCGCCTCTCGCATGGTCAGCCCCTCTGCGATGAGCCTGCCTGCCGCGATGAGCACACGGGTCGATGCGACCTCACGCAGCCCGCCGGTTTCCAGGCGGCGGATGGCCTGGCCGAAGCGCACCAACTCAGCTGCGGTGGCACCGTCCACGCCCGATTCGTGTGCAACGATCCCCTCTTCGACATCAGCTGCGGGGAAACCGAATTCGAGGGATATCATCCGCTGTCGTGTCGAATCCTTGAGGTCCTTGAGCACGCTTTGATAGCCGGGGTTGTAGGACACCACTAGTCCGAATTCGGGCGCCGCGTCCAGCGTGATACCGAGGCGCTCGATGGGCAGTTGGCGACGGTGGTCGGCGAGCGGATGCAGCACTACCGTCGTGTCCTGCCGGGCCTCCACAACTTCGTCCAGGTAGCAAATCGCGCCCTCGCGCACCGCCCGGGTTAACGGACCGTCCACCCACACCGTCTCGTCACCCCGCAGGAGATATCGACCGACGAGGTCTGCGGTGGTGAGGTCGTCGTGGCAGGCGACGGTGATCAGCGGCCGGCCGAGGTCGTAAGCCATCGCTTCGACGAAGCGGGTCTTGCCGCAACCCGTCGGCCCCTTCAGGACGAGTGCCAGACCCTGGCGGTAGGCCGCCTTGAATATGGCCTCTTCGTTGCCGATCGCCTTGTAGTAGGGCCGCATGCTCTCCGCCTCCGGGGTAGCGCCGTTCCGGTAAGCGAGGCCGGACTCGTTGGCCATAGCGTCCCTTCTGCCACCCGCTACACCGCGGTGATTGGAGCCTAATCGGAACAGATGTTTGTTTCAAGTGCGCTGAAGTGCGGGTACTCTTCCTGGTTGTGGCTCGGCGCTGACGTGCCAACTGCTTTCTGGGACATGCCATCAGGGCGAAGTTCGCACGATCAGGCGTTCGTCATGACACCCTCCGGCGGACCTCTGCCGAGCGTAGCGCGGACCGGAAAAGAGGTCCGATCACACCGGCGAGTTGATCCGGGCGCGCGATCGTCGCATGCGCGGCGCTGCCGAACACCCTGCGCAGCGATCGCACGTCGGTTCCCGCGCCGATCGTCAGGCATACGCAGCCGGTGCCCCGGTGGCGAGCCTCGGTCAGAGCGCGGCGCGCGTCAGCGGCGCCGTAGGCCAGCTCGTAACCGTGGTCGTACGCGAGGCCGTCGGACAGCACCACCAACAGCCGGCGCGACGTACCTCCGCGGGCCTCCAAGACCGCCGAGCCGTGGCGGATGGCCGCGCCGAGGCGGGAGTACGCGCCAGGTTCCAGGCTGTTCAGCCGGCGCATGACTTGGGCGTCCAGGTGGTCGTCGAATCGCTTGACGGGCACCATGCTGACCGCACGCCGGCCCTGCGAGTAATACGCGTAGAGCGCAACCCGGTCACCGAGGTCGTGCAGTGCGACAGTGAGGTTGGCCACCGCCGCACGCTGTTGTTCGTGCACCGTCCGCCCCACCGTTCCGGGCTCCGCCGCCGACCCCGACACATCGAGAAGGAGCAGCACCGACAGGTCACGCCTGCGGCGCAGGCTGTCGAGGTACACCGCCTCGTCGGGCACCGATCCGGACCGCACCTGTACGCGGGCTTCGACCGCCGCGTCGATGTCGATGTCGTCGCCCTGCGACTGCCGGTGGCGGCGGTGCAAACCCATGCCGAGGCGTGACAGCGGCCGCCGCACCCCGATGGCGTCATCGATCGCCTGGGTCGCCGATGCCTTGATCTCCGGCTCGACCTCCCGCACGGTGCACCACGCGGGCCGGTAGCCCTTGCGGTTGACGTCCCATTCCGGATACGTCACGCCGTTCGCGGCGGTTCGGAGTTCATGATCGTTCTGGTCCTGGCTCGGCGTCGAGGCCAGCGACACCACCGCATGCACACCGCGGTTCGAGGAGTTTGTGCGATGCGTCGGGGTATCCGCGCCGGGCGGTCCGCCGCCGCTACCGGTCTTACGCGCCGACGACAGCATCTTCTTCAACCACTTGCCGATGAAGCCGCCGCCGCCAACCGGGCTGGTGAACACATCGGGATCGTCGGAATCGTCGAGTTCGCGGTCATCGAACTCTTCTAGATCCTGCGCGCCGGGACCGCGCGGGACATGGCGCGGGTCCGCCTCATCCTGTTGTTTGGCCACTCGGGAGCACGCGGCCAGCACCTTGTCCGCGCGGATCACGCCGAAGCCGGGCGCCGGATCGTCGATCGCGGCCCGCCCGGCGGCAAGGCTCAGCGAATCGGCGGGCGAGTGACTGCGACTCGCGATGTCGCGGTTTCCCACCGACGCCAAGACGGGTGGTAACAGGTCACCGTTGCTGACCAGTGCGCGGTGACCCTCAACCGACAGATAGCGTCTCGCCAGCCGGGGGTGGCGGACCAGGAGGCGCACGACGTCAGGATCCAGGCTGCCGGCGGCGATCATCGACGCCTGTACGGCAATCGCCTCGAGTTTCGCGCGGGGTCGCGCGGAAGGATCGACGTAGATCGTCTGGCCGTCCGTCCACGGGGGTTGACCCGGTGTCAGTTCGGCAACCGCCACGGCTCGGCCCGCCAGTGCAGAAGCGAGCATGCTTAAGCCCAGCGACTGGTCACCATGAGCGTCGTCATCCACGCTCAACCTCCGAACCACGCGGGACCTCGTTGACCAAATATCTGTTCCACCGTAAAGTCCGGTTCCACCGCGGTCAATCAGATTTAGCCGGCCGCCATAGTTATTTAGGAGCGCGTTGTGATTGACTTCACCGGCCGGGTGGCAGTGGTCACCGGAGCCGGCCGTGGACTAGGTCGGCTGTACGCACTGGACCTGGCGCGCCGAGGCGCCGCAGTGGTGGTCAACGACCTCGGCGGCACAATGCGTGGCCTCCCCGGTGAAGGCGCCAACTCCAGCATCGCCGACGACGTGGTCGACGAGATCAAGAGGACGGGTGGCACGGCGATCGCTTCCTACGACTCGGTCGCCAGCCCCGAGGGCGGCCAAGCGATCGTGGACGCGGCCCTGGACGCATTCGGGCGGCTCGACGCGGTCATCAGCAACGCGGGAATCTTCGGCAGCGTGCCATTCGAAGACCTCTCACTCGACGAGTGGACTCGAATGCTCCGCGTGCATCTCGACGGCGGCTTCTACCTGTCCCAGCCCGCCTATCGCGTGATGAAAAAGAACGGCGGCGGACGATTCGTATTCATCTCGTCCTCGGCCGGGATCTTCGGTCAGCCGATGGAGGCCCACTATGCCGCGGCGAAAGCCGGCCTTGTGGGGCTGACAAACGTCATCGCGATCGAGGGGGAAGCGCACGGAATACTCGCCAATTCCGTTATGCCAACCGGCTTCTCGCGTATGGTCACCGAGACGGTGGGCGACGAGAAATTCCTCGCCGAATCCGGCTTCATGCGGGCCATCCGGCCAGAACTCGTCGTGCCGCTGGTGACGTTCCTGGCGAGCAGCTCCTGCACGTTCACGCACCGCAACTATTCCGCCTCCGCCGGACGCTACGCCCGCGTGTTCGTCGGCCTGAGCGAAGGCTGGCTGGCAGACGCCGAAAGTGAACCGACGGCGGAGGACATCGAAGCGCACCTCGAGCAGATATCGGCCACGGAGAAATTCTTCGTGCCCACGTCGATCGTGGATGAGGTGCTGGAAGTGTGTGAGCGACGCGGCATCAGCGCGATGCCCGACAACGCCGATGTGGCATTCCCTGAACCCGAACGCAACAGGGGCTGATCTTTGCCGGCCGCGATCGCCACGGGCGTTGTTGACCAAAAATCTGCTCAACCGTAGAGTCCGGCTAGACGACCAGCCAGCGTCAACGGCCAGAGCCAAGGACCAGAGTCAAGGACCAGTGGACTTCTCTTATCCCGCGGAAGTGGAACAGTTCCGCACCGAGCTGCGCGACTGGCTGTCCGCGAATCTGACCGATGAGCTGGTGGCGGCCCGCCGGCCCACCGGCCGCGATGACGCGGCATTCGAAATGCTGCGCGCCTGGAACCGGACGATGGCCGACGCGGGGTGGGCCGCCGTTTCCTGGCCGCCCGATTACGGTGGCCGCGGAGCAACGGTCCTCGAGCAACTGGTCTACACCGAGGAAACCACGCGCGCCCGGGCTCCCATGCCGCTCAACGTCATTGGGATGAACAACATCGCTCCGGCGATCATGCAGTACGGTACCGAGTCCCAGAGGCTCACGCTGCTTCCCCGCATGATGCGCGCCGACGACATCTGGTGCCAGGGGATGTCGGAGCCCGAAGCGGGCTCCGACCTCGCGGCGCTGCGCACTCGCGCGGTCCGTGATGGCGATGACTTCGTCGTTAATGGGCAGAAAATCTGGACCTCGCTCGGGCATCGGGCGGACTGGTGTCAGCTATACGTGCGCACCGATCCCGATGCCCCGAAACACAAGGGGATCTCCTGCCTGATCGTCGATATGAAGCTGCCCGGCATCGAGGCTCGTCCGCTGGTCACGCTCAACGGCGACGCCGATTTCGCCGAGGTGTTCTTTCACGACGTGCGGGTGCCCGCCGACGCTTTGCTCGGACCGCTGAATGCTGGTTGGCAGGTGGCGACGACCACGCTCAGCCATGAGCGCGCCGGCGCCGCTCGGTTGTACACAGAGATGCAGGCAAGGCTCGAAGAGTTGGTGGATGATTTCGCCGCGGCCGGCGCCGGCGGGCACAGCGCCCTCGAAGACCCCGTGACCCTGCGGCGACTTGGTGAAATCGCCGTCCGCATCAAGTATCTCGAAGTGCTTTGCCAGCGGTCGATCTCGGCGACACTGCACGGCGGCTCGGAAATTACCGCCTTCGGGTCGGCCAGCCTCGCCAAGACCGTTTGGGGTGAGATCGGGCAGGACCTGGCCGCCCTGGCCTTTGACGTGCTGGGCACCCGGGGCGCGGGCGCGACGTGGGCGAACTACCGCCTGACGTCGCGCTCGCTGACCATCGCGGGCGGCACGAGTCAGATAAATAAGAACATCACCGCGCAACGCGTACTCGGGTTGCCTCGCAAATGAACCTCGAACTCACCGACGAGCAGGTGGCGCTGCGCGACACCACGAGGCGTTTTCTTGCCGAAAAGGCGCCGATTTCAGGCCACGTGCGACGGCTGCTCGACGATCCGACCGGCACGACCGAAGCGGTGTGGCGTGGTCTCGCAGATCTCGGGACAACCGGGCTGCTGGTGCCGGAAGAATATGGCGGCGCGGGGATGACGATGGTCGAGGCCGGCATCGTCGCCGAAGAACTCGGCGCGGGCCTGCATCCAGGCCCGTGGTTGTCGACCGCTGTCGCCGCCACGCGGGCACTGACCCGTCTCGGCACGAAAGACACTGAGACAGAAGCCAAGGCCAAACTGCTGACCGGGATCGCGGACGGCACCACGATCGCGACCGTCGGCTTCCTGGATTTCGAGAACACCTCCGTCACCGCGGCCAGGTTGGGTGGCGACGTCGTGTTGCGGGGCGAGATCGAAGCGGTGCCAGACGCCGGGGCGGCCGGCGTGCTGTTAGCGGTCGCCGACGATTCCGGAGGCATGGGGCTCTTCGCGGTGCAGACCGACTCGTCCGGTATTTCGGTGGCGTCCGAGCGCGGTATCGACCAGACCCGCAAGCAGTTTCGTGTCACGCTTGACGCGGTGCCCGCACACCGACTGGCGGCGGCTGCACCGGACGACATAGCTGCGGTGGTCGACGACGTGCTGATCGCCGCTGCCGCCGACGCGCTCGGCGCCGCGCGGGCAATCATGAACCTGGCCGTCGAATACGCCAAAGCCAGGAGACAATTCGGGCAGGTGATCGGCTCGTTCCAAGCGGTCCAGCATCTGTGTGTCGACATGTTCGAGACAGTCGAGCTAGCCCGCAGCGGTGTGATCCATGCGCTCTGGGCCTCTGACGTGCAGGCCGCGCCACCCGGCGAGCGGCACCAGGCCGCACTGCGGGCGAAGGCGTTCGCCGGGCGGCTGGCCACCGTGGGCGACACAGCCATCCAGGTGTTCGGCGGCATCGGATACACCTGGGAACACGATGCTCATCTTTACCTCAAGCGCCTGCTGAGCTGGAGCGAACTTCTCGGCAGCTCCGACCAGTACCTCACCGAACTCGGTGCGCAGCTTACGAAGAGCGGCAGCCGTTAGGAGCGCAACCATCGACATCACATACCTCCTCACCGCCACCCGCTCGGCGCGCAAGACGCTGGACCTGGACACGCCCGTCGACCTCGCCGACATCCGGGAGTGCCTGCGCATGGGGTTGCAGGCCGCCAACGGCTCGAATCAGCAGAACTGGCGGTGGCTGGTCGTCTCTGACCCCGCGTTGCGGGACAAGATCGCCGAGCTGTACCGCAAGGCCTATCTGCTGAGAGTCGGCGGGCAACTGTTCGCCGACAAGATGCCGGCTGGCACCCCCGAGACCCGCCTCATGTCGTCGACGGAGTGGTTGGTCGTGAACATGGCGAAGGTGCCGTTGCTGGTAATCCCTTGCTACGAGGCATACCTGCCGCGCGTCGACGGCGACGAATCGTTTCACCTGGCAACGTTATACGGCTCGATCTTCCCGCCGGTGTGGAACTTTCAGTTGGCCCTGCATACCCGGGGTTACGGGACCTGCATCACGACACTGCACCTGCACTACGAAGCCGAAGTCCGCCAACTGCTGGGGATCCCGGAGACCTACGTCCAGGGTTGCCTGCTGCCCGTGGGCCGGCTCCGCGCCGGACACAAGTTCCGGCCGGCGGTTCGGCGGCCCGTGGACGAGGTGGTCGCGTTGGACCGTTGGGATGGACCTCCCCTTTAGAATGGGTCCGTCGCGGCTGTAAGCAGCGCGTTTCCTTGCGGGCAGTCTGATAGCCTTTAACAAACATTTGGTCGGCGGGAGGACTGGCTAGCCATGGCCAAAGCCGATGCACTGGCGAAGGGCCGAAGGCCGGCAGCCGATCGAGCGGATCAACGCAGCGCCGACGACTCGGGGACGCGCCGGACCGAGATCCTGCAGACCGCGGCGTCGTTGATCGCCTCCTCTGGACTGCGAACGTCGTTGCAGGAAATCGCCGACGCGGCAGGCATTCTCCCCGGAAGCTTGTATCACCATTTCGAGTCCAAAGAGGCGATCCTCGTCGAGCTGATCCACCGTTACCAGGACGATCTGAACCGTATCGGGCTAGTCGCCCAGGCGAGATTGGACGAACCCGACTCGCGACCGGTGTCCGAGAAGATCATCGAGCTGGGGTCGGCGATCGCCAACTGTGCCGTGCGGCATGGGGCGGCCCTGCAGATGTCGTTCTACGAGGGACCGAGCGCCGATCCCGAGCTGATGAAGCTGACCCAGCAGCAGCCCACCGCGGTTCAGGAGGCGATGTTGCAAACGCTGCGCGCCGGCAGGTGGAGCGGGTATATCAAACCCGACATCGACCTTCCTACGCTGGCCGACCGTATCTGCCAGACCATGCTGCAGGTCGGGCTCGACGTCATGCGCCACACTTCTTCCGCCGACCAGGTCGCCGAGCTGCTGTGCCGAATCATCTTGCAAGGGTTGGCGGCTCGGCCACCCACCGATTCAGCATTAGATCGGTCCAACGCCTTTGCGGCAGCACATCACGTCATCGAGACGTGGGCCGACTACAGCGACGCCGATCCCGGCGACAAAGCGGCCCATGTCCGTGCGGTGGCACGAACGGAGTTCGGCCGCAAAGGCTATGAAGTCACCACCATCAGGGACATCGCATCGGCGGCGGGTCTTGGTACCGGAACCGTCTATCGCGTGATCGGATCCAAGGACGAACTGCTCGCCTCGATCATGGAATCCTTCGGGAGGAAAGTTGAGGCGGGTTGGGTCGGCGTGCTGCACTCGGATGCCACGCCCATCGAGAAGTTGGACGCGCTGAGCTGGGTCAACGTCAATGCGCTGGATCAGTTCTCCGACGAGTTCAGGATTCAGCTTGCCTGGATGCGGCAATCGCCGCCGGACGCGCACAACCCAGGGTGGTCGTATGCGACGCGACTTCGGCAGATGAAATCACTTCTCTCCGAAGGAATCCGGTCAGGCGAGATCCGTGTTGACACTCGCTCTACCGCGATGCTGGCGCGATGCGTCATCGGCCTGCAGTGGATACCGGAGAACATTCTTCGCTCCGTCGGCAAACGCGCGGCGCTGGTGCACGTCCGTGACACCGTGTTGCGCGGAGTTGCCGTTCGCGCCGAGTGAGAACACCCCCGCTTGGCCCAGGGTATCGGGTCAAATATATGTTCTAACTAAATTGGGCCGAGTAGGCATGGCTGCAGGAAGGATCGCAAATGACTGCTATCGACCGGTTGCGGTATGACGGCAAACGGGCGCTCGTTGTCGGTGGCGCGACGGGCATGGGCGCCGCGGCGGCCAAATCAGCGGCCGAACTCGGCGCCGAGGTCGTGGTGATGGATTACGCGCCGGTGAGCTATGACGTCGCCCAGGCTCTGCAGGTCGACTTGCGCGACCCCGCTTCGATCGACTCCGCGCTCGAGCAGGTCAATGGACCGGTCCATGCCCTGTTCTCCGCCGCCGGGATTGCCGAGGGGCCGGACCTGATGAAGATCAACTTCATCGGCCACCGCTATGTCATCGAGCGCCTGCTCGACAAAGGCCAGCTGTCCTCGGGTTCGGCGATCTGTTTCATCTCCTCTGTGGCCGGCATGGGGTGGGAGAACGATCTTCCGCTGCTGACGGACTTCCTGGCGACGCCCGACTACGCGGCGGCCCAAGAATGGGTATCGGCGCACGAAGCAGAGGGCATCATCCACTACGGCTTCAGCAAAAAGGCGGTCAATGCCTACGTGGCAACACAGGGCTATCCCCTGCTGAAGAAGGGCGTCCGGATCAACGCGATTTGCCCGGGTCCCACCGACACGCCGTTGGCCCAGGCCAACGCCGACTTGTGGCTTACCTTTGCGCAGGACTACCGCGATGAAACCGGCTCCAAGGTCCACACTCCGGAGCAGATGGGCGACGTGATGTGCTTCCTCAACAGCGCCGCCGCCTTTGGCATCAACGGGATCACGCTGCTGGTGGACTACGGGCACACGATGGCGTCGCTTACCGGCGCATTCCCGCCCGGCAAGCCCATCATCGATCTGATCATGGGCCGCGTCTCGCTTTCGTAACTTTTCAGAGCGGTACCGTCGGTTGGTATGGCACGCATCATCGTCATCGGCGGCCACGGGAAAGTCGCACTGCAACTGGCCCGCATCCTGACCGAGCGCGGCGACGAGGTGACTTCGGTCTTCCGCAATCCCGACCACTCCGACGACGTCGCCGCGACAGGCGCCGAGCCGTTGCAGGCCGATATCGAGCAGCTCGACACCGGCGCGCTGGCCGGTCTGCTGGCCGGGCACGACGCGGTCGTCTTCTCCGCCGGGGCCGGCGGCGGCAACCCGGCGCGGACCTACGCCGTCGACCGGGACGCCGCGATCCGGGTGATCGATGCTGCCGCGCAGGCGGGCGTGCGGCGGTTCGTCATGGTGTCGTACTTCGGCGCAGGTCCAGATCACGGTGTGGCGCAAGACGATCCGTTCTTCCCGTACGCGGAGGCCAAGGCCGCCGCGGATGCCCATCTGCGTGCCAGCGAGCTGAATTGGACCGTGCTGGGACCGGGCCGGCTCACGCTCGAACCGGCGGCGGGCAGCATCGCAGTCGGCGAAGGGAAGGGCCAAGTGTCGCGTGCGGATGTCGCGCTGGTCGTAGCCGCCGCGCTGGCGGACGACTCGACCATCGGCCGAACCATCGAGTTCAACAACGGTGATGTCCCGATCGCCGACGCCCTGGCAGGCTGACCTGGGCGGCAGAGTAATCTGAACGGCGCAGCTGGTCTGCCGTCGCCCCAGCACGCGGCGCCGGCATCGAGCGAGGCATGTTACAGATGCATCGCGAGAGGGAACCCGGTGAGAATCCGGGACTGTCCCGCAGCGGTATGCAGGAACGACCGCCGTCAACAGCACTGGTCAGCCCGACCGGGAAGCGATGGCCACTAGGAACCCTGCCCGGCTCCTCAGCGGCCCATTCTGGGCCGCATCGTCGACCGGGCGGAGCACCACCCGGTGCATGCCTGCGAGTCCGAAGACCTGCCAGCTGTGCCGGGCGCGCCGCGTCCGGCGGCTCATCGCCTCGTGGAATGGGCGCATGGCTGCAGCCGTTGCGGCTTGTGTACCAAAGGTGCGCATCGCAATCCGGATCGGCTGCACGTCCGCCGGCGGTGACCACCACGTCGATTGAAGGACGAATTCATGACCCCTACAGCATTCACCGCCACGGTTACCGGCTCCCCGCGCATCGGCCCGAAACGCGAACTCAAGCGCGCGACCGAGGGCTACTGGGCCGGACGGACCGGCCGATCGGAGCTGGAGTCCGTCGCCGCTACCTTGCGCCGCGACATGTGGTCGGGCCTGGCCGCCGCCGGCCTGGACTCGGTACCGGTGAACACCTTTTCCTACTACGACCAGATCCTCGACACGGCGGTGATGCTCGGCGCGCTGCCGTCCCGGGTCGCACAAGTCCCCGACGACCTGGACCGATACTTCGCCGCCGCGCGCGGCAACGACGACGTCGCGCCCCTGGAAATGACCAAGTGGTTCGACACCAACTACCACTACCTGGTTCCCGAAATCGGGCCCGACACCAAGTTCGCGCTCAACCCGGACAAGGTGCTCTCTGAGCTGAAAGAGGCCCTCGAGCAGGGCATTCCGGCGCGCCCGGTGGTCATCGGGCCGGTCACCTTCCTGCTGCTGAGCAAGGGCGTCAACGGCGGTGGCGCACCGGTCGAGCGCCTGCGGGAGCTGGTGCCGATCTACTCCGAACTGTTGTCGCTGCTCGCCGACAACGGCGCCCAGTGGGTGCAGCTCGACGAGCCGGCGCTGGTGACCGACATCTCCCCCGACGCGCCCGCCCTGGCCGAGGCCGTGTACAACGCGCTGGGCGCCGTCAGCAACCGGCCCGCGATCTACGTCGCCACCTACTTCGGGGACCCCGGCGCGTCGTTAGCGGGGCTGGCCCGCACGCCCGTCGAGGCAATCGGCGTCGACCTGGTGTACGGCCCGAACACGGCTGTCGCGGCGGTGCCCGAGCTCGCAAACAAGACCCTGGTGGCCGGCGTCGTCGACGGACGCAACATCTGGCGCACCGACCTGGAGGCGGCGCTGGGCAAGCTGGCGACGCTGCTGGGTTCGGCGGGCACGGTTGCCGTTTCGACGTCGTGCTCGACCATGCATGTGCCATATTCGCTGGAACCGGAAACCGACTTGGACGACGCCCTTCGGAGCTGGCTGGCGTTCGGACAGGAGAAGGTCGCAGAGGTGGTGACGCTGGCGCGCGCCCTCCACGACGGACGCGACGCGGTCGCCGACGAGATCGCGGCATCCAACGCCGCCGTGGCGTCCCGCAAGAAGGACCCGCGGCTGCACAACGGGCAGGTCCGCGCCCGCATCGACTCGATCGTCGCGTCGGGCGCGCATCGCGGCGACGCGGCCGAGCGCCGCGCTAGCCAGGATGCGCGGCTGCACCTGCCGCCGCTGCCGACCACGACCATCGGCTCCTACCCGCAGACCACGGCGATCCGCAAGGCGCGCGCTGCGCTGCGGTCCGGTGAGATCGACGAGGCCGAATACAACCGCAGGATGAAGGCCGAGATCGCGGACGTCATCAAGCTGCAGGAAGACCTCGGCCTGGACGTGCTGGTGCACGGTGAGCCGGAGCGCAACGACATGGTTCAGTACTTCGCCGAGCAGCTGGAGGGCTTCTTCGCCACGCAGAACGGCTGGGTCCAGTCCTACGGCAGCCGCTGCGTGCGGCCGCCGGTCCTCTACGGCGACGTCGTCCGGCCGCACCCGATGACGGTCGAGTGGATCACCTACGCGCAGTCGCTGACCGACAAGCCGGTGAAGGGCATGTTGACTGGGCCGGTCACGATCTTGGCCTGGTCGTTCGTCCGTGACGACCAGCCGCTGGCCGACACCGCCAACCAGGTGGCGCTGGCGATTCGTGATGAGACCGTCGATCTGCAGTCCGCCGGCATCGCGATAATCCAGGTCGACGAGCCCGCGCTACGTGAGCTGCTGCCGCTGCGCCGCACACAGCAGGACGACTACTTGCGTTGGGCCGTAGGCGCTTTCCGATTGGCCACTTCCGGCGTCGCTGACTCGACGCAGATCCACACCCACCTTTGCTACTCGGAGTTCGGTGAGGTCATCGGGGCGATTGCCGACCTGGACGCCGACGTCACGTCCATCGAGGCGGCGCGCTCACACATGGAGGTGCTGGACGACCTGAACTCGGTCGGCTTCGCCAACAGCGTCGGCCCGGGCGTGTACGACATCCACTCGCCGCGGGTGCCGAGCACCAACGAAATGGCGACGTCGCTGCGCGCCGCGTTGAAAGCCGTGCCGGCACAACGGTTGTGGGTCAACCCCGATTGCGGCCTGAAGACCCGCTCGGTCGACGAGGTGACCGCCTCGCTGCAGAACATGGTCGCCGCGGCGCAGGAGGTCCGGGTGGGAGCCTAAGGCTTCTCTGCGGGCTCGGGCAGCACCTGGACCGGCACCTCGTCGTCCCAGGGCTGCCGCGTCACCATGTCGGCCACCCGGACATAGCCGTGCTCGAACTCACCGGTGGCCGCATCCACCAGCCGGTAGGCCTGGGTCTGCTTGTGGATCGGCTGCGCATCGAGTAGCACGACCCGCACCTCGCCGGGCGCGAAGCCGCAGCGTTGCTGCATCGCGGTGATCAGCTGCTCGTTGTGCATGTGGCCGTCGCCGAAATTCCACCCGAGGGCTGTGCTGCAGATGCGTTCGCCGTCGGTGATGACGTAGTCGTCCTCGTTCTGGCCCGCCATCGCCCGATGCGCCAAAGTGAACAGCGCCCTGCCGTGACTGTTCATGGCACGGAACGCGTATCCGAGATACATCGCGGTCTGCGCTTGGTCCTCGCCGAAGTACCGCTCCAGCTGAGCCTGCGGCATGCTGGCGATCGAGACGATGTTGTGGTTGATCTTCTTGTCCGCCGAGGGTTTGATGCACCACAGGGTGGTGTCCCAGTTGCCGGCGTAATAGCGCATGCCCGGCAAAAACGAGATTTTCCGCGGGAACAGGTTGCCCGCGATCACGATCCCGGCGATGAAGGCGATGAAAATCGCCACCGGCACAGGGTGTTTCAGGTCGGTCAGACCGAGCTTGGCGTGGCCGACGAACAACGACAGCACGCCGAAGATCATGAACACGTTCCATTCCAGCGGGACCCCCATCGGGATGGCCGTCAAGATCGCCAAGTGGAAGATCACCATGATCGTCGCGGCCACCGTGGTCGGCCAGCCGCCGTGCGAGAAGAACAGCACGACGGGCACGCACATTTCGACGAAAGTGCTGATGTGGGCGAAGATCCGCGCCAATCGTCCGGGCCGCAGGTCGTCCGGGAACTTCTCGAAGAACATCCGCTTGATGAACCGGGGCCGGAAAAGCGGGTTGTTGGACATCATCGTCGACATCACGAACGGGAAGTGTTTGTTGAGCTTCGACGTCGCCGCGCCCATCCAGATCACCAGGAATACCAGCTTGGCGGCGATGACCATGTCGACACCGCCGAACAGAAACGTCACCGTCAGCGTTGCGTAGACCTCGCCGCGCGCGGCCAGGAATATGACCTTGTCGCGCAGCCCCAACACGGCCAGCAGCACAAGGATTACCCAGATCCTCCACTCTGGCAGCAACCCGACCTTGGTGCCCAGCTCCGGCACCGGGCCGGTGCCATCGGCGAAGAGCGCCCCAAACGTCATCAACAGCAGCGCCGCGTACAGAGCGATGTCTATCAGGGTGCGGGCAGTGCCCTTGGTAAACGGGACGCGACTCGGCCACGGTGGCAGCCGGATGGTGTCGGGGCGTAGCCAGTACAAGATCGACCCCATCGGCGGGAAGAACCGGTTGTTCAACGGCCCGAAGCCGCAGCCCAGTCCGATCACCTCGAACAGCATCGTGTAGAGCACGACCTTCTGGAACACGATCGGCTCCGAGTACCACGATGCGACTTTCGTGAAGCCCGCCAACCCGTCAGTGGTTGCCACTGAGAGCACCCAGGCGAACAGGATGTAGAGCAGGATTTTGAAGACATAGAACAGGTGCAGTACGACCGGCGTACCGAAGCCCACCTCGGCCCAGTGCCTGGCCATCGGGCGGATCTTTTCGCTGCGGGTGCCCTTGCTCCACTCGGCGAGGTCGATCTGCGGCATCTCGGGCTGGAGGAATCCCATGGACGTCAGACTAAAACGCGTTCTAGATGCGTGCGCACGGTTCGCACGCCTTTGCAACGGCTTGCCTGGCGGGACCAGCCACAGCGACAACGCGGCACTAACATCTGGGCTACCGTCAAACGGGGTCGGCGTTTCGCAGTCCGCACTACCTGGTAACGGCTTAGGAGATGGCCATCATGCGCAGACTTCGGTTTTTCGTGCTGGCGATGATTGCTGGTGTGTCACCGATCGCGTTCGTAGTCACGAGCGGCGCCGCGAACCCTGTTGCGAAAGCCCAAGCACCCTCGCCGGGTGATTCGTGCACGGTGTTGCACGCGACCACCCAGGACGCCAACGGCCGAACCATGTGGTGCAACCCAACGATGACCGGCAATCACAGCCTGGTGTGGCAGTACGGCGGACCCAGCTAGCCGTCAGGCTCGACCCGCTGGGCCGCCAGTACGGCATGGGCTTCGAGACTGTCTGCCAACGGCTTTCGACGCTGCAAGGCCGGAAATCTCTCAAAGCGACAGGCGACCACGGCATTTCATTTCAGCCGCCGGCCTGGGCTGCGATCTTGCCCACGCCGAGCCCGCGGTCGGTGTAGCTTGCTGCTGGGGCGGCACAAACTGAGGAGCCAGTCGTGGCGGAGTTCGACTATTGCGTCGTTGGAGCGGGATTCGCAGGTTTGACCGCCGCGCTGCGGTTGAAACAAGCGGGGCGCTCGGTAGCTTTGCTGGAGGCGCGCGACCGGGTCGGCGGTCGCACGTTCACCGTAACGCGCGACGACGGGCTGTGGGTCGATCGCGGCGGCGCGTGGATCGGGCCAGGCCAGGACCGGGTCTATGCGCTGATGAACGAGTTCGGTGTATCGGAATACAAGCAGTACAACGACGGCGAAGCAATGATGATCGTCGACGGCAAGAAGCACCGCTACGGCGGCACGATCCCATGGACGATGAGCCCGTGGGCGGTAGCCAACCTTGGTGTTGGCCTGCTCCAGGCGGAACAGATGTGCAAATCGCTTCCCCGCGAAGCCCCGTGGGAGGCGAAGAAGGCCGCCGAGTGGGACCGGATCAGCATCGCGGAATGGCTTGTGAAGAGCGTGATGTCCAAGGCGGCCCGCGAAATGCTCGACACGGCCCTGGCCGGCCCCTACACCACAGCCGCGTCAGAGACGTCGTTGTTGTGGATGCTGCTGCAGCAGGGCTCAGCCGGCGGTCCCACTATCGGCGGTCCCACCTTTGTCATTTCCGGCAAGGGCGGCGCCCAGGATGCCCGCCCGGTCGGTGGGATGGGTGCTATCTACCGACCGATGGTCGCCGAACTGGGGGATGCGCTGCATCTGTCGCAGCCGGTGCGGCACATCGCGCAGGACGCTGAAGGCGTGACAATCCGCAGCGATGACGTGGCGCTGCGGGCACACCGCGCGATCGTGGCGATTCCGCTGGCGATCGCAAACACGATCAGCTACGAGCCAGTGCTGCCGGTGGACCGCTCACTACTGCATCAACGGATGCCCGGGGGCGCGGTCATCAAGATCTCCATCTTCTACGACGAGCCGTTCTGGCGCGCCGATGGGCTGTCCGGCCAGTCGGTGCGGCCCGGAAGCCCGGCGACGCTAACCATCGACGCCTGTACGGACACCGGCGAACCGGGGATCATGTGTGTGATCACCGAGGGACCCGCCGCGCGTCAACTGGGACGGCTCGACGAGGCCGACCGCAAGGCCACGGTCGTGCGCGAACTGGTCGACCGGTTCAGCGAAAAGGCCAGCTCACCCTTCGAGTTCCACGAGCAAGACTGGTCCAAAGAGCGCTATTCCGGTGGCGGGATGATCAGTCACGCGCCACCAGGTGTGCTGACGGAGTTCGGCCACGCACTGCGTCCGCCGTGTGGTCGCATCCATTGGGCCGGCACCGAGAGTTCGGCCACCATGTGCGGGTGGATCGATGGCGCGATTCGCTCCGGAGAGCGCGCGGCGGCCGAAGTGATGGCAGCAGAAGCCGCGGCGATCGGCTGAACGGCATCAATGGTGGAAGCGCCCATCACTTGGCCTGCTTCACCGGGGGCCGGTAGAAGATCAGCAACTGGCCGATGGCCCCGGCGAGGCCCAGCCCCACCGACAGCAGCAGACCAGCCCAGCCGTCGCACCAGTTCTTTCCGAAAATCAGCCAATCCAGGCTGAGCCTGCCGGGACCTATCGTGGCCACGGCGACGGCGCTGACCGCCAGCACCAGGTTGTATTCCCAGCCTTCCTTGACGATAAAGAAGCCGTTGGTGCGGTGCACGGTCCAGGCCGCGACCAGCATCAGCGAGACGAAGCCCGCGGCGGGGATCGGTGTCAGCAACCCGGCCGCGAGCCCTAGTCCGGCGGCCGTCTCGGTGGTGGCGGCAACCGTGGCGTGAAACGTACCGGGCTTCATACCGATGCTCTCGAACCAGCGCGCGGTGCCCGGTATCCGGCCGCCGCCGAAGAACTTATTCAGGCCATGCGCGGCGAGTGTCAGTCCCAGCACCAACCGCAGGATCAATAACCCGACGTCAGCAGTCATACGTGCAAACCTAGATCATCAGATGCTCATGTGCGGTCACCATGACGGCTGGACCGGTCCACCGAGCCTGGCTTCGAAACAATCGGCGTCGGGGCAATCCGTCGCGGGTTCGGGACGAACTTGGGTTTCCGACTGCTGCGCGGCCACTCCTGACATACTCGTCGGTGCCTGCCGGGAAGGACCCATCAGGACACGCTGGACGACAAGGGGGTGTACCACGGCTGATATCGCACGAGGCAATGATTTCAGTGGTGCCCTCGACGGCGGCCCCGAAAGCCCGGTGGTGTTGCTCGACGGCAATGCGAATCGCGCGCGCGAGATCCTGGGCAACAAGGGCCACGGCATCGACACGATGCGCGGGCACAATTTGCCGATACCACCCGCGTTCTGCATCACCACCGAGGTCGGAGTCCGGTATCTGGCCGAACCCGGGCCGACGATGGACGCGATCTGGAACAACGTGCTTGACGGGATGAGCTGGCTGGAAGCAGAGACCTCGCGCACATTTGGGCGCGGCCGGCATCCGCTGCTGGTCAGCGTGCGATCGGGGGCCATCCAATCGATGCCCGGCATGATGGACACGATCCTGGATCTGGGCATCAACGACGACGTCGAACGGGCACTAGTCGGGCACGGCGACTCGCCGGGTGCCCAGGCGTTCGCCCGCGACACCCGCCGACGATTCGACCGCATGTATCAGCGAATAGTGGGCGGCGCCGGTGAACAACCATTCGTTCCAGCTGACCCATACGCGCAATTACGCGCGGGCATCGAGGCCGTGTTCGCCTCGTGGAATTCGCCTCGCGCGGTCGCGTACCGCGCGCATTACAACCTGGACGATCGGGGCAGTACCGCGGTGGTCGTGCAGGCGATGGTGTTCGGCAACCGGGGCGCCAACTCCGGGGCAGGAGTACTGATTTCGCGCAACCCGATATCCGGCGCCAACGAACCCTTCGGCGAGTGGCTGCCCGGTGGCCAAGGCGACGACGTGGTGTCGGGATTGCTGGACGTCGAACCGATCACGGCCCTGCGCGATGAGCAACCGGCCGTCTACGACGAGCTGATGGACGCCGCGCGCTGCCTCGAGCAGCTTGAGTCCGACGTGCAGGAGATTGAGTTCACCGTCGAAGACGGCAAATTGTGGCTGTTGCAGACACGGGCGGCAGAGCGATCGGCGCAGGCCGCGGTGCGGCTGGCGCTGCAACTGCGACACGAGGGACTCATCGACGACATCGAGACGCTGCGCCGAGTGACCCCGGCCCACGTGGAGACCCTGCTG
>Ga0210389_10000669_pt1 | contig 29485 bp, 27 predicted proteins | sample IncBWH28OmetaG_FD_160127 | JGI IMG/M metagenome (GOLD analysis project Ga0210389, IMG submission 160127) | Forest soil microbial communities from Barre Woods Harvard Forest LTER site, Petersham, Massachusetts, United States - Inc-BW-H-28-O ... | reverse complement strand
CGAGGACGAACGGGAGCGTGCCGGTGCTAAGGGGCACGCCGGTTATCCGGCGATGGTGCCCCCGAGGCCCGACCGGCCCTCTGGAGTGGCGACGAGCTCCACGCTGGTGCCGCTGCGCGCCTGCTCGCCGAGGACGCTCGCTACCGCGTCGGTCAGCCCCGCGACGAGCCGGGCCGCAGTTTCGCCGCCGCCCGGTCGCGTCAGGGCCGCCTCACGGATACCGAACGTGATCGCCGGCGCGGCCTCGTCGGCGGCCTTGCCGCCAATACCCCAGCGTCCGCGCGGTATGCCGTCGAGGTGGACGACCACGAGGTCCCTGGCCCAGTCGCCGTACACCCGGACAACGGCGTCGGTCAGGGCGGCGATGAGAGCCGGCTCGTTCCCGGCGAGCCGGCCCTCGGGCACGCGTGCCGTCACGTGTGGCATAGTGAGTCCTCCATCTTTGCTTTCAAAAAGGCTTTGATCACAAAGATAATGGACGGGTGAGATGAGCGCCAGCGACAACATGACGACGGCCCAGGCGGTCCGGTCGATGCTGCTCCTGATGCCGCGGCTGGTCGGGCGGGCCAAACGGCTGCCGGTCCCGGCGGCCCTGCGGGGAATGGACCTCGCACCGCGGCACCTCGCGCTGCTTGCTTACCTGCAGTACGACGGGCCGCTGACGGTGAGCGAGCTGGCGGACAGGCTAGAAGTGGCGCCCACCACCGTCAGCCTCATGATTGGCGACCTGTCCCGCCGCGGCATCCTGACGCGGGAGGAAGACGACGCCGACCGGCGACGCCGGATCGTCGCGATCGCACCTGACTACGCGGCCCCGATCACCGAGTGGCTTTCCGGCAGCGCCGCCGCCTGGACCGAGGTGCTGGAAGCGCTTACACCCGCGCAGCGAGCGACGATCGTGGCCACGATGCGGGCCTACGAGGCCGCCCTGGAGGAACACGTGACGACCGAACGCGAGTGACGGGCCTGCCCCCGGGCGCTGGCCTCGCTCACTGCATGTCGTACTCGTCGTGGCGGCGCCACCACATGCCGGCCTCGTTGCGGCCGAGGGGCGCGCGGTCAAGCCACTGGTACATGCCCCACAGGATGTCCAGCCCGCGCGAGTACGTGGAGTAGGTGTGGTAGACGGTGCCGTTCTCCATGGCGAAGGCGCTCATACCCGGCCCCTCCCGCCGGTAGGTCTCCCAGTTCGTGCCGACGATCGACTGGGAGAAGGCGTCCATGGAGTCCGCGTCCGCGGCCGACGGCCGCAGGTCCTGCTCGCCGAAGTTGTACGCGGCGAGGCCCGACTCCCACTCCTCCTTGGTGTGCGCGACCCCGAAGTCGAAGTTGAAGTCGCTGCCGTAGGAGGACGCCCAGGGGAAGCTCCACCCCATCCGCCGCCGGTACGCGCTGAGCTTGGCGAACGGGGCCCGCGAAACCGCGGACAGCGTGACATCGTGGCCGGCGAGGTGGACCGCGGAGCCGTTGAAGCCGTCGGCGATCGCCGAGCACGACGGGCATCCGGCGGTGTAGTCGGGCCCGAACATGAAGTGGTAGACGAGCAGCTGCGACCGCCCGCGGAACAGGTCGGCGAGCGAGGCCGTCCCCTCGTCGGTTTCGAAGCGGTAGTCCTTGTCTACCCGGACCCAGGGCAGGTCCTGCCGGCGCCTGGTCAGCTCGTCGCCGCGCCGGCTCAGTTCCTTCTCCGCCCCGAGCAGCTCAAGCCGCGCGGCTAGCCACTCCTCGCGGGTGCCCGTCTTGTGACTGGTCATTGCCTGTCTCCTTCTCGCGATTTCTTGTCGTTACATCGTTGGGGGCATGAGCCAAGGAATTTGCGCGGGCGCGAAGACGATCAAGAGGCCGAGCCCGACGATCGCCAGCGCCAGCGGGACATCGACCGAGGCCTTCTCGGGCAGCACCTTCTGTGCGCAGGCGAGGACGGCGACCACCGACATCCACAACAGGCTCATCACGTCCAGCGCCACCAGCATCGCCATTAGCCCGATGGTCGAGCCGACGCAGCAGAACCCGAACCAGATCCCGGAGCCGTCATCCGCGCGGCAACGCCGGCGGAAGTGCCGCTTGACCGGCGTGAGCTCGTACGCACCAGCCGCGATCACCACCACCCCGGCGGCCGCTGTCCCGTGCGGCCGGTCGAGCGCGTACGCCACGACGCCCGCGAGCGCCCAGATGGCCAGGTAGGACCCGACGAAAGGCAGCGCGGCGCGCCAGTTGCCCGCGGTCCGCGTATGCCTGGCGACTGCCGGTGCCGCGCCCGGCAGCATCATCGCCGCCATCATCGTCACCCACGCCGCGGCGAAGAACCCGAACGCACCAGGCCGGGTCGCGACCCCCATGTCCATGCCGTGCATCAGCCAGGCCGCGGCTGCCCAGCATGCCGCGGCGAGCCCGAGCGTCGCCGGCAGCACGAGCGGCGGCGCGCCCGCGCTCCTGGACTGTACGTTAACCATCGGTTGTCCCTCTCCTGAACTGATCCGCTCGCCTGCTGGTCGAGGTAATCCTTCAGCGCGCCGAGCTGTCCGTCCCAGTCGCGCGCGAGCGCGGCCAGGAACTGCTGCGCCACCTGCATCGGCGCCGAGCGCAGCCGGTACCGCACCCGGCGCCGTTCCCCTGGTTCCGCGAGCACCAGGCCCGCCTCGGTGAGCAGCGCCAGGTGCTTGGCGATCGCCTGGCGCGTGATCGGCAGCCGTCCGGCCAGGTCCGTGGCGGTGGCCGGTCCCCCCGAGGCCAGCGCGGACAGGATGGCCCGCCGGGTCGGATCGGCCAGCGCGGCGAAGACCTTCTCGGCGGCCGCCTCGACATCAGGCTGCAGCATCGAGGTACTCGACGAGCTCACCAAGCTCGCTGGCCCACCCCTTGGTGTTGCCGTCGTAAGCCGATCGGTGGGCGTCCTCGGTCAGCTGCGCGAAACCGGTCTCGACCACGGTTAGCCGCGTGCCCGCGCCAGTCGGCTCTAGTGTGAACTCGACGTAGGTGCGGCGCGGGTCGTCCTCCGGCAGCCCGAAGATGTGCCAGGTGAAGCCGAACACCGTCGGCTCCTCCACCCGTTCCACCCGCATCTCGGCGCTGAAGCCGCTGTCCCACCTCATCCGGCCAGAGCCGCCAGGGCGCAGGTCGATGCTCGCCTCCTGGCCGAACCAGGCACTCAGCCCCTCGGCTGTAGTGAGCGCCGCCCATACCTTGGCCGGCGGGTGAGCGATGTCGACCGTTCGCTCGATGCGATCGGGGAACGCCATGACTGCCTCCCTCGTATAGCAACTTACTGGTTGCGATATTATGGCAACCAGTCGGTTGCGTCAACCAGGTCAGGTGAACCCAGCTACACCTCCGATTCGGAACCTGGCCGTATGGCACCCCCGGGCAACGGTGAATAGCGTGGCGGCCATGGACACCACGGTCCACCCCGCCACCGCCGAAAGCCGCGAGTCCGGCGGGGCCGAGGGCAATGAGCGGCTGACCGCGATGACTGGCGCGGTGCTGCTGGTCCTGCTGCTCGTCGAGTGCTACACGATCTTGCGGATCGGCCGGCTGCTGACCCTGCACGTCTTCCTTGGCATGCTGCTGCTTGGCCCGGTCGTGCTTAAGGCCGGGTCGGTGCTGTACCGGTTCGTTCGCTACTACACCGGGAGCGGGCCGTACCGGCGCAAGGGACCACCCGCGCTGCTGCTGCGGCTGATCGGGCCGGTCATCATGCTGCTCACGGCCTGCGTCTTCGGCTCGGGCATCATGCTCGCCGTCACCGGCCCAGGCTTCAACGGCACCAGCGAGTGGCTGACGATTCACCGGATCTCGTTCATCGCCTGGGCCTTCTTCATCACCGTGCACGTACTCGCCTACGTGTGGCGCCTGCCCCGGCTGCTCGCCGCCGAGGCGCGCGGCACCGCCCAGGAGGGTAAAACCGGGCACGCAAGCCGGGCGGTGCAAGTCCTCGGCGGCCGCGGCCCAAGGCTGGCCCTGCTGTTCGCCTCGCTGCTCGCCGGCCTGGTGATCGCCCTGCTCACCGTCCACCTGGCGGGCAACTGGGAGCCGAACTTCGGCTGACGCAGGCGAACGACTCGGCGCGGCCCCGTAGCACTGGCTGTTACATGCCTGGCATGCCTGACATGCTCGCTGACGCGGCCGGGGACGAGGACACCCCCGGGGCAGGCGACGACAGCGCTGGAGTCACGCCGGCTTTCGCCAGGTTCAGGATTTCGATGGTGCCGTCGCCGTCGTCGGTGACGTATGCCTGGCGCCCGTTAGGCAGCACCGAGATGCTCGTCGGAGCCTTCCCTGTCGGGACCTCGGCGATGACGCGGTTGTCCGCCGTGTCGATCACCGTGACCGTGCTGTCCTCGTTGTCCGCCGTGAAGATGTAGCGCCCGTCTGGTGAGTACGCGATGTCCAGCGGGTTCCTCCCGACAGGGATCTGCGCGATCATTTTTTCTGTCGCGGTGTTGATCAGGAAGACCACGTTGCCGTTGAAGCTGGTGACCGCCAGGCGGCTGCCGTCGGGTGACATGGCCTCGCTGTGCGGGGTCTCGCCGGTCTCGATCTCGCCGATGATGCCGTTAGTTTTGGCATTGAGGACCGTGACCTCGGCGGACATGTGGTCCGAGGTGTAGAACCGCCCGTTTTTGTCGAATGCGACCCAGTGCGGGTTCGCCGGGACGGCGATCTTGCCAATCAGCTCCTTGCCCGCGATGTCGATCACGTCGACGACGTTCTCGTTGGCGCCCATCGTCACCATGTTGTGGTTCGGGACGTAGAGATAGCGCCCGTCGGGGCTTGGGGTCGAGGGGCCGGGGGTGAAGTTGTCCACCGATACGGTCGACGTCACGGTGCCGGATGCGGTGTCGATGAACGCGATGAGGTGCACCGTGCCGCGCGTCGTGTAGACGCTGACGTAGGCGGTCCGGCTGTCAGCCGAGAACGAGATGAACTGGGGCGGCCCCTGGGGGATCTTGATGGTCCCGGACACCAGGTCAGTAACCGTGTTGAGCACGGTGATCGCGCCTGCACCTGGATTGGCGATGTAGGCGAACTTGCCGTTCGGCGCCACCTGGATGTAGCTGGGGTTCTGCCCGACCTGTATCTTCCCCGTGACCGTGGGAACGGCGACGCTTGGCGCGCTGCTGCCCGCCCGGGCAGCCGCCGGTGTCTTGGCGTCCGCCGCGCCCGCCGCCGGCGGGCTGTTGTGGCCGCCCGTCAGGGCTATCGTCGCACCGGCCGCGGCGCCGCCCGCGACCAGGACAAGCGCCGCCGCGGGCACCAGCCACCCGCGGCCGCGGCCGCGGCGGCTGCGCCGTTTGCCGCCGGGCGGGCCCGGCGGCACCGGCTGGCCTGTGGGCGGGAGCGGCGGGGTGGCCGCGATGGAGGACCAGTTGGTGGTCGGGGCCTGGTAGGCGCCGGCCTGGTAGGCGCCGGCCGACTCGTGGGCGAGCTCGGTCGGCGGGTAGGGGTCCGGCTGGGAGCCGTACTGCACGCCCTGGTATGACCCGGGCTCCTGGCTGTACTGCGCGCCGATGTATGCCCCGGGCTCTGCCGGGTACGGGGCCGACCCGGACATCGGCGGGCGCATCGGGAGCGATCCGCTCGGCGGTAGCGGCTCCGCCAAGTGGCCAAGGGCCTCACGGGCCGCGGTCATGAACTCGCGGCAGGTCTCGTACCGGTCGCCTGGGTGCTTGGCGAGCACCCGGGCGAACACCTCGTCGAGGGCGGGCGGCAGGTCGGGCCTGAGCACGGTCGGCAGCGTCGGCGATTCCTCCACGTGCGCCCAGATGATCGCCGCGTCGAGGTCCTTCTCGAACGGGACGCGGCCGGTCAGGCACTCGTAAAGCACGCAGCCGAGCGAGTACTGGTCGGCGAGGCCGAGCACCGAGATGCCGCGGATCTGCTCCGGCGCGACGTAGTCGATCGTGCCGAGGAACTGCCCGGACGAGGTCAGCCCGGTCCGCCCGCCCATGTGCTTCGTGATGCCGAAGTCCGCCAGGTACAGGTGGTCGGGGTCGGAGCCGTCATTGCCCCGCTCGACCAGCAGGTTGCCGGGCTTGACGTCGCGGTGGACCAGGCCGCGGCGGTGCGCGGCGTCCAGTGCCCGCGCCGCCTGCTCAAGCAGGAAGACCGCCGTTTCCGGCTGCAGCCGGCCGCGCTTCTTGAGCATCTGCCGCAGGTCGGTTCCCGTTACGCAGCGCATCGCGATGTAAAGCAGCCCGTCGCTCGACCCCATATCGTGAATGGGGATGACATTCGGGTGGTTCATCGATGCGGCGATCCTTGATTCCTCGAGGAACCTGGTACGGAAGATATCGTCGTTCGCCAATGCCGGATCTAGCACTTTCAGCGCGATGACGTTACCGAGGCGCGGGTTCTCGGCACGGAACACGATGCTCATGCCGCCCCTGCCTAGGACCGAGACCAGTCGGTATCCCGCAAACTCCTCGCCCACCAGCGGCAACTCGGCCATGCCAAACTCCCCGTCCTTGATTACCGCCAGTGCAGAAGAGCAAAGCCCGGGCCTGCTCTGGCGGCACCCTGCTTAATTCACGGACGACCCCGATAATTAGTCAACCTGCTGAACGCCGAATGGTCAATGCGCAAGAATGCAGGGGGATACCGCGGCCCTGGTGCGGTTGCTGCCTGGTGAGCGGGCTGATGCGGATGGGAAAATAGTTTTCCGGTCATTAACACAACACCGCGGAAGAGAACTCCTACAAAGCGGCGGCACGCAGGGCGCGCCGGTGGCGGGCGAGCCACCGCCTGGCCCGCCGGGCCTCCGGGGCAACGGCGCGCCAGTGATCGGCGAAGCCGGCGTGCCCGGCGGCGGCCGCCTCGGTGACGATCGCGTAGGTCCAGTCGTGGTTGGCGAGCAGCGCCTCCGCGGCGAGCAACCGGGAGGCGCGGGAGAGGCCGCTGGCGTCGAGGAAGACGCGGAACCGGTCGAGCGCGCGCCCCTGGCGCCCGTCGGTCACGTCCGCCTCGTCGAGCAGCGGCACGAATGAGCGCGCCGCCGCCGCGAAATCCCAGGCCGCGCTGCCCGGGCCGGCGAGGTCGAAGTCGATGAGCGCCACCGCGCGCCCCTCGCGGAACACGACGTTGGCCGGGTACACGTCGTTATGGCTGACCAGGCCCGTGCGGTAGCGGGCGGGGACCGGCCGTGGCCAGGCGTAGCCCGCCGGGTCGAAGGAGGCCACCGCGCGGTGGTAGCGGCGCAGCAGGTCCGCCACGCTGACCAGGGCATCGTCGGTGAGCACGTCGTCGGTGAGCGGCCGGACGGCCGCACGGCCGGCGATGTAGGTGAGCGTCTCTGTCGCCGGCCCCGCGCCGAGAACGCGGGGCGCGCCGTCGAAGCCGGCGGCGGCGAGGTGGCCAAGCAGCGCGTGCGTGGCGGGCCAGCAGGGTGCGGTCGGCCGCACCACGGTGTCGCCCACCCGGACGACGCGGCCCCGGTTGGCGGTGCCGCCGGCGAGCGGCACGTCAGTCAGGGTCGGTGCCGCGGCTGTGAGCAAGCCTGAGCAGGCGGACGGCGAGTTCTGTGTGCGTGACGAGGCCATGGACAAGCCCTCCTCGGATCGCGGCAAGGACCGCGGGGCTCTTGGCGGCGTCGTAGGCGACGCCAAGGACGAACGGGACCCGGGTGAACAGCGGGGCGGGTGTCACGATCATCCTGCTGTCAAGCGGCGTCGCCAGCGGGCCGCCGTCCGCGCCGATGAACACCCCGGCCAGCTCCGCGTGAACACCGAGCGCCGTGAGCGCGTCCCGTTCAAGCGGCGTGACCGCGTCGTAGATCGTGGACAGCCCGGGGCTCCAGGCGCCGATCGAGACCACCGCGATCGTCACGCTGGGGATGAGCCCGAACGCCTCGGCGATGTCGCCCTGGCGGCGGATCGCCGTCGCGGTCGCCGCGTCGTCCACCAGCATCGGCGCGTAGAACACGTGTGCGGTCCCGCCGCCGACGCGGGCGACGCCGCGGACCAGCTCGAGCAGGTCCCTGCCGTCCGGCGGCGGCACCGCCCCGGTGAGCTGGACGATCGGGCACGGCGGGAGCTGGGTAAGCGCCGCGGTGAGCCCGCTTAGCGTCCGCGACCAGGTCAGGCCGAGCACGTCGCCCGGTGTGATCAGGTCCATCAGCACCTGGCCGGCCGCCTCGCCGAGGCGCTGGCGCAGAGGCGACCCGTCAGAAGGGAAGTTGAACACGAACGCGTGCCGCAGGCCGAAGACCGAGCAGAGCTCGGCGGAAAGCCCGGCGTCGAGCGCGCCGCCAGGCAAGCCGATCTCGATGCGGACGAGCCCGCTTTCCCGCGCCGAATCGAGCAGCCGGGCCACGCGGAACCTGCTGATCCCCAGCTGGTCCGCGATGTCGACCTTGGAGACGCCCTCCAGGTAGAACTGCCGCGCTACCCGCGCGGCCAGGACGACTTCCGAGGGTCGGTCTGCCGACAAGCTGGCCATTTACGCCTCCGCCGTGCGCTCATTTGAGCGCACTTATCTCATATTTGCAGCTTTTCTTGACATTGCCTAGCCGCGAGTTCACTGTGATGGCAAGCACATATGAGCAATGACCCGCTCAAATGAGCATAGCGGAGGTTCAATACATGAGTTCGTCCAGGTTCGGGACCAGGTTCAGAAAGCGCCGACTGGCTGCCGCGGCCTGCGTGGCCGCGGCGGTAACGGCGGCCGCCGCTTGCTCAAGCGGCGGCTCGAGCAGCGGCGGCACCGCCGCGAGCGGCGGCAACAGCAGTACCGGCACGGTGACGGTCGCGGTGGTGTCCAACCCGCTGGTCACCGGTCAGATGATCCCGCTGACCCAGTCGGTGTTCGAGAAGGAAAACCCCGGCATCACGGTTAAGTTCGCCACCTACACAGAAGGCGACCTGCGGGCGGCGATCGAGAAGGACGTCAGCACGCACAGCAACTCGTTCAACGCCGTCATGATCGGCCCGTACGAGGCGCCGCTGTTCGCGAAGAACAGCTGGCTGGTCGACCTGACCAAGCAGTACATCGCCAGCGACCCGTCCTACGACGCCGCCGACCTGCTGCCCCCGGTGGCCAAGGCGCTGTCCTACAACGGCGACCTGTACGCCGCGCCGTTCTACGGCGAGTCGTCGATGCTCTACTACAACAAGACGCTGCTCAAGGCGGCCGGGGTCACCATCCCGCAACACCCGACCTGGGATCAGGTCCAGGCCGCGGCGGCGAAGCTGAACCAGCCGGGCAAGGTCTCTGGCATCTGCCTGCGCGGCCTGGCGGGCTGGGGTGACAACATGGCCGCCCTCGACACGGTGATCAACACCTTCGGCGGCGAGTGGTACAACCCCAGCTGGCAGGCCCAGCTCAACTCGCCCGCAACCACGGCGGCCATCAACTTCTACGTCAACCTCGTCAAGCAGTACGGCGAGCCCGGTGCCTCCAACGACAGCTTCAACCAGCTGCTGACGCTGTACGGCCAGGGCAAGTGCGCGATGTGGTACGACGCCACGGTGGCAGCGACCTCGATCGCGGGCGAGTTCCCTTCGGTCTACGCCCAGACCGGTTACGCCTTCGCGCCGACCGAGAAGACCACTTCCTCCGGCTGGCTCTGGTCCTGGTCCCTCGGCATCCCGCAGGGCGTAAGCGACCAGAGTGCGGCCTGGAAGTGGATCTCCTGGGCCACCTCTAAGCAGTACGACACCCTCGTGGCGCAGAAGTACGGCTGGTCCGCGGTGCCGCCAGGCAACCGGACCTCGCTCTACAGCAATGCCAGCTACCTCAAGGCCGCGGCGCCGTTCGCCAACATCACGCTGCAGTCCATCGACGGCACCGATCCTGATCACCCGACGGTGAACAAGGTGCCCTACGTCGGCGTCCAGTACGTCGACATCCCGCAGTTCGAGACCCTCGGCATGACGGTCGGCCAGCAGATCGCCGGCGCGATCGCGGGCACGGAATCGGTGAGCCAGGCGATATCGGCCGCCCAGTCCGCGGCCGCGGCCTACACGCCGCAAGAACTGTCCGGCACTAACTAACGCAGGGACAACCGAGAACATGGCCGTTCTTGAGGACGTCTCCTCGCCCCCCGCGGCCGGGCTCCGGCCGCGGGGGGTGGGCCGGCGCGATCGATGGCAGCTGCGCCTCCCGCTGCTGCCCGCGCTGATCTTCACCATCGTCGTCACCCAGGTCCCCTTCCTGGTGACGCTCTGGTACAGCTTCCACAGTTACTTCTATAACCTGCCAGGCGGTGCGCGCTGGAACGGGGTCGCCAACTACAAGGAAGTGTTCACCGACCCCAACTTCCGCAGCGCCCTGTGGCGTTCGGTGACCATGACCGCGATCGCCGTGATCGTCGCGATGATCATCGGCATCCTGCTCGCGGTGCTGCTGGACAAGAAGTTCCTCGGCCGCGGGATCGTCCGCACGCTGATCATCACGCCGTTCCTGGTCATGCCCGCTGCCGCGGCGCTGGTCTGGGCCGGCCCGATGCTCGACCCGAACTTCGGGCTGCTGAACTGGCTGCTCGAACCGTTCGGGGTCAACCACGTCGCGTGGCTGACCACGCACGCCTACGGGTCGGTCATCGTCGTGATGGTCTGGGAGTGGACCCCGTTCATGACGCTCATCGTGCTGGCGGGCCTTCAAAGCCAGGCCCAGGACACCCTTGAAGCGGCCAAGGTCGACGGGGCCAGCGCGTGGGCGACGTTCCGCGAGCTCACCCTGCCGCACCTGCGCCCGTACATCGAACTCGGCGTCCTGCTCGGCTCGATCTACCTGGTGACCGCGTTCGACCAGGTGAAGCTGATGACCAACGGCGGCCCGGGCACGACCACCACCACTCTGCCCTTCTACCTGTACCAGAAGGTGACCTACGCCTTCGATATCGGCGGGGCGGCCGCGGCGGGTGTGGTGACCGTCATCCTGACGCTCATCGTGGCCAGCTTCGCGCTGCGGCTGTTCGCCAGCGTCTTCCAGTTCGAGGAGGCAAAGTGACCGCGATAACGGCAACCGACGCGCCGCCCTCGGCGCCGCCAGCGCCGAAGCGCGGCCGCCGTGCCCGCGAGATGTCCCGCCTGGCGGGCTGGACGGTGCTCGGCTGGGTGGTGGGCATTGGCTTCTTCATCCCGGTGCTGTGGATGGTGATCACGGCGTTCAAGCCGGAGTCCGCCGCGGAGACCTGGCCGCCCAAGTTCACCTTCAGTCCTACCCTCAGCGAGTTCCGGCTGGTCTTCAGCGGCATGGACCCGTACATCGAGCACTCGGCGATCGCGACGGTCGGCTCCACCATCGTGGTGCTAGTGCTCGCGCTCCCGGCCGCGTACGCGCTGTCGATCCGCCCGGTGGGCAAATGGCGGGACTCGCTGTTCTTCTTCATCTCCACCAAGATGCTGCCGGTCGTCGCGGCGATCGGCCCGCTCTACGTGATCGCGCTGAAGACGCACCTGCTCGACAGCATCTGGCTGCTGATCATCCTCTACGCGGCCATGAACTTGCCGCTGGCGATCTGGATGATCCGCTCGTTCATGCTTGAGGTCCCAAGCGAGATGCTCGAGGCGGCGCGGCTGGACGGAGCCGGCCGGATCAGGGAGATCACTGAGGTCATCATGCCGGTGGTGAGCCCCGGCCTGGTATCCACCGCGCTGATCTGCATCATCTTCGCCTGGAACGAGCTGTTCCTGGCGCTCAACCTCACGGTCACGAACGCCGCGACCATGCCGATGTTCCTGATCAGCTCCGTCCCCCAGGAAGGCCTGTACATCGCGCACCTGAGCGCGGCGGCCACGGTCGCGTCCGTCCCGGTGATCATCGTGGGCTGGATCGCGCAGCGCTCCCTGGTCCGCGGCCTTTCGATGGGGGCGATCAAGTGACAGTCACCGTGACGCCACCGCGCACCCCTTCGGCCGGTCAAAAGCGTCAACACCATTCATCAGAACGAGTTCGTGCTTCGCGGAGGTCCGCCAATGGCTGGAGTTAGGTACGTAGGCGCCTCGCGCGTCTACGCGAAGGGCGTCGCCCCCGCCGTCGACGCGCTCGACCTCGATATCAAGGACGGCGAGTTCATGGTCCTCGTCGGCCCGTCCGGCTCGGGTAAGACCACGGCGCTGCGGATGCTCGCCGGACTCGAGCCGCTCGACGGGGGCAGGATCGAAATCGCCGGGCGCGACATCAGCGACGTCGAGCCGAAGGACAGGGACATCGCCATGGTGTTCCAGAACTACGCCCTGTACCCGAGTAAGACCGTCGCGGAGAACATGGGCTTCGCGCTGAAGATGCAGCACGTGCCGCGCGATGAGCGTGACCGCCGGGTGCGCGAGGCGGCCCGCATCCTCGACCTGGACGACGCCCTGCTCGACCGCAAGCCGAAGGCGCTGTCCGGCGGCCAGCGGCAGCGCGTCGCCATGGGCCGGGCCATCGTGCGGGAGCCGAAGGTCTTCCTGATGGACGAGCCGCTGTCCAACCTCGACGCGAAGCTGCGCGTGCAGACCCGCAGCCAGATCGCCGAGCTGCAGCGCCGCCTCGGCATCACCACGGTCTACGTGACGCACGACCAGGTGGAGGCGATGACGATGGGGCACAGGGTCGCGGTCTTGTCCGGCGGTCATCTCCAGCAGTGCGCCTCCCCGCGCGAGCTCTACGACAACCCGGTGAACCAGTTCGTGGCGGGCTTCATCGGCTCCCCGTCGATGAACCTGCTTAACGCGTCGCTGACGGAAGGCGGCGCGGCCCTGGCAGGCGCGGTCATTCCCCTGTCCCCTGGGGTCAGGGCCGCGGCCGCGCGCGACAACCTGACCGAGCTTGTCATCGGCATCAGGCCCGAGCACATGCACCTGACCGACAGCGCTGGCACCGCGCCGTCGGCGGGCGCCGACGGCACCGCGGCGGCCAGCGCCTCGCTTACCAGCACCGCGACGACCAGCACAGTCCTGAGCGGCGAGGTGCTGCTGGTGGAGGAGCTCGGCGCCGACGCCCTGCTGCATGTCCGGCTCGCCGATGAAGGCGGAACCGTGGTGGCCAGGACCGAAGGCCGCAAGTCGCCGGCCCCAGGGCAGCGTGTCGCCCTCCGCGTTCAGCCGGACGACATCTTCGCGTTCCACCCGGTGACCGGCGCCCGCCTCGCGGGCTAAGCCCCGTTCTCGCGTTATTGGTTCTCACCTCATCAATGGAGGTCTCATGCGGGCCATCGTGCTCGACCGCCCCGGCAGCTTTCGGGTGGCAGAGGTGCCGGATCCCACGCCAGGGGAAGGCCAGATCGTCGTCAAGGTGGACGCCTGCGGGATCTGCGGCACGGACATCCACATCATGGACGGGGAGTTCCCGCCGACGCCGTACCCGATCACGCCGGGCCACGAATTCGCCGGCACGGTGGTGGCCGTCGCCGGCGACGTCAGGATCGACCTGCCCGTGGGCGTGAAGGTAGCGGTCGACCCCTCCCTGTACTGCGGTTACTGCCGCAGGTGCCGGTCCGGCCGTGACAACCTGTGCGAGAACTGGGCGGCGATCGGCGACACCGTGGACGGTGCGTTCGCCGAGTACGTCGCGGTCCCCGCGGTCAACGCGCACCGGCTGCCCGACGGTGTCGACGGCCAGCTCGGCGCGATGATCGAGCCGCTGGCCTGCGCCGTGCACGGCCTGCGCAGGCTCGGCCCGCTGTTCGGCGACTCGGTGCTGCTGACCGGCGCGGGGACGATGGGACTGCTGCTCCTGCAGCTGCTCGTCCACTCGGGGGCGGGGCCGGTCACGGTCGTCGACCGGGTCGCCGACCGGCTCGCGGTCGCCCGCAAGCTCGGTGCCGCGCACATCGCGGCCGACCTTGCCGAGCTGTCGGATGAGCGGTTCGAGATCGCGGTCGACGCGACCGGCGTCCCCGCCGTCGTCGACGGCGTCACCGGGCTGCTCGACCGGGGCGGCCGGCTGCTCGTCTTCGGCGTCTCCCCGGCCGAGGCGTCGATCAGCCTCTCGCCGTTCCGCGTCTACAACGACGAGATCACCGTCACCGGCTCGATGGCGATCCTGCGCAGCTTCGCCCCGGCCGCCGAACTGATCGGCAGCGGCGTGATCGACCCGCGCCCGCTGCTGTCCGAGCCGCTGCCCCTGGCCGAGTTCGGCGAGGCGCTGCACCGGGTACGCACCGGCCAGGGCATCAAATGGCACATCAAACCCGCGTGACTGGAATCCCGCGTGACTGGAACCCCGTGTGACTGGAACCTCGCGTGACTGGAACCTCGCGTGACCCGAACCCGTGTGACCGTGATCCCGCGTTACCGGGATCCCGTGTGACTCGGCAACCCGTGTGACTCGCTCGCCATCCGGCATGTCGGGCGCTGGCGCGCCGCGACATGCCGGATATTTCATGAAAACATGCGGTCAGATCGGCCGTGGTGAGCACGCAGGCCTTCCTTTCATGGAAATAAAGCAGCTAATAAGCTGCGAAGTTTCCGTGATCATGGCCAGGGCGTTAGGCGGGAGGCAGGGCGCTGTGATCGTTGTTGCTGGTGAGGCGCTGATCGACCTGGTGGTGAGCCCCGGCGGACAGGTCGATGCGCGTCCGGGCGGCAGTCCGTATAACGCGGCCCGCAGCCTGGCCCGGCTGGGCGTGGAGACGACCTTCCTCGGCCGCCTGGCCCGCGACGGCTTGGGCCGCGTGCTCCGCGACCGTCTGGCCGCGGAAGGCGCGGCGATCGGCGTCCCCGAGCCGTCAAGCAGGCCAAGCACCCTGGCCGTCGCCACCCTCGACCAGGCGGGCAGCGCCGAGTACGCGTTCTACCTCGATGGCACGGCCGGGGCCGACCTTGGTTACGAGGCGCTGAAGAAGGCGCTGCCTGCCGACGCGACCGCCCTGCACGTCGGCGACCTCGGCCTGGTGATGGAGCCGGTCGGGGCGGCCATCGAGCGGCTGATCCGCAGCGATGTCCCAGCCGACGCCCTCGTGCTGCTCGATCCCAACTGCCGCCCAAGCGCGGTCGCCGACCACGAGGCCTACCGCAGGCGCATCGGCGTCATCGCCCGCCGCGCCGACATCGTCAAGGCGAGCACGGAAGACCTCGCCTACTTGTACCCCGACGCGCCGCCCGAGGAAGCGGCGAAGGCACTGCTTGACAGCGGCTCGTCGCTCGTCCTTGTCACCGACGGTCCCCGGCCAGCCAGGGCCTTCCTGCCAGACTCAATCCTGGCCGAGGAGGTCCCGAGCGTCACCGTCGTGGACACGATCGGCGCGGGCGACGCCTTCGGCGGCGGCTTCCTCGCCTGGTGGACGGCGCACGGCCTCGGCCGGACCGACCTCGGCCGTCCCGCGTCGGCCCGCGACGCGCCGCCCCGCGACGCGCTGGTCGGTAAGGCGCTTCGCGCCGCCGTGGCGGTCGCCGCGCTCACCTGTACCCGGCCGGGCGCGGACCCGCCGACCCTGGCCGAAGTCCGGGCAAGGAACTGGTGGCCGTAGCCGCGGTTTCCTGTCAGGGCGCCGTCGCGGTGGCAGAAGGCGTCGCGTTCCCTGACATCTCCGTAGCCGTGGGCGACATCGGCATGTCGGCCATCCCGGCCTGGCCAGGGAAGATGATGTTGTGGTGGATGTCGTAGAACCAGTCCCACACCTGCTCATCGGACGCCTCGCCGCCGGTCGCGTACCCGAGTAGGTTGCCGGAATCCTGCGTCCAGACCATGACGGCGCTGCCGTCTGACTTCTGCACGCAGAACACCCGGCCCATCGCGGTGTCCGTGGACACCTTCCCCGACGCCAGCTGTGTCACGGAGTATTTCGTGGAGTACTGATCCGAGTGGTTCCAGGTGCTCTCGCCCGTGGGGTCGGGCGCCACCGACCCGCAGACGTGTGCGTTCTCGACGGCGCCGAAGGACTTCTGGCCGGTCAGGTTCTCCACGATCTCCCGGTAGTCCGTGTAGAGCGCGCCCAGGCTTCGGAAGGTCGCGAAGGTCACGCTCGCGATGGCCGGGTCCGGGTTGGTGCACTGCACATTCGTCGCGGTTTTCTGCACGCACGCCGACATCCGGAGCATGCCGGTGAACTCCTCCGTGCGATCGAGGACGGAGAACAGCGCGCTTGGCGGCGACGACGATTCGGCCGCCTGGTGTATCCCGATGGAGGAATTGCCTCCCTGGCTGAGGAGCAGCCCGGCCGCCGTGCCCCCTGCGGCGAGCACCGCGACGCCGAGCAGGCTCAGCATGTTCCGCACGCCGCCACGTTCCGGCATCCGCCCGCGCACCGGCCGGCCGCGCCCGCCGCCCGGGACGCCACGGCCAGGGACTCCACGGCCAGGGACGCCGCCGCCCGGGACGCTGCCGCCTGGGACGCTGCCGCCCGGGACACCGCCGGCGGGGGACGGGCCGGAACCGGATGCCCAGGCGGGCAGCACGCTCACGGTCGGCACGCCCCGCCGAGCGGCGGAACCACGGCCGAGGCCGCGTTGCCCGCCCGACTGCTCCGGCACCGGCGCCGGCTGGAACGCGCCGATGGCCGGTGCGCCGCCAGCAGGTGTCCTGATGGCTGATGACCGGCGGTCCTGCGGGTGGGTGGGCGCCGTCTCGAGCGCGCCGCGGGCGGCCCCGATGAACTCACGGCAGTCCGCGTACCGGTCGACGGGCTCCTTGGCGAGCACGCGGGCGAATACCTCGTCGATGGCGGGCGGCAGTTCGGGCCGCAGCAAAGACGGCGGCGCGGCGAACTCGTGAACGTGCGCCCACAAGATCGCCTCGTTCAAGCCTTTCTCGAACGGCGCCCGGCCGGTGAGGCACTCGTAGAGCACGCACCCGAGCGAGTACTGGTCGGCCGCGCCGAGCACCGTGTGGTGCTGGATCTGCTCCGGCGAGATGTAGTGGCCCGTGCCGAGCACCGTCCCCGCGACGGTCAGCCCGGACGGCCTGCCCATGTACTTCGTGATGCCGAAGTCGGCCAGGTACACGTGATCCGGGTCCCCGTCGTCGCCGCCCTGCGCGATGAGCAGGTTCCCCGGCTTGACGTCCCGGTGCACGAGCCCGCGGCGGTGGGCGGCGTCAAGCGCCCGCGCGACCTGCTCAAGCAGGTGCACGCTCTCGTACGGCGCCAGCCAGCCCCGGTCCGCGATCAGGTGCCGCAGGTCGGTGCCGGAAACATAGCGCATCGCTATGTAAAGCAGTCCGTCGCTCGACCCGAAATCGTGAATGGGGATGACGTGCGGATGGTTCAGCGAGGCCGCGATCTGCGATTCCTCGCGGAATCTAGTCCGGAAGACCTGGTCATCGGCCAGTTCGGGCGCGAGGACTTTCAGCGCGATTACGTTACGCAGCCGTGGGTTCTCCGCCTGGTAGACGATGCTCATGCCGCCCCGGCCAAGCACCGCACGCAACCGGTAGCCAGCGAAGTCCGTGCCGACAAGCGGCAATTCGGGCATGCTTTCTCTCCGTCCGGGATGGCCGCTCCATCTGGCGTCGAGCCCGGATGGCGCCCTTGCGCAGTTCTCCCTGCCCGCTTGGGTAACGGATAAATACGGATTTCGGTTCAGCATCCCGTCCGGGGCGAGCACCCTATTTCCCGCTCAGCGACCGCAGTGAAGGAAGATGCGTGGGCCACGGGACGAGCAGCCGGGCGCCGAATACCACCGCGCCGATCGCGACGAGCGCGAACAGCGACACCCAGACCCCGGCGGGTACCCGGGTCAGCCAGGCGAGCTGGTCGGCGTCGGACATGCCAGGGCCCGGCCGCCCGGTCGCCAGGCGGCGTCCTGGCGGCAGGCGCACCGCCCTGGTCCGCGTCCGCGCGAGCTCCACGACCGGCCGCACCCCGCCGAATAGCAGGAACCACGCCACCGCGTAGGCGAAAGCCGCGCGCAGTGCCGGGTCGGCCAGCCAGCTGACCGCGACGAGCGCGCCTGCGGTCACCAGCACGGACAGCACGCCGTACCAGTTGCGCACCATGACCAGCGTCACCGCGAGCAGCAGCAGGAGCAGCGAAAGCAGCAGGGTTACCCGGTGCGCGGCGAGCAGTGCGCAGGCGCCGACACCGAGCAGCGGCGGCGTGACGTACCCGGCAAGCGCGGTGATGACGATCCCCGGCCCGTTGCGCCTGCCCCGCGAGACCGTCTCGCCCGAGGTATCGGAGTGCAGCCGGATCCCCTCAAGCCGCCGCCCGGACAGCAGTGAGGCCGCGGCGTGGCCGCTCTCATGCGCGATGGTGATCGCGATCCGCGCCATCCGCCACAGCCGGGGACTCGCCACCACGAGCAGCGCGACGGCGGCGCTCGCGGCGACCACCCACCCCGCCGGAGCGCTCTGCGCCCCGATCACCCGATCCCAGAACACCGCCACGCACAAAGGGTATTCATTACGTAAAACGCCCGCTTTCCATCCGGCGACACGGCCGTAATCCCGTGGTTTCCCACATGACCGTGCCGTGATGTGCTAACTCTAGGTAGCTGAATATGCACGTTGCGGTCACTAGGTTGTCGGAAGCGGTGACTCGGAAGTGGTGACATGAGTGGCACGGGCAGGCACGCGAGCGCGCCGGCCCTGTGGTTCCCGACCCGGCTCGGCGTGACGACGGCGGTGGCCGCCCTAGTGGCGCTTGCGGCGATCATCGGCGGCGTGGCCGTGAACTCGCCAGGCCCGCGGCCTCTGTCGGCCACCCGGCCCGCGGCCGCGCCCGCACCTGCGGCCGCGGCCGCGGCCCGGCCCGGCGCGTCGATCAACCGTGTCCCTGGCAGCACGGTGGCGATCGCCAGGGCGAACGCGGTGCCCGCGCTCACCGGCTCGCGGCACCGGCCTGACGGCGCGCCAAGCGTGGCCGCGCCGGCCCGCCGGGCCACGATGCCGCTGGTGCTGACCGACGTGGACCACCAGGACTGCCCGGCCACGGCGACCGCGTGCGCCGACCTGACCAGGCACATCACCTGGCTCCAGGCCAACGGCAGGATCACGTTCGGACCGGTCAGGATGGAGCCGGGCAAGCCGGGAAGCCAGCACCAGACGCCGCGCGGCACGTTCCAGGTCGAGTGGAAGGCCGGCCCGTCGTATGTCAGCAACATCTACGACGAGCCGATGCCGTGGGCGACGTTCTTCGCATCGGGCGGCATCGCGTTCCACGGCGGCAGCCTGACCGCGTGGTCGCACGGCTGCGTGCACCTGACGAACCAGAACGCGCACTACTACAACGAGCACCTGCCGATCGGTGCGGAGGTCGTCGTCTTCTGACTTAAAGCCCTTCATCCCGAACGTAAGCGGCCGACTCTCCCGGCGCACCGCTCATCGGGATGCGCTGGTGGACGGCCCAGCGTGCGAGCTGGTCGGAGAAGTGCGCGCTGGCCGGGTCACCGGAGGCGCCGCCAGGGATGACGAAGCTCGCGGACACCGGCTCCCCGAGGTCCACCACCTGCCGGTACACCGACAGGCTGGCCACCGTGAACGGGCTTCCCTGGCGCCACCCGTAGCCTGCCGCCTGGATCGTGTCGGCGTCCCCGCCCATTGCCGCACCGGGGAACGTGCCACCGAGCGGGTGCACCCGCACGGCGCGGTGCCGGTCGCCCCACCGCCACTGCCCAGGGTCGGGCCCACCGGCCTTGACCGCCGCGGCCCATGCCGCGGCGAGCGCGCCAGGCACCGCGGCAAGGACCCGTTCCCGCTGGTCCGCTCCCTGCCCCGCGTCCGGTGGCACCGGTCCGCCGAGCAACTCCCAGGTGTCGTTGCCGAGCCAGCGCCGCACCATGGAAAGCGTCGGCGCCAGCGCGCCAGACGTCATCCACGTCCAGGTCTCCGCGCCGAGCACCGGACGGTACAGCGCCTCAGCGAGCGCCCGCAGGTAGCACGCGTAAAGCAGCGCCGTCGCCGACCCGGCGGCCAGGTTCCCGTCCCAGCCGGCCAGCAGCGCCCGCGCCGCCTCGGCGTCCTCGTTCGCGTAAGGCCCGAGCCCGGTCAGCAGCAGGCCCCAGCCGCGCGCCTGCAGTGACACCGTGTCGGCCTGCATCCCGGCCAGCTCGTCCACGCTGAGCGGCGGGGCGTCGGCGAGCAGCGAGCGGATCCGCTCGGCGCGCCACGGCTGGGAGAACGTGTAGGAGATGTAGGGCTCGTCCGCGTCGGTGACCGCGTTGTTGGCGGTCATCACGAACCCGGCATCCGGGTCGACGGCCCTTGGCAGCGACGCGAACGGCACGGTTCCCGTCCACTCGCACGCGTCGTCCCAGCCGGGGACGGGCAGCCGCCGGGCCGCGTCAGAAGAACGCACGGGCAGCTCGCCGCGGCACTGGTAGGCGATGTCACCCCGCACGTCGGCGCACACCAGGTTGTTGACCGGGTCGACCCAGCCGTCCTGCGCGTCGGCGACCTCGGCGACGGTTCGCGCGGTGAGCATGGGCAGCAGGCACTCGAACCCGCGGTTGGGCCGGTGGGTGCCCGTCCACTTGAGCGCCAGGGCAAGCCCCGCATCCGGGTTCCCGTGCACGACGGGCCCGTGCCTGGTGGCCCATACCGGGACGGTGACAGGGGATCCGCCGCGCACCTCGATCCGCTCGTGCCGCACCTCGGCCTCCGCCCAGCCGGACGGCGTCAGGTACCGCGTGCCCGCGAAGCGCTCCAGGTACAGGTCCTGGGTGTCGGCGTCCCCGTGCGTGATCGCCCACGCCACAGACCCGTTTGACCCGAAGTGAGGGAACCCCGGCAGCCCGGGGAATGTGGCGCCGGTGACGTCGAAGTCGGGGCAGGTGACCCGGCACTGCCAGTACACGTTCGGGGTGTCGAGCGCGCGGTGCGAGTCGTTGCAGATCACCGCGCCGCCGTGCGCGGTGCGGCGCCCGCTCACGGCCCAGGCGTTGGACCCTGGCTCGACCTCGGCGAGGAACCCGAGGTGCCCCTCGATGTCGCCGAGCGCCTCGTCGAGCAGCCCGGCGGCCTGGTGCGTCAGCCGCCCGTCCGGCGGCACCGCGAGCGGCGACCCGGCGACCGCCCGGCTCTCAAGCCGCTCGAAGGCGTCGGCGCCGGCCCGCGCGAGCAGCACCGCGTAGGCGAGCTTGGCCTGCCACTGTCCCATCTGGACGTGCCGCACCAGGAACGCCGCGACGGAGTGCCACGGCCGCCAGTCCTCGACGGTGTTCCGCGCGGGCAGCGGCAGCGCCCCGTCCGCGATGGCCTGGTTGACCCCGCTCGCGTAGGCCTCGAACATGGCCCGGACCTGCGGTGACATCACGGCGAGGTCGAGCTGGGCCGCGGCGGCGAGCCCCAGCCGACGCGCGAGGACGTCCGCGCCGAGCGCCGCGGACCCGGCGACCTCCGCCCATCGTCCGCACGCCCGCCGCCGGTCGTATTCCATCTGGAACAGCCGGTCCTGCGCGCACGCGTATCCCATCCCGGCCCACACGTCCGTCGCTGTCTCGGCCCGCACATGCGGGACCCCGTACCCATCGCGCGTGATCAGGAAATCCACGGAACAAGTATCCCGAACGAGTGCGTGCTTCGCCCGACCGCGCCACCGTGACCTCGTGGGCCGGCCGCGAGTTCCCCCGTTGTTCCCGCGCCGTTACTACGTGCCCCTCAAGAAAAGCCGATCATTCCAGTCGGCAAGGGCGAGTACTAAAGTTGCTGTCATGTCATCCGCTACGGCTATCGAAGCGTTCCTGGCCGAACCGCGCAACGTCATCGTCGCCGGCATCCGCAAGGACGGCCGCCCGCACCTGTCACCGAACTGGTTCTTCTGGGACGGCGAGCACTTCTACGTCTCCACGACCCGCAAGCGCGCCAAGTACAAGATCTTCCGCCGCGACCCTAGGGCCGAACTGGTAGTGGACGACGCGACCGGCCATCGCTACGTCGAGATCCCAACCACGGTGAGCATCCGGGAGGACGTGCCGGCCAACGTCTCCCTGTTCCGCGCGATCAGGGCGAAGCACGGGTGGAAGACCCCGTCGGACGACGAATTCGCCGCCGCGCTCATCGCCGACGACCGGGTCCTCCTCGTCTTCACCCCGGCAACCCCGGCCTCCGCCTGGACCGCGGTCGGCCTCGACTAGCCGGCGTCGCGCCCGGCAGTGCCCGAGGCATGACGTGGGATACTTCGAGCCCCCAGGAGGGCCCCAAGTATCCCACGTCCTTCGCCACGGTCACGGCGGGCTTAGCCGGCGAGCGCGGCGACGGCCAGCGTCGCCGTGGCACTGACCTGAAGGATCGCGCCGAAGACGTCGCCCGTCGTCCCGCCGAGCCGCCGCCGCGCCGTCCGCTGTACCAGCCAGCCGGCGAGCAGGCCGGCCAGCGTAGCGACCAGCCCGCGGCCGGCGAGCGCCGGGCCGCCGGCGGTGAGGCCGGCCGCCGCGACGGCACAGGCCAGCGCGCCGACCGTGAGCGCACGCTCCGCCGCCGTGGTCCGGCCGGCGACGAGGGCGCCGAACCCGCCCGCCCTGGCAGCGGGGGAGGAAGTCGCGACGACGACCGAGACCCGGCCGGTGACCTCGGCCACGACAAGCGCGGCGACGGCTAGCGGCAGCCGTGGCACCGCGGCGACTGCCGCGACCTGGATAAGCAGCACGAGCACGAGCGCGCCGACCCCCATGGGGCCGATGTCGGAGCGGCGCATGATCTCAAGCGCGACGTCCGCGGGGCGGCGGCTGCCGAGCCCGTCGGCGGTATCGGCGAGCCCGTCGAGGTGCAGGCCGCCGGTGAGCACGGCGATCACCGCGATCGCCAGCGCCGCCCCGAGCAGCCGCCCGGGCCCGGTGGCGTTCAGCGTGCCTGCGGCCAGCACGACACCGCCACCGGTGGCACCGAGCAGCAGCCCTATCCCTGGCAGCCAGAGGATCGCCCGGGCCGCCACGTCGTCGTCGAGCGTCCCGTTGACCCCGGCGGGGATCGTCGTGAAGAGGCTCAGCGCGACCCGCCAGGCGGGCGGGTGTCGTTCGCTCACGGTGCCCCGTTACCGCAGCCGCCTGGCGATGCCCGCCGTGCACAGCCAGGCCTGCTCGCAGTCGCCGGCCACGCGCGCGTTCAGCCGGCCGAGCTCATCGCGAAAGCGGATGCCAGAGGCCGTGGCGGGGACGACGCCAGAACCGACCTCGTTGCTGACCGCGACCACGACCCGGCTGGTCGAGCGCCATGCGTGCATTAGCCCGTCGACCCGGGTGGCGAGCTCCTTGTCCGCGCTTGCCTTGCCCGCCCACAGGCCGCACTCGTCCATGACCCCGGCCAGCCAGGTCGACAGGCAGTCGACGAGCACGGGGACCGCGCGATCGGCGCCGCCGAGCACGCCTTCCAGGTCAAGGGTCTCAAGCGTCGTCCAGTGCGCGGGCCGCCGCTCCAGGTGCAGCCGCACCCGCTCGGCCCAGGAGGGATCGGAGTCGTCCGCGGGCAGGCCGCAGGCCACGTAGTCCACCTGGTCGCGTTCGGCCAGCATCCGTTCCGCCGTCACCGACTTTCCAGAGCGTGCCCCGCCAAGCACGAGCACGCGGAACGCCCGCCCGCGCCGCGGCCGCCCTGGCAACGGCAGCAGCCCCGGCGCGGCGAGCGGGCGCGGACCCCCATCGCGGACCAGGCGCATCATGGTGAGTACCTTACCGAGCCGGCTGACGCCGTGGTTCTGAAGGTCACGCGGGGGTCACGAAGGGGCCGTGAACCGGTCCCGATAGGGTGGGTCTCCCGGGCACTTGCCCGCCGGGTGAGTGTCCTGACGTCACCGACTGCTCGTCAGGAGAGCTCATCGTGGCCTATGACCCATTCGGGTCTGGTGACTTCGGCGCCAGTCCCTTCGACGACATCTTCGCGCGCTTCTTCGGCGGCGCGTCCCCGCAGCGGCCGGCCCAGCGGATCGACCTCGGCCAGCTGCTAACCGAGCAGGGGCGCGAGGTAATCAGGGATGCCGCCACCCAGGCCGCCCGGTGGGGCGACCCTGACCTCGACACCGACCACCTGCTGTGGGCGACCACCAAGCAGGAGCCGGTCCGCCGCCTGCTGAGCGCGGCGGGCGCGGACCCGGACGCCATCGCCAGGCGGATCGAGTCCCAGGCAGAGCGCGGCCAGCCGCGCGACGAGATGCCAAGCCTCACCCCCGCGGCCAAGCGGACACTGCTCGACGCGCGGCAGATCTCCCAGGCGCTTGGCTCGTCCTACATCGGCCCCGAGCACCTGCTGTTCGCGCTGGCCGTCAACCCGGACTCGGCCGCGGGCCGGGTGCTCGGCGAAGCCCGGGTCACCCCCGAGGCGCTGCGCGACGCGGTCACGGCCGGCGGCCGCGGCGGGGCGGGCGCGAAGCCGCCGTCTGACACCCCCACCGTCGATGAATTCGGCACTGATCTCACGGCGATGGCCCGCGAGGACCGGATCGACCCGGTGGTCGGCCGCGAGCTTGAGATCGAGCAGACCGTCGAGGTGCTGTCCAGGCGGACCAAGAACAACCCGGTGCTCATCGGCGAGCCCGGCGTCGGGAAGACCGCGATCGTCGAGGGCATCGCGCAGCGGGTCGTCGACGGTGACGTGCCGGACATGCTGCGCGACAAGCGCATCGTCCGGCTCGACCTCGGCGGCATGGTCGCGGGTACCAGGTACCGCGGTGACTTCGAGGAGCGGCTGAAGAAGGTCATCGACGAGATCCGCGCGCACAGCGACCAGCTGATCATCTTCATCGACGAGCTGCACACGGTCGTCGGTGCGGGCGCCGGGGAAGGCTCGATGGACGCGGCGAACATGCTCAAGCCCGCGCTTGCCCGCGGGGAGCTGCACATCGTCGGCGCCACCACGATCGATGAGTACCGCAAGGACATCGAGAAGGACGCCGCGCTCGAGCGGCGGTTCCAGCCGATCATGGTCCCCGAGCCGTCGGTCGCGGACACCATCGAGATCCTCAGGGGCCTGCGCGACCGCTACGAGGCGCACCACCAGGTCCGCTTCACTGACGAGGCACTGGTCGCGGCGGCGGAACTGTCCGACCGGTACGTCACCGACCGGTTCCTGCCGGACAAGGCGATCGACCTCATCGACCAGGCGGGTGCGCGGGTCCGGCTGCGGACCATGACCCCGGCCAGGGACAGGCGCGAGGCCGAGCAGCGCCTCAAGCGGCTGCAACGCGAGAAGGACGAGGCGGTCGCCGTCGAGGATTACACCAGGGCAGGCGAGCTGCGTGACCAGATCACCGAGCTGATCCAGCGCCCGGAAAGCGACGCGGCGGAAACGGGCGGGAAGGCCGAGAAGACGGTACCTGAGGTCGGCGCCGCCGACATCGCGGAGGTCGTCTCCCGGGCGACCGGCATCCCGGTCACCCAGCTCACCCAGGAAGAAAGGGAACGACTGCTCCAGCTTGAGGAGCACCTGCACCAGCGGGTCATCGGCCAGGACGACGCGGTGGCGGCCGTCGCGGAGGCGGTGCGCCGCTCCCGCGCAGGCCTCGCCGACCCTGACCGTCCCATCGGCAGCTTCCTGTTCCTTGGCCCGACGGGCGTCGGCAAGACCGAGCTGGCCCGGGCCCTGGCGGAGGCGCTGTTCGGCAGCGAGGGCCGGATGGTCCGCATCGACATGAGCGAGTTCCAGGAACGGCACACGGTCAGCCGCCTGGTCGGCGCGCCGCCCGGCTACGTCGGGTACGAGGAAGCGGGCCAGCTCACCGAGGCGGTGCGTCGTACCCCGTACGCCGTGCTGCTCCTCGACGAGATCGAGAAGGCGCACCCGGACGTCTTCAACATCCTGCTGCAGGTCCTCGACGACGGCCGGCTCACCGACGGCCAGGGCCGGACGGTGGACTTCAAGAACACCGTCGTCATCATGACGAGCAACCTCGGCTCCGACCTGATCGGCAGGCGCAGGCTCGGCTTCGACGGCTCCGCGTCGGCCGCGTCCGCGGCGGACGCGGAGGACACGCAGCTGCGCGACCGCATCATGTCCCGCCTGCGGGAGTCGTTCCGTCCTGAGTTCCTCAACCGCATCGACGAGATCATAGTCTTCCGGCACCTCGACGAGACGCAGCTGCGGCAGATCACCAGCCTGCTCCTCGAGGAGACCACCCGCCGCCTGCACGCGCAGGACGTCACGGTGGACTTCACGACGGAAGCGGTCGACTGGCTCGCCAGGCGCGGCTTCCAGCCCGAGTTCGGCGCCAGGCCGCTGCGCCGCACGATCCAGCGCGAGGTCGACAACAAGCTGTCGTCGATGCTGCTCGACGGCCGGCTGCATCCCGGCCAGCACGTAACCGTCGCCCGCGAGGGTGACGAACTCGCGTTCCGCGCCACGGACCGCGACCAGGCAAAGGTCCCGCCTCAGGCCAGCCAGTCGGATCAGGAAGAGGCCGCCCGCCGCGGTTAAGGCCCAAGATCAAGACCCGGTTCGGCTTTGCCTGCATCGGTTCCCGCGGCGGCTTGGCGCTGGAAGAGCACGTCGATTCGCTTCCCCATGCCATTGACCGCCTTCACGAGTTCGGCCACCTCTTCTCTCACGGGACCGACCTCGGCGTGCAGCAGGTTCTCGAAGTAGGCTTCCAGCGGAGAATTGCTTGGGTCCCGAATATTCTTTTCCGGTTCCGCGTGCAAAATATTTATGAGGTGATCGTAGCGCCAGCCAAGGACCACGGATATCGCTACCAGCGTGGATTTATTGTGCTTCCTGGCCGGCGTTCCCAGATAACGGATGGTCGTTTGCGACAATCCAGTTTCGCGCGCAAGGTAGCTGAGTGACATGTGAAGTTCGCTCAGGCGTTCGGTGACAGCGCGGCCGACCGCCGCCCAATCCCCGTCCTCCAGCGCATCCTCTGCCAACGCAATTCCTCCGCGCGTTCCGCCTCGGCGCAAAGGTTAGCGGATCGTTCACCCCCATGACAGGCCACAGCGCTTTCTCGCCGCATTGCCCGGCCACCGCCTTCGACTGATCGTCAATAATGACTAGATCTCATCAGTTTTGACTTCGCCAAGTCTTCACCTATACAGTCGAGTATGGTCGACTTCTATTCACTGGTGACGAGGCGGTATTGGCGCGGAAGGGGAGTTGACCCTATGACGGCACAGGCCTGCACGCTGGGCGCGGCGGTGCTTAACGGCCGGGTCGGTTACCTGGCGACCGGCGGCCCCTGGTGGGCCGAATTCTGCTTGGCGGCGCTTGCCCTGCTGACCGTGTGCCTGCGAATCGTGTTTCCGCAGGATTCGCCGGACAAGCTCGCCTGGTGGCGCGACCGCAGGCGGACGCGACCCGCCCGCGAATTTGACGTTGACCAGCCCGCGACGCAACACGCGGCGAATCCGGAGCGAGTGGACCGCTAGGCCCCCGGCTGGCCGGCCACCATGGCCCCAAAGGCTCCAAAGGCCATTTGCGCATCGTCTTTTTTGCGCAATAGGCCCCGTCGCGCCCATTCCGCCCCGCATCAGCGCGGCTGGACCATGGTCATGTGAATTCCGCAGCTTATAAGCTGCGGAATTCACATGGAAGCAAAATCTCCGCGAAAATGCCTCGGCCAGCTCGTACCGCCAGGCACAAAACCCCCAGCGACATCAGGAACCTCCGGGCAGCCCAGGCAATCACGACCCGGCCCAGGCAACGGGCCCCGGCTCAGCCGATGCGTAGCCACACGCTGGTGTCGGGCGGCAGCACCCCGCCGTGAACCGGCCCGCTGGCGAGCAGCACCCCGGCATGCGGCGGCAGTCCCACGGGCCCGGCCGAGAGGTTGGCGATGCAGCGTACGGTCACGCCGGCTTCGCGATCCTCAACCCCGCCCGCGTCATGACGGTCAAAGGCGAGCACGCCGTCCGCCGACGGCTGCCAGGTCAGCGGCGTCTCGCCGAACGCGGGCTCGGAGCGGCGGATGCGCAGCGCCGCACGGTACAGGCGGAGCATGGAGTCCGGGTTGGCGGACTCGGCCGCCACGGTCAGGTCCCGCCACTCCTTCGGCTGCGGCAGCCACGGGTCCGACTCGGCTCCGGCGGGAGAGAAACCGAACGGCGGCTCGGTCCCCGACCACGGCAACGGCACCCGGCTCCCGTCCCGGCCAGGGTCCGCGCCGAGCGTCCTGGCCCAGATGGGATCCTGGCGCAGTTCATCGGGGATGTCCTGGACCTCCCACAGGCCCAGTTCCTCGCCCTGGTAGATGTACACGGCACCGGGCAGGGCCATGGTGAGCAGCGCCGCCGCCCTGGCCCGCCGCGTGCCGAGCGCCAGGTCGACGGGGAACCCGTGGAAGTAAGGCCTCCGGTCCAGGTCGAACGCGGTGTCGGAACGGCCGTACCTGGACACCACCCGGTCGGCGTCGTGGTTGGACAGCACCCAGGTAGCCGGGGCCCCGAGCCCCATCGTCGAGTCGATGACCTGGCGCAGCGACGCGGCGTCCCACGGGCAGTTCAGGTAGGGAAAGTTGAACACCGAGTGCAGCTCGCCCGGCCCCACGTAACGGGCGAGCCGCGACGAGTCGGGCAGCCAGACCTCGCCGATCAGCATCCGGCCCCCGTGCTCGTCGCCGCCGTAGGAGTCGGCGACGGCCCGCCAGGACTGGTAGATCTCGTGCACCTCATCGCGGTCCATGAACGGGTGCGCCGGGCCGGGTGGCTCAGAACCAGAGACGTCAGGCAGGCCGGGGTCCTTGCAATTGAGCGCGGCCGAGTCGATCCTTATGCCGTCAACGCCGCGAGAAAACCAGAACCGCAGCACGTCCTCGAAGTCGCGCCGTACGTCGGTGCTGCCCCAGTTGAAGTCCGGCTGCTCGGGGGCGAACAAGTGCAGGTACCACTCCCCAGGCGACCCGTCCGCCTCGGTCACCCGGGTCCAGGCGGACCCGCCGAAGATCGACTGCCAGTTGTTCGGCGGCAGCTCGCCTGCAACGCCGCGGCCGGGCCGGAACCAGAACCTGGACCGCTCAGCAGAGCCAGGCCCGGCGGCAAGCGCGGCGGCGAACCAGGGGTGCCGGTCGGAGGAGTGGTTCGGCACGACGTCAATGATGATCTTGATCCCGTGCGCGTGCGCCTCGGCGATCAGTGCGTCGGCGTCGGCGAGCGTGCCGAAGACCGGATCGATCGAGCGGTAGTCGGAGATGTCGTACCCGGCGTCGGCCATCGGCGACGGGTACCACGGGTTGAACCAGATCGCGTCGATGCCGAGCGCGGCCAGGTACGGCAGGTGCGCCCGCGCGCCCGCCAGGTCGCCGATGCCGTCGCCGTCGCCGTCAGCGAAGCTGCGCACGTATAGCTGGTAGATCGCGGCACTCTTCCACCAGGATGTGAGCCACGCGGAACTGGACGACCGGGGGTCGGATGCCGCGGATGCGGACGGCGTGTGCACGGGGTACCTGCTTTCTCCTGTTGCGAAAACGGCATGCGGCAGCGACGCCGTCGGCGGCCGCGGGACTAAACGGACTAAACGGGAAGTCAGCCTCTGATGCCGCCGGAGGTGAGGCCGGCCATGATGTTGCGCTGGAAGATGAGGAAGAACAAGATCGTCGGGACCGCGGCCATGGCGGAGGCGGCGATGATCAGGTTCTCAGGCGTGCCGCCGCCGTATGAGGCCTGCCAGATGCCGACGTTCAGGGTCTCCCTCGTCGGGGTGTACCCGTACTCGACTAGCAGCGGCCAGAGGAAGTCTTTCCAGACCGCGACCAGGCTGAAGATCGAGACCACGG
>Ga0210389_10000668_pt1 | contig 29525 bp, 23 predicted proteins | sample IncBWH28OmetaG_FD_160127 | JGI IMG/M metagenome (GOLD analysis project Ga0210389, IMG submission 160127) | Forest soil microbial communities from Barre Woods Harvard Forest LTER site, Petersham, Massachusetts, United States - Inc-BW-H-28-O ... | reverse complement strand
GCGCGCTACCGTCCTGGGCGGCCCCGTCCTGGGCGGCCCCGTCCTGGCCGGTCCCGTCCTGGCCGGCCCCGTGCTGGCCGGTGAGGCCCTCGATCGTGGTCACCTCATGGCCGTCGGCCTGGGCCGCGAGGACCGTGCAGGACTTCACCGCGACGCCGTCAAGTGCCACCGTGCAGGCGCCGCACTGCGTGGTGTCGCAGCCGACGTGGGTGCCGGTGAGGCGCAGCTGATCGCGGAGGAAGTGGACGAGGAGGGTGCGCGCAGGGACAGTCGCGGCGCGCGGCGCGCCGTTGACCACGAGTTGGACGGAGACCTCACGCGCGACGGCCACTTGAACACCCTACTTCTGGTAACTGACCCGTTGGCGGCGATGGCGGCCTGGGGGTTCAGTGCCGCCGCACCTCAATGCGAACGATTGCAGCATAGTCCTGACCCCGTCGATGTCAGTATCCCGATCGGGAAGCTGCATAATGGCCAACATGCGACTGTCCGCACGCGCCGACTACGCGCTGCGCGCCGCCATCGAGCTCGCCGCGGCGCACGATGGCCATGTCACGGCCGAGCAGCTCGCCCAGGCGCAGAACATACCAGGCAAGTTCCTCGAGACGATCCTGACGCACCTGCGGCGCAGCAACATCGTGCGCAGCCAGCGGGGGCCTGACGGCGGCTTCTGGCTGGCCAGACCCGCGTCGGAGATCTCACTCGCGGACATCATCCGCGCCATCGACGGCCAGCTTCTCGGCGTGCGCGGTGAGCGTCCGGAGAACGTGACCTACCCGGGCGCAGCCGAGCCGCTGCAGCGGGTGTGGATCGCGCTGCGCGCGAACGAGCGGGCCGTGCTTGAGACCGTGACCCTCGCGGACATCGTGTCAGGCGACCTTCCGCCCGCGGTCGCGGTGCTGACCGACAGCCCGCAGGCGTGGGTGTAAGAAAACCGTAAGACAGCCGCGGGCGGCGCCCGCGGCTGTCTTACGGTGATCTTTAGACGCCTACGACCGAGGGGAGCTGGTCGAGGCCGTCGAGGCCGTCGTCGAGCGGGCCGCCCGCCTCTGGGACGTTCACGCCGCCGCGCTCGACGGGCACGCGCTCGCCGGGGATCCGCAGGCCAGGCTCGCGCAGGGCGCCGGCGAGCACCGGCTCGTTCTGCAACTCGGCCAGGGCAAAGTTGTCGGAAACCTCACGGAAGACCTGTGAGAGTGGTGTGTCGAGTGCTGCGCAGATCGCAGCGAGAAGCTCGGAGGACGCCTCCTTGCGGCCGCGCTCCACCTCTGACAGGTAACCAAGAGACACTCGCGCGGACGCGGACACCTCGCGCAGAGTGCGACCCTGCCTGACGCGCAGCCGACGTAGCACGTCGCCGAGCAGTTGACGAAGCAGCACCATCGTCGCACTCCCTTCCTGATGCGCAACCGCTTGCCGGGGGTTCACTGCGAAGTTACCGGATCGCGACCATTGCTAACTCCACCGTACCTTTCCGTACGGTAAATTCGCGAGGCCACTACCCGGTGTGTTCACTCTTGACGTAACACTGTAATCACGGACGATCTTCCCTAAGCCGGCCCAGTAGCAAACCAAGTACCCGTTCCACAGTCAGTCTACGTACCTCATCACGGCTTCCTGCCAGCGCCATCGTTCGCACGACCGTGTCGCCGGCCAGGCTCACGGCGATGTGCACGGTGCCCGCCGGATGGCCGTCCTGAGGGCCGGGACCCGCCACGCCAGTGGTGGCCACCCCGATCGTCGCGCCGAGGCGCTGCCGCACACCGTCCGCCATGGCCGCCGCCACCGGGGCGTAGACCGGGCCGTGCCGCTTGAGCATGCCAACGTCCACGCCAAGCACCTGGGCTTTGAGCTCGGTCGCGTAGGCGACGACACCGCCGCGGAACGCGTTCGAGGAGCCTGGCACGTCGGTCAGCGCGGCCGCGACGAGTCCGCCGGTCAGCGACTCGGCGGCGGCCACGGTCTCGCCGGCCAGGGTCAGCACCTGGATGATCTCCGTGGCCAGCTCGCGGGCGGCCTGACCCGCCACGCCATCTGTCATCCGTCGTCCTCCCGAGGAGATACCAGCCAGTGCTCAGTAAACAGGGGGCCTTAGCCTGCGCGGGACCCGACCGGGGGCTTACTCACCACGCGACCCTGGCCGGCGCGGGACCGGCCAGGGTGTTCGGTCACCGCACAGCCTTGGCCGGCGCAGCACCGACCCTAGTACAGTCACCCACGCAGCTTTAGCCTGCGCAGGGCGGGCCTGATGCGATCGCGGGTTTTGCGGTCAGGCGCGGCCTGTGCAGGCGTCGGGAGGTACGGGCCATCGGGGTCTGGGGTGTCCCCAGTGGGCCCATCGGGGTCTGGGGCGCCCCCAGGGGACACCGCGTCCCCGCGGGAGACCACCGTCTTCGCATCGTCTTGCTTGTCGGGTGGAGTCTTGCTCATCCGCGCCGCGCGCACTACGTAGTCCGCTCCCGTCACCAGCGTTACCACGAGGGCCGCGCCCATGACCACTTCCTTGGCCACGGCGTACGCGCCGAGGGAGATGGGCACCACGTACATGCAGATCGCGATGATCTGCAGCAGCGTCTTCAGCTTGCCGCCCTGGCTCGCCGCGATGACACCGCGCCTGATAACTGCGAAGCGCAGCGCCGTGATGCCGAGCTCGCGGGCGAGGATCAGCCCGGTGACCCACCAGGGCAGCTCGCCGAGCACCGACAGCGTAATCAGCGCCGCACCGGTCAGCGCCTTGTCCGCGATCGGGTCCATGATCTTGCCGAAGTCGGTCACCAGGCCGCGCTTGCGCGCCAGCTGGCCGTCGAGGAAGTCGGTGAACGACGCGCCGCCGAACGCCGCGAGCGCGCCGAGTCGCCAGCCGGTGCCGCCTTGAACGAGGCAGAAGACGAAGACTGGGACGAGGAAGATCCGCACCACCGTCAGCACGTTGGCGACGTTGACGATGCCCACGGGGGGAGGACTTGCCACCCCTTGCTGCGCGTCGTTCACGGTAAGCAGGTCACGCGCGGGCGACCAGGTCGGCGCCGAGTGACTCCACTACCTGTGCGATCACCAGGTCCCCTGGAGCGAGCGGCCGGTCGGCGAGCACCGTCGTCGACCCGTCGTCTGGTCCCTGGTGCGCCGCGCGGCCCTCATACCCGCCGTCTTCGGTCACCTCTTCGATGAGCACCTCGACCGTCTCGCCGATCCTGTCTTCCGCGCGCTGCGCCATGAGCTCGTCGGCGAGGTCGTGGAAGTCGCGCATCCGCCGGTCGACCTCGTCCTGTGGCAGCTTGTCCTGGTCGGCGAAGCCTGCCGCCTCGGTGCCGTCCTCGTCGGAGTAGCCGAAGATCCCGATCGCGTCCAGCCGGGCCTCGTTCAGGAACAGCTCAAGTTCCCGCAGGTCCTCGGCGGTCTCCCCGGGGAAGCCGACGATGAAGTTGGACCGCACGCCCGCGTCCGGTGCGAGCTGCCTGATCCGCTCGATCAGGTCGATGAACCGCGCGCGGTCGCCGAACCGGCGCATCCGGCGCAGCACCGGGCCGCTGGCGTGCTGGAAGGACAGGTCGAAGTACGGTGCCACGCCGGGGGTCGAGGCGATGACCTCGATCAGGCCCGGCCTGACCTCGGCCGGCTGCAGGTAGCTGACCCTGACCCGCGCGATGCCCGCCGCCTTGGCGAGCTCTGGCAGCACGGTCTCAAGCAGGCGCAGGTCGCCGAGGTCCTTGCCGTAGGAGGTCGAGTTCTCGCTGACCAGAATCAGCTCGCGGACGCCGTCGCCGCCGAGCCAGGCGGCCTCCTTGATGAGCTCGTGGGGCCGCCGGGAGACGAAGGAGCCGCGGAAGGACGGGATCGCGCAAAACGAGCAGCGTCGGTCACAGCCGGAGGCGATCTTCAGCGGAGCGGCCACGCCGCCCGTGAGCCGCCTGCGGAGCACCGTGGGGCCCGAGGCCGGGGCGATGCCCGGCGGGAGGTCGGTGAGGTCGACGGCCGCCTCGCGGGCTTGCTGACGGCCTACCGGGCTCACCGGCAGCAGCGTGCGGCGGTCCCTGGCCACGTGCGCGGGCCGCTTCCTGCCCGCGAGCACGTCGTCGAGGCGGTCGGCGATGTTGGCGTAGTCGTCGAAGCCGAGCACCTGGACGTCGACGTGCTCGTCTTCGTCCTCTTCCTCGTCAACCTCGTCGAACGACGCGGCGAGGTCGGAGCCGTAGCGCTCGGCCAGGCAGCCGACGGCCGCGACCTTCGCGCCTGAGGCGCCCGCCTTGTACACCGCCTCGATGGACTCGGTCTTCGCCGCCTCGATGAAGCCGCAGGTGTTGACCAGGACAACGTCCGCGTCTTGCCCCTCGCCCCGCAGCGACCAGCCGCCAGCCGCGAGGCGCGCGGCGAGCTCTTCCGAGTCCACTTCGTTGCGCGCGCAACCAAGCGTGACCAGGCTTACGGTACGGGAATTAGACACGAACAGAGGGTACGTGATCGGGCAACGCCGTCAGGTCACCGGTCCCGCCAGGACGCACCGAACTAGCCGACCTTGACGGGGGTCTTGCTTGACGGGTCGATGTTCAGCGTGACCACGTTGACCGTGCTCATCTTCTGCGTGTGGCCGTTCACGGTCAGCTTCACGCCCGGCGGGTTGCCGATCACCATCGACTCCGGGTGCTTCAGGTCCCAGGTCATAGTCTGGCCGGCCGGGACTGTGCCCTGGTAGAGGGACTGGCCGCTTGGGCTGTTGAACCCGACCCAGCAGTCAGAGATGGCGGTCAGCTTGATGACCGCCTCGTTCTTCGGCGGCGCCGCCTTGTGCGTGGCCGGCGTGGCGGTCACCTTCGGCTTCGCCGTCGCGACCGGCCGGATCGTCGCCGCCGGGGTGGCCGAGTTGTGCGAGTCGTGCGTGGAGACCAAGTGATAGGCACCGAAGCCGATCACGGCGAGCAGCGCCACCGCGAGCACCCGGCCGAGGTGCAGGTTCCTCGGCTCGCGGATCTTGATCGGTGTCGCCGGCTCGAAGATCTGCGAGGCGCGCATGCTGCCGGGCGGGTGCTCCTCGTCGTACTCCCTGATCAGCGGCACCGGGTCGACGCCGACCACTTCCGCGATCGACCGGATGTGCCCCCTGGCGTAGAAGTCGCCGCCGCAGGGCGAGAAGTCGCCCTGCTCGATCGCACGGACAATCGATTCTCTGATCCGTGTCTGCTGGCTTACCTGGGTAATAGTGAGACCGGCCTGACGTCGCGCCTCCGCCAAGGTGTCACCGATGCTCACGTCGCGCCTCCAGGAAGATCTCGTCCCTGAACTCTTCTTACCCAGTGAACTTTACTCATCACTTAAAGTAACGTATCGAGGGGTCGGCCGCCCGCAGAATGTCCTTGGCACGCCCAAATTTCGTGGTCCCGCTCACCCGCCGCGAAGGGAGGTCAGCACCTCGTCGAGGTCATCTGGCCGCTTCAAGACGTCCCGCGCTTTGGAACCTTCGCTTGGCCCGACAATACCCCTGCTTTCCAGCAAGTCCATCAGCCGGCCCGCCTTCGCGAAGCCGACACGAAGCTTGCGCTGGAGCATGGACGTAGAGCCGAACTGGCTGGTGATGATGAGCTCGGCCGCGGCGATCAATAGCTCAAGATCGTCGCCGATGTCGCCGTCGATCTCCTTGGCCTTCTCCGGCGCCGCGGCGACGTCCTGCCGGTACTCGACCTGCTGCTGCTGCTTGCAGTACTCGACGACGTCCCTGATCTCCTTCTCGGAGACGTAGGCGTTCTGTAGCCGCAGCGGCTTGGACGCGCCCATCGGCAGGAACAGCGCGTCGCCCTGGCCGACCAGCTTCTCCGCGCCCGGCTGGTCGAGGATGACCCGTGAGTCGGCGAGGCTCGACGTCGCGAACGCGAGCCTGCTCGGCACGTTGGCCTTGATCAGGCCGGTCACGACGTCGACGGACGGGCGCTGGGTGGCGATCACCAGGTGGATGCCTGCCGCCCGCGCCAGCTGGGTGATCCGGACGACGCTGTCCTCGACGTCCCTTGGCGCGACCATCATCAGGTCGGCGAGCTCGTCGATCACGGTCACCAGATACGGGTAGGGGCGCAGCTCGCGCTCTGAGCCCGGCGGGAGCTTGATCTTGCCCGCCCTGACCGCCTTGTTGAAGTCGTCCACGTGCCGGAACCCGAACGCGGCCAGGTCGTCGTAGCGGGTCTCCATCTCGCCGACCACCCACTCCAGGGCCTCGGCGGCCTTCTTCGGGCTGGTGATGATCGGCGTCATCAGGTGCGGGATGCCCTCGTAGATGCTCAGCTCGACCCGCTTGGGGTCGATGAGGATCATCTTCACCTCGTCCGGCGTCGCGCGCATCAGCACGCTCGTGATCAGGCCGTTGAGGCAAACGCTTTTCCCAGATCCGGTAGCGCCCGCCACCAGCACGTGCGGCATCTTGGCGAGGTTAGCGAGGACCGTCTTGCCCTCGACGTCCTTGCCGAGGCCGACGACCATCGCGTGGTGGTCGGCGAGGGCGGCGTCGGAGCGGAGCATGTCGCCGAGGCTGACGATCTCCTTGTCGACGTTCGGGATCTCCACCCCGATCGCCGACTTGCCGGGGATGACGGGCAGGATGCGAACCTCGGCGGACTTAACGGCATAAGAGATGTTCTTGGAGAGCCCGGTGACCCGCTCGACCTTGACGCCGTCGCCGAGTTCGATCTCGTACCTGGTGACCGTCGGGCCGCGGGTGAAGCCCGCCACCGTCGCGTCGACCTTGAACTGCTCGAAGACGTCCTGCAGGTCCGCGACCACCTTGTCGTTGGCCTTCGTCCTTGCCTTGTGCGGTGAGCCCTCGCGCAGCATCCCGGCCGGCGGGAGCGAATAGCTGCCCGCCGCCGCGCCGCTCAGCGTCAGCTGCTCGCCGGGCAGCACGGGAGCCGGGCGGACCGTCTGCGGCGCGGGCTTGATCGGTTCCTGCTGGACCGGCTGGAACGCCGCGGGCTGCTCCTCGACCGGGGGCACCGCGCCTGGCTCCGTCGTGAAGCCCAGGTCGTCGAGCAGGCCCTCGCCGATCCTGGCCTCCGGCATCCGCGGCGCCGCGGCGCCCGCGCCTCCCTTGGCGTTGGTCACCAGGACCTGGGGGTCATAGGGCTTGCGCTGCTCACCCTGCTCAAGTGCGCCCTTCAGCCGGATCGCGCCCCGGCTGATCTCGCCGCGCCGCTTCCCGCCCTCGATAGAGGTATCGTCCTCGTCCTCGTCGAAGGCCTGGTCGTTCCACTCGTCGACCGGGTAGCCGAACAGGGCCCTGAGCTCCCGCAGCCGCTCTGGCACGTCTCGCACCGGCGTGCCCGTGATGACAAGGACCCCGTAGGCGGCCACCAGGCCGAGCAGCGGCGTAGCCACCCAGGCCGTCAGCCCCTTGTCGAGCGGCCAGGAGGCACCCATGCCGACCAGGCCGCCCGCGGTCCGCACTGCGGGCCAGCCGCCGCCCCGGGGCGACAGCGTCGGCACGCCCTTCGCGATGTGCAGCAGGCCGAGCGCACCGGTCATCAGGGCGGTCCAGCCGATCTCCGCGGGCGGTAGCGCCGCGTTCCTGTCCGGGTGGCGCATGAACCGCCAGCCGACGAGCGCGAACATGATCGGGACAGTGAATGCGCCCTCGCCCACCACGGAGCTGGTGAGGGTGTAGATGCCTTCGAACGCCGTGTTGTGCATGCGGGCCCAGACCGCGGCGGCGAAGACAATCGCGAGGCCGAGGAAGACAAGGCCGAGGCCGTCGCGCTTGTGATCAGGGTGCAGTTCGCGCGCGTTGCGGCCGAAGCGGCGGACGAGGCCGCCCACCACCCCGGCGACCAGGAGCCAGGCCATCCAGAGGGCGCGGAACAGCCACGCGGTGAGGACGATGAGGAGGTTGCTCGTGGCCGGGTTCCGCGCCTTCTTGCCCGTGGCCTTCCCCGTGGGGCCGCGCCGGCCGGTCGTGCCCGCGCGGCCGACCTTCTTGCCGCGGCCGCTCGCCGCGGCGCGCGTGCTGCCCGACTTGGCCGAGCGCGTGCTGCCCTTGCCGCCCGCCGACCCGGAGGACCGTCCGCCACCCGATCCTGACTTGCCAGAGCCGGCACCGCTCGCCCTACCGCGTCCGCTGCCGCCGGTGCCGCCGGTGCCGCGCCGCGCTCCCCCGCCCCTGGCGCTGCCCGGCGGTGGGGTCGGGAGTATTACGTCAGGCGGCTCATCGCGGTAGTAGTCACTGCTGACGGTGCCCGTCCGCCCGCCCCGCCCGCCCCGCGAGCCCGACGCGCCCCTGGACCGAGAGGTAGCCATGTTCTCAAACGTAACGAGTACCACGCCCCGTGTCGAAGCACCTGGGCCATATGCGTGCTGGCGTGTCGCAAATCTGACCCTATAAGCGTCCTCGCGGTTACGCCGGGGCGACGCGGTAGTGGTAGCGGTGCGAGTCGCGGAAGCCGAGGCGCTTGTAGAGCTCCCTGGCCGGGGCGTTGCCCTCCTCGACCTGCAAGAAGACACGGGAGATGGCGCGGTGCTCCGCCTCAAGGCACGCCGCCGCCGTGATGGCGACGCCAAGGCCCTGGCGGCGGTGGTTCTGGTCCACCTCGACCGCGGTGATGCCGGCCCAGCCGTCGGCGATCGACAGCCGGGCGATCGCGAGCACCGCATCGCCGTCCCTGATGCTCACGAACGACTGCTCCCGCGCCGAGGTCAGCACCTTTCGCGCGACCGGCGGGAGGTGGTCCTGACCCCGGTAGTGGTACCTGGCGGCCCAGGCGTCGTCGGGCTCGGAGTTCGCCTGGACCGCACGGCCGGCGGGGAGCATGTCCAGGTGGACGCCGAGGGGCAGGTCGGCAACCATGACGAAGGCCGGGCCCGGGCGAGTCAGCCACCTACGTTCTGACAACTGATGATCGAGCGCCTGGGCGGGAGAACGGGCCTGAGCCGAAGAATCTAGCTGGGTGGGCAGCGCCATCATCGGTGGCAGGTCATGGGCGTGATACCACCCCGTCACCGCGGCGAGGGCCTCATCAAGCGGCATGCCCGGGTCGCCGAGCGGCAAGACGGAGTTGGCGCGGCCGGTGAACCCTTCCGCGGCGCGCAGGAGCCAGCCGCCTAGCCACTCCTCCTCGGTTCCCCGCCAGTGCGTGGCCGCTATCCGCTCAAGATCGATGATCGTTTCCACCACGCAATGATGGCATTGCGCCCCAATACGTACCCCGTGGGCGGTTGCGCGGTATAGGTGGGGTTCTACTCCTTGATGACCAGTTTCTGGAAATCTCTACACGCGAGCCGGTTTCCGAATGACACTGAGTAGTATGACTCTCCGTAACGAGATCGACTCGATCAGTATCGACATCGGCACGGTCCGACAGTGGCGGGAAGCAGGGCTTGGGACTGCCGCGTTCCGGTCGCTCGTACGGGCGGGCGAACTCAAAAGGTACCGCCAGGGCGTTTACGTGCGGGCGGCCTACCTCGCGGCGGCCGAGTCGGCCCCCGCGACCCGGCACGCGTTGCGGGCGGCGGCGGCCATCGCGAGTCAGACCACCCGCAAGGCCGCCGCGAGCCATCAGTCAGCGGCGTTGATCCACGGCCTCGATCTGCTCCGGGCACCCGGACCGGACATGGTGGCACTGACTTGCAGGCCAGGTGGTTACCGCGGCCAGTCACCATCGGGCGTGCTTGTTCATTCCGCTCAGCTGCCTAGCAGCCACGTGATGAGGCGGCACGGGGTTTGGGTTACCACTGCTACTAGAACCGTCGTCGACCTGTCTCGATCATTGTCATTTATGGAGGGAGTAGTGGTCGCCGACTCGGCCCTCCGACTGGGCAAGACCACCGATTTCGGGCTTGCTGACGTGCTGCGGGCCTGCGTCCGGTGGCCGGGCATCGAGCAGGCGCGAGACGTCGTGAGGTTCAGCGACGAGCTTGCCGAGTCTGTGCTTGAGAGCTGCGCGCGAGTCATCTTCGCCCAGGCGGGCTTGCCGCCGCCAGTGCTTCAGGCTGCCATCGCGGGCATCGACGGCGAGTTCGTGGGACGGGTCGACTTCTACTGGCCCGAGTACCACACGATCGCGGAGGCCGACGGAATGGCCAAGTACGACGATCCGAGCCGGGCCAGGCGCGAGGTCAAGCGTGACATTCGGCTGAGGGAAGCGGGCAACAAGGTGGTTCACTTCACCTGGGGCGAACTGTTCAACCAGCGGGAACGGGTAATCGCCAGGGTTCGCACCGCTTTCACGGCGTCGACTCCCTACTAAGTCCTCTGGCGGCCGGCCCTGGGACGGGTTCTTTGTAGGTGGACGGCATCTTTGTCGGTGTCCCGCACTCCCAAAGCCGGGCAAATCAGACGCGAAAGTGGTCGGCTCACCGACAATGTCAGCGGGTGTGGCTGGAGTGGCTGGCGACTGACCGGAACTGAGCAGCCGAGACGCGGCTCCTGGTGGAGCGTCCGCAAGGCGCTACTGGGCTAGCGGGCGGGCCGGGGTAGCCGTGCCGGTCAGCTGCTTGACCAGGGCGTGCACGGTGGCGGAACCTTCGGCTACCTCGTGGCGCATGGCGTACAGGCTGATGAGGTGCTGGCCGCCGAGGTCGGGCGTCGGGGCCTGCACGAGTTGCCAGGGATGCGTGATCTCGGCGATCTTGGCCTTCATCTCATCGAGCAGAGTGCCCGCCTCGGCGACGGGCCAGCGGCCGGTCGGACGGCCGGGCGGGCGGCCGCCGCTCCCGGCCGGCGCCTCGTCCGCCTCGTCCGCCTCGTCCGGGCCGCCCGCGGCGCCCGCCTCATCCGCGGCGCCCGCCACGTCCGCGGCGCTTGCGGGCGCGGCAGGCCTAGCGAGGCCGGCGAAGGCGGCCGGCGTCGCCGCCTCGGCGCAGGCGGTGATCGCGTCGTTGAACGCGCGCCGGGCATCGGAGTACTGCACGCTGGCGAGAATCGAGTGTCCCCAAGTGAGCGCGCTTGTCGTGAAGACCTCCGCTGGGGTACCCGCCGCCGAGACCCTGGCGACACGGAACCCTGGCGTACATCGGGTGCCGCGCCCGGCGAACGCGATGACCGACTGCGGCTGCCCGGCCTGCCCGACCGCGTGCACGGCGTGCACCGCGATCCAGTCCCAGGCAGGCGTCTCGGTGGACAGCACGTCGGGGTCGCGGAACCGGTACCCGCCCTCCCCCGAGGGCTCGCACCGTGACCGCGGGTCCGCGAACCGGAGGTCGCCGCCCGCCGCACCGTGCCCGCCCGCGAACAGCGCGCCGCCCGCGGCCTCAGCCAGGATCCACCGCACCGAGTCGTCGCCCGCCCGGTAGGCGTCGGCCGCCGCGCCGGTCCAGTAGAGGTGCGCGCTGACCGCGAGCGCGGTGTCCGGCGCGTGCCGTGCGAGCCGCCGCTGGCCGCAGGCGGCCTGCCTGAGCGTGCAGCCGATCCCGCCGAACTCCGGCGGCAGCGCGACGTTCAGGTAGCCGGCCTCGGCGAGCGCGGCGATGTCCCCCGCCAGCCCGCCCGCCTGCCCGATGTCCCCGGCCGGCCCGCCCGCTTGCCCGGGGCGCCTGAGGCGCCCGAGGCGCCCAGGGCGCTCGAGGCGCTCGAGCAGGCCTTCGGTGAGGAGGTCACGAGGCCTGATCGCTGCCATAAGACCTGCCCTCTCTCCGTGGACCGCGCTGTGTCCAAGGACATCACGCCGGCGAGCTAAAAGTCAACTTAAGTAGTAGGAAATATATGTTAGCGCAATACCGCCGACGGGGCGAACCGCAGCGGATGCCCCGCGGTAGACGGTTCTCATCATAAAGGTCAAGGCCGGCACCGGAAGGTCAAGGCCGGCACCGGCGATTGATCCCCTAGGGCTTGCGCGCCACGCCGCAGAGCATGAGCATGCTGCCAGGCTCCGAGGCGTTCGGCAGGGTGTCCGGCTGCCAGAAAGGCAGGAAGACCACGCCCGGCTGGACCAGGTCGAGCCCGTCGAAGAACCTGGTGATCTCCTCCCTGCTGCGTACCTGGCCACGGCCCAGGCTCCGCTTCAGCACCGCGACGTTGGCGCGGACCTCGGGCGACTCGTCGCAGAAGTGCGTCAGCTGCAGGTAGCTGCCCGGGGCAAGCGCGCGCTTGTAGCGGTCCACGATCCCGTACGGGTCCTCCTCGTCGAGCACGTGGTGGATGACCGCGTTCATGATCAGGCCGACCGGCTCCCCGAAGTCGAGGAAGCCGTTGACCTCCTTCATCGCGAGCAGTTTGTCCGGCGTCGTGATGTCCGCGAGTACCACGGTCGTCGAGGCGTCATCGGCGAGCAGCGCCTGGCCGTGCAGGTACACGCTCGGGTCGTTGTCCACGTACACCACCCGCGCGGCGCGGTTGATCGTCTGGGCGATCTGGTGCGTGTTCTGCACGGTGGGCAGGCCAGAACCGAGGTCGAGGAACTGGGTGACGCCCTGGCTGACCATGTACCTGACCGCCCGGCCAAGGGCGGCGCGGTTGAGGCGCGCGCCGTTGCCGTCATCGCCCATCGTCTTGACCGCCGCGGCGGCCACCGCGCGGTCGACGGCAAAGTTGTCCTTGCCGCCGAGGATCGCGTCGTACACCCGCGCCACGCTCGGCCGCGTCGTGTCGATCTCAGGCGGAACATGGTCCGGGTCCATCTTCGCCCAGGTCATATCGAAGTCGGCCATAGCACCGCCTTCCGCTGCAATCGAGTGCTTAGGTCTTCGTCGAAATACTAGCGGCGCCGGAACCGCGGGGGCCGGAGATCATCCGTGCGGGGCTGACAGCGGCACGCCAGGCTGACAGTGAACCGTGCGGGCGCTGACAGTGACCTGCCCCAGGATGGGCGGCATGGAAGACGTCACTTACGCCATCGAGACGCACGGGCTGGTCAAGCGGTTCGGCAAGACCACAGCGCTGGCCGGGGTGGACCTGGCCGCGCGGACAGGCAGCGTGCTCGGACTCCTCGGGCCGAACGGCGCGGGCAAGACCACCGCGGTCCGCATCCTCGCCACGCTGCTGCGGCCCGACGGCGGGTCGGCGACGGTCAGCGGCTACGACGTCGTGCGCGACGCGCACCAGGTCCGCCAGCTCATCGGGCTGACCGGCCAGTACGCGTCCGTCGACGAGGGCCTGTCAGGCACCAACAACCTGATCATGATCGGCCGGCTGCTGGGGCTGACCCGCAGCGACGCCCGCGCCCGCGCGGCCGAACTGCTCGCCCGCTTCGAGCTCACCGATGCCGCCGGGCGGGCGGCCAAGACCTACTCCGGCGGCATGCGCCGCCGCCTCGACCTGGCCGCCAGTCTCGTCGGCCGGCCACGCGTGCTCTACCTCGACGAGCCGACCACCGGGCTCGACCCGCATAGCCGCAACGAGGTCTGGGGCATGATCCGCCGGCTCGTCGCCGACGGCACCACGGTGCTGCTCACCACGCAGTACCTGGAGGAGGCGGACCAGCTCGCGCACGACATCGCGGTCATCGACCACGGCACGGTCATCGCGACCGGGACGCCGGACGAGCTGAAGGCCAGCGCCGGACGGCAGGTCCTCGAAGTGACCCCCGCCAGCCGGGCCGACCTGAGCGCGGTCGCGGAGCTGCTTGAGCGGCTGATCGGCGCCGCGCCGGCCGTCGGCGTTGAGTCCGGCCAGGTCAGCGTCCAGGTCGAAGGCGGCAGGGCGCTGCCGGACATCATCCGCGCCTTCGAGGACCGGTCGATCGAGCTCGCCGAGTTCGCGCTGCGCCGGGCGAGCCTCGACGAAGTGTTCCTCGCCCTCACCGGGCACCGTGCCGAAGAAGAAACAGCAGCGGAAGCGGGAAAAGGCGAGAAGGCCGGGACCGCTCGCGAACTTGACAGGAGCTCCCGATGACCACGGCCACGCTTCCGGCTCCCGCCCCCGTCCCCGCCCTGTCCCGCCGGCCAAGCCCGGCGACCGCGGTGGCGAATTCCTTCACGCTCGCCTGGCGTTCCGTGCTCAAGATCAAGACCAATCCGGAGGACCTCTTCGGGCTCTGGCTCCAGCCGATCATGTACCTGGTCCTGTTCACGTACGTGTTCGGCGGCGCCATCGCCGGCGGTACGCACCAGTACCTGCAGTTCTCACTGCCCGGCATCCTGGTGCTTTCCGTCGTCTTCGCCACGCTCGGCACCGGCATGATGCTCAGCCAGGACATCAGCACCGGCGTCTTCGACCGGTTCCGTACGCTGCCGATCGTCCGCTGGGCCCCGCTGGCGGGCGCGATCCTCGGTGACCTGGTCAGGTACCTGATCTCGATCCTGGTGACGCTCGGCTTCGGATACGTCCTCGGGTTCCGCGTGCAGACAAGCGTGCTGGCCGCCGTCACGGGCTGCCTGCTCCTGATGGCGTTCGCCTTCGCGCTGTGCTGGATGTCGGCCCTGCTCGGCGTGCTGGCGAAGTCCGCGCAGGGCGTGCAGTGGTGGGGCTTCCTGCTCATGTTCCCGCTGGTCTTCGGCAGCAACATCCTCACGTCGACGAAGTCGATGCCCGGCTGGCTGCAGGCGTTCGTCAAGGTCAACCCGGTCACCTACCTCACCGAGGCGGAGCGCGCCCTGTTCATCGGCGGCCCCGCCGCCACCGCCGTGGAACGCTCCCTGCTGTGGGCGGTCGGGATCTTCGTGGTCTTCGCACCGCTCGCCGTCGCCGCCTACCGCCGCCGCACGTGACGGGTGTCATGGGTTCCGCTTACGGGCAGGCTTGAACCGTGCTGATTGAGCATCGCGGCGCGGCCCCTGAGGTCGATCCCGGCGCCTATATCGCGCCGACGGCCGTGCTGTGCGGCGCCGTTCGCGTCGGTCCCGGTGCCCGTGTGCTGTTCGGGGCCGTGCTTACCGCCGAGGACGGGCAGGTCACCGTGGGCGCGCGGAGCATCGTGATGGAGAACGCCGTGATCCGGGGCCGCGCAAGGCATCCCGTGGTCATCGGCGATGACGTCCTCGTCGGCCCGCATGCCCATGTCAACGGCGCGCGGGTCGGCGACGGGTCCTTCCTCGCCACGGGTGCGGCCCTGTTCCCCGGGTCCGTGGCCGGGGCGGGGAGCGAGGTGCGGATCGGTGCCGTCGTACACGTCAGCACCGTCCTCCCGCCAGGGACGACGGTCCCGATCGGGTGGGTCGCCGTAGGTGACCCGGTGCGGATGTTCCCGCCGGATCAGCACGACCGGATCTGGGAAATCCAGGAACCGCTCGATTTCCCTGGAACCGTTTACGGTGTGACTCGCGGTACGCCGGCGGCCGAGCGGATGTCGAGGCAGTCCGACTGGTTCGCCGCCCACCTCAGCGACCGCGTCATCGATGAGGGTCCGCACCAGGGGGCCTGATGGGCCACGCCAGACTGGACGTGTCCTCTGGACTCCGCTGGCTGGTGAGCCTAACGTCACCTTAAGACAACTGGTCCGCGTAGGGAGAAGAAGATGGCAGGCATTCTCGTCGGTGTCGACGGCTCAGACCATTCCCGCCGTGCCCTGGAGTGGGCCGTCAACGAGGCGGCGGTCAGGCACGCGCCGCTCACTGTCCTCACGGTCAACCAGGCGGTGGCCGGCATCTGGGGCGGCGGCCCCGTCCAGTACCCGGGAGACCAGGACCGGGCCAGCCAGGCCCGCGAGGCGGCACAGAAGCAGACGGACAGCATCATTGAGAGCGGCACCGCTGGATCTCGGCCCCCGCAGGTCACCGTCGAGGCCGTCACCGGCTTCCCCGCCGAGGAACTCCTCCGCGCGTCCGCCGGCGCGGACATGATCGTCGTCGGCTCGCGCGGCGCCGGGGGGTTCAGGCGGCTGCGGGGGATGGGCTCGGTCGCCAACCAGCTCACCCACCACGCCCACTGCCCCGTCGTCGTCATCCCGGACGACGAAGCCTGACCGCGGCAGCGGGTATGAGCCCGGCTAAAGAACAAGCGATCATCCAGAACGACTTCGGCTGACTCTCGCACCCCAGCCGACTCCGGAGGCCGGGCTGACCGGCCCGGCCTCCGAGTCAGCGGACGAGTTCCACCTGCTGCTTGCGCCGGTCGCGGGCTAGGCGGAGGTGAGCAACTCGCGAACGAGGGCGATGGCCGACTCGTAGCCGCTGCCGGCGAGCGCGGATTCGTAGGCCGCAGCGAACGCCTCGGGGCCGAGCGCCGCGCTGGCCTGCGCGCGGGCTGGCCGCGCGTCCAGGCTGGACTCATCGAAGACGCCGCGGACCCCGTGGGCCGTGCCGAGGAGACGGGCGGCCTGCTCGGCGGCGACCCCGCGGCCGCCCGCACCTGGCCGGTCAAGGCTGAGGACGTAGACGGCACAGGCGTCGAGTACCGCAGCCAGGGCGGGGGGCTCGCGCCAGGCAGCCGCGGCGGTGACGGCGTCGCCGAGGAGATGCGAGCAGCGTTCCGCGTGGCCAAGCCGCAGCATGACCACGGCCATCCTGGCCTTCACCTGAGCGCGCAGCGACTCCCACCACGGGGCCGCGTTGTCCGCGATCCCGGCCAGCACCCCCTCGCAGTACCTGGCCGCCTCCGTGTAGTCGCCTGCGCGTGAGGCCAGTTCGGCGAGCATGAACGCAACCCAGTGGTCGCTGTCCACGTGGCCGCCACGGGCCTCCATGACGCGCCGCGCCTTGCCGAGCTCCGCGTACCCCAGGTCGAGGTCGCCGGCCCTGGCGTAGACAACGCCCAGTCGTCCCTCTACGTAGCCGAGGTCACCCCAGACGCCGGTCTCACGGCCAATCGCGGCCGCCTCGGTGAGCGTGTCAATCGAGGCGGCGTGGTCGGCGCGCAGCTCGGTGAACTCGGCGAGCATGGTCAGCGCGAGCGCGACACCCCACTGCTCGCCGAGCGCGCGCAACTCGGCCAGGCCCGCACGGCACTGGTCCTCGGCGCCGTCGAGGCGGCCAAGCGAGAACGCGTAGGAGGAGATATAGACCTTGCCGATCGCGCGCAGCCACGGGTCGCGCGATGCGATGTACCGCTCGAACAGCTCCTGCGCCTGGTCGATGGCGCCGTCAAACTGCATGAGCACCGGCTCGGCCATCGCGACCAGCGGGTGGAAGGACGTGTAGTCGGCGCCCAGGCCGTGCAGGGCGTCAAGCGCCTCGGTGAGCGGCTCCCTGACCCGGTCGAGCTCCCAGTTCCAGCCGGCGGCAAGCATCGCGCAGATCACCCGCGCCTCGGCGAGCTGGACGGTCAGCGGCGGCGGGGTCATGGCCAGCACCTCGCGGCAGAGCGCGTCCGCCTCGCCGTAGCCGCGCTGCACCCAGTAGTAGCCCATGGCACGGACGAACCGCAGCGCGGTGCCCGCGTCCTGGCGGGCGACGGCCCAGCGGATGGCGGCGTGCACGTTGTCCTGTTCCGCGGTCAGCGCGCGGAACCAGTGGCCCTGCGTGCTCGTGCGCAGCTGCGGGTCGGCCGTCTCGACCAGCTCCAGGTAGTAACGGGCGGACGCGGTCTTGGTGGCGGTGTCCTCGCCCGCCTCGGCTAGGCGCTTCAGGCCGTACGCGCGGACCGTGGCGAGCATCCGGTAGCGGGGCTCGCCGTCGCCTTCGGTGTCCGACCTGGTAATCAGCGACTTGCCGACGAGCCCGGCCAGCGTGGGCAGCACCGCGTCGGCCGGGAGCGGGACCGCCTCCACTCCCGGCTGGCCTGCGCACACTCGCTCGGCCGCGCTGAGGGTCGCACCGCCGGGGAAGGCGGCGAGGCGTCGGGCAAGGACACGCTCCCGTTCGGACAAGAGATCCCAGCTCCAGTCGACAACCGCGCGCAGCGTCTGATGCCGCGGCAGCGCGGTCCTGCTGCCCGCGGTCAGCAGCGCGAAGCGGTCGTCGAGGCGCGCGGCCAGCTGGGCGGGGGTCAGCGTGCGCAGCCAGGGGGTGGCAAGCTCGATGGCCAGCGGCATGCCGTCTAGGTTGCGGCAGATGCCGGCCACGGCGGCCCCGTTGGCCGCGTCAAGCTGGAAGCCGGGCAGGACGGCGGCGGCGCGGTCGACGAACAGGCGCACGGCCGGGTAGGTGGTGGAGATCTCCGGCTGGTCGTATTCACCTGGCGCGGGCAGCGGCGCGACGACGTGCAGGGTCTCGCCGGGGATCTGCAGCGGCTCCCGGCTGGTGACGAGGACCTTAACCTTGGGGCAGTCGGTGAGCAGCCGGGCCGCGAGGCCGGCGGCGGCGTCGATGACGTGCTCGCAGTTGTCCAGGATCAGCACCGCGTCCCGGTCGGCGAGCGCCGCGGCGAGCCGGTCGACCGGGTCGGCCGCCATTTCCGCGCCGCGCGGTGCGATGGACCGCTCGCGGAGCCCAAGCGCGTCGAGGACCGCGTAGGCGACCTCGCCCGGGTCAGTGACCGGGGCGAGTTCCGCGAGCCAGGCGGGGACGGTGACCCGGCCGGCGACCTCCGTCGCGAGCCGCGTCTTGCCGACGCCGCCCGGGCCGGTGAGCGTGACCAGGCGCTCGGTCCGCAGCCGCTTGAGCACGGCGGCCACGTCGTCGTCCCGGCCGATGAAGCTTGTCGGCGGGCGGCGCACCCGGGCGGCGCGCGGGCCGCCCGCCTCGCGGTACTGCCCAGGTTCCGCGTGGCCTGGGGCGGCCGCGGCATGCGGCGGCGTGGCGGCCTGCGGGATTTCCTGGCGGAGGATCGCCAGGTAGGCCTGCTCTAGCCGTTTCGACGGGTCGACGCCGAGGTGCTCGGCCAGGTGCTCGCGGGTTCGCTGGTAGACGGCCAGGGCCTCGGATTGGCGGCCGGCCGCGGCCAGGGCGCGCATGAGCAGCCCGGCCGGGCGCTCGGCGAGCTGGTCGGCGGCCGTGAGCTCGCGCAGCTCGCCGATCGTCGTCGCGTCGGCGGCGTCAAGCGCGAGATCGGCCTCGATCCGGTCGAGCGTCGCGGCGGCCCTGAGCTCGGTGAGGCGGGCGGCGGGCGCGAACGCGAACTCCTCCCCCGCCACGTCGGTGAGCGCGCTGCCGCGCCACTGCGCGAGTGCCGCACGGAGCAGGCTGGCCGCCTCCCGCGCGTCGCCCCTGGCTAGCGCCTGGCTTCCGGCGCGGGCCCGGGACTCGAAGGCGGCGGCATCGACCGCTTCTGGCGGCACGGCGAGCCGGTAGCCGGCCGGAGACGACTCAACCACGCCATCAGGCACTCCCGCCTGCCGGAGTGCGACCCGCAGCCGGGAGACAAGGGACTGCAGCGCGTTGGCCGCGTCTCCCGGCCGCTCGGCCGGCCACAACCGGTCGATAAGCGCGTGGGTCGGCACCACGCGCCCCGCATCAAGGGCGAGCAGGATGAGCAGCGCGCGCACCCGGTGCCCGCCCACGCGCACCGGCCTGCCCGCCGCGTCGCTCACCTCGAGCGGGCCGAGCACCCCGATCCGCATCGTGTCCGCCGCCGTCTTCACGTCGCCCTTCCCGCCAGGAGCCGCCGCTTCCTAGGGGCGGCCAAGCCCATGCTAGCGCGAAACCCCAATCGAGATCTATCGCGTTTCCGCAATCACTGGAGAGGCCGATGTCGCATGCGCATCCCTGGGGCGGGGAGCCGGCATGCCTATCTTGCGGCGAACGTTTGCAGACTCACACGGTGCCCTGATGAGCACGGAGAGTTACCTTCGAGGGCATAAAGAAGCAGCGGTTTGCTCCGTCTGGACCAACACCACCCGATGGCCTGACATCGGCGAGGTACTCGTGGTGGTACTTGCGGGCTCTGGCGCGCCCGCGTCGGCGGTGTCGGCCTCCGTCGCGAGGCTCAGGGGTTGGTCGAGGCCCATGTCGCGCAGTGGCGCGGCATACGCCACCTGGTTGCGGCCTGCCTGCTTGGCCGCGTACATGGCCGAGTCGGCCGCGGCCAGCAGGTCAGTGAGCTCAAACGAACCGCCGCGCGCCATGCCCGTGACGCCGATCGAGATCGTGACCTTAAGCGTGGGCGCGTCGGGGCGATCGTCGGTCGGGATCGCCAGGGAGGCCACGTAGCCGCGGAGGCGCTCGGCGATCTTGCAGGCGTCACTCTCGGTGGTCTGGGCCAGCAGGAGGACGAACTCCTCGCCGCCAAACCGGCCCGTGCGGTCGTAGTCACGGGACTGGCTAGTCAGTGCCTCGGCGATGGCCTTCAGCACGCGATCTCCGACCAGGTGCCCGTAGGTGTCGTTGACCAGCTTGAAGTGGTCGATGTCGACGAGGGCAAGCGCTACCGGGTTACGAGTCCTGATGGAGCGGGAGAGTTCAGACTCGGCCTCGGACTCCCAGGTGGACACGTTCAGCAAGCCGGTCTTGGCGTCGGTCCTCGACTGGGCGACAAGGATCGGATGTTCCAGAAATCGCCGGACCAGGAAGACTGTCGGCAGGGCAACAATCACCAGGGCTGGGCTTAGTGCCACAGCGAGCGTGACTAGAACCCCGAGATCGAGCTTCAAGAAATCGCCTTCAAGCGCTTGGAGACTCAGATCCATGTCCGTCATCCGCACCGTAGGGTCAGACAGCTTAACGGCACCAGCCACCAGGAAGTGCTGGCCCCGGCCGGCTAGAACTTCGCACGCGGCGACGGCAAGAGCCCACGTCAGCGCGTGCCACGCAGTTCCGGGATGAGCACCCGCGAACCATGCGGGAAACCACCGGAATAGCACTGATACCGCCGCGTAAGAAATACTTATTGATCCCGCGGTGAAAACCATCCGATGCGGAACGCCTCGATGAACGAAGAGATGCAGTGTCGCGAGAATTGGTATCGGCGCAATTGCCGCGTACACCGGCGGAAGCATAATGGCTATGGGGATTACCCAGACCGTGCTGAAATCTCTGGTCAAGCCGGGGAAGGCGTACATAATTCGCGGGGTGAATGCCGCGGAGATCATTCCGCAGCAAATGAGCAACAGGAACGTTACGGCATCAGAGGCACGCCAGTCCGTGTAGGCGGATGCGACACCGATAACAACAAGGCTTGCAGCTGGCAACAATGCGACGTAGAAGCGCAACGGCGGCGGGAGCCGCCACCAAAGCCACTCCCGCACCATCAGGTCCCTCTTGAGGCGGCTGACAATGGACGAGGCTTGCATAATCCACCGTTCCGTCTGTGACGGCAGGTACTGCCTTCTAGTAGCTGCTGACTGTAAATGACTAGCTGCGTATAGCTACCATAGCCCATCTTGCCACGGTTGGTAACTATTGCGGTGAGTTTCCCGTACAAGTCGCGACAAGGCGGCGCTTAATAGTGCTTAATACCGGTGGCGCGGAGGCAGGAGAGATGAATTCGCGCCAGAGAGTGTGAAGTGAGCACAGATGTCTTTGTGCTTGCTGTTACTTGTGAGGAGGAGCGGCTGTGCGCAGCGTTATCTGGCACTGATGTTACATCTGGCACACGACGCGACTCACAGAAAGGGACGGTCATCATGCGTGACACCTGGACCCGGTAGTTAAACCTTCGCTTCACCGTATTACCCCTAGTTACTACGAGCCGCATGGATAGGTGTCTGCCTGCTAAGCGAGGCCTCTCGGCCAAGATGTCTCGCAGTGTGACGGCCGACGGCGGGTGACATTCCCCGCCAACGGATTGCAAGCCCGCAGGCGATAACGGCGCCGATTCCCCCACTGAGAGCCACGACCGTCGAGGGCGGTACCACCTCGGCGGCCGCTCCAGCCAAGGCGAACGCCGCCCCTTGACCAACGACCAGGCCCGCATTGGCGAGGCCAAGCGCCTGCCCCCGCTTCTCGTTCGGTATCCGCTCCACGAACGCGGTGTTGGCGGCGATCTGGTACATCGCGAAGCTGTTGGACAGCGCGAACAGTGCCATCGAGACGATCAGGTCCGGGCGAAGGACCGTCACCGCGAGGATTACGCAGGTGATGATCGCCATCGGCCCCATCCACCGCAACCGGGTCAGCGGGCCTATCTTCTTCGTGAACAGCGGGGCCGTGACCGCGGCGCCAAGCTGCGAGGCGGCGATGAGCAGGCCCGCCGCTACCGCCCCGCCCCCGAGCCGCCCGGCGTACGGCGCGGCGATGCCCTCGGGAACCTCGTAGAAGGCCGCCAGCCAGCCCAGGCCGAGCAGCATGCGGAGCGCGGGATCACCGAATACCAGGCGGACGCCGTCGGCGAGCTGGCCCAGGGGGTTCGGGCCGCCTTCACTAGGCGCGGGAGCCTGGCGGGTGTGCACGCCAAACTGGATCAGCAGGGCCGAGGCGACGAAGGTGGCGGCATCCGCGCCGATGGCGGGCCTGGCGCCGAATAGGGCCACGATGAGTCCGCCGGCTGCCGACCCCGCCACGATCACCACCCGGGTGGTCGAGCCCATGATGGCCATGGCCAGCGGGTAGGCGTCGGCGTCCACCACGTCGCGGACAATCGCGGAGCGGGACGCGTCGAACGGTGGCTGGAGCAGCGTGACCGCGTAGAGCAGCGCGATCAGGGCAGCGAGCGGGAGGCTGGGCACCAGCATCGCCCCCACGAGGAGGCACCTGATCAGGTCGCACGTGACCATGACCGTGCGGCGGGGCAGCCGGTCGGCGAGGCCGGACAGGAACAACCCGCCAAAGAGATAAGGCACGAAGCCGGCCGCGAACGTGATCGCGGCGAGCAGCGGTGACTTGGAACGGTTGTAGACGAGGAGCGTCAGCGCCACCAGGGCGAGACGGTCACCGACCGCGGACAGGACGTAGGAGGCCCAGAGGGCGCGGAACTCGGGGTGGGCGAAGACTTCGCGGTATGACGGGCGGCGGGCCGTAGACAGGGACACGGCGACCCTTTCGTTCTTGAGTACCGGCCTGCGCGGTTCGGCGGCCACGCATGCGGCTCGACCGGTTACCCACTGCCATGCTGGCAGACATGGCGACTCTTCGCGGCGAAACAGTCACATTCGGTACATCACTGACAAAACGATCTTCGTGTGACCAGAGCGTCACCCGTGATTGCCACTTGCAGCGGTTGGCCGGGCAAAGTTCCGGCAGGCTCCGCCGCCGGGGCACTACGGCGCCGGGCGAAAGGGACATTTCTCCCGGTCGACCCCGTCCAGGGGCGGCTCTTGCTGGCCGTCGCGGAGATAGTGGATCGTTGAACACCCTATGGCGTGGTCAGCGATCCGCTATCCCTGCCGCGCGCGGCGATTCACCCGGTTTGCTCAGTTCATCGGGCGCGCCGGCCGACACGGGAGTTCAATTCCCTCGGATCATGTACTGGTCATGGCGGCGGTAGAGGTCGGTCCACTCCTCCTTGCTGAGCTGCCGTCCGCTCGTCGCGATCTCCGCCAGTTCCTCGAAGTAGGCCTCGCGCGGGGCGCCGGGGGCGAACAGGATCAGCATCGAGGCGGGCCCCTCCGGGTTGCTGAAGGCGTGGATCCCGCCTGGCGGCACGAAGAGGAAGTCGCCAGGTGCGGCGTTGACCCAGCGTTCGCCGTCGGAGAGCCCGACGGTGCCTGACAGCACGAAGAACGATTCAGACATCGTCCGGTGGAAGTGCGGACCAGGGCCGCCTGGCTTGCTTCCCATGTCCCACCGGTAGAGCCCGTACTGCCCGCCGGTGGACTCTCCGGTGGCCAGGTAGTGCACGTTAGTGCGCCCGCCGATCACCAGGTCGGGCGCGGAAGTCCCCTGCCACAGCCTGGCGCTGACCTCGCCCTTGTCCCCGTGAAAGAGTTCCTCCGGGTACGACATGCCTGCCTCCTTGTCGATCGCCCTTGCTGGCTTGGCCGCGTTCGCGCGGCCGATCTCTCGCCCGCCTCCACTCCCCCACGCACGAAGAAGCAATGGTCAGCGAATACGTGAAAACCGCTGTCGTTCGGATTCCGAATGATCTTGACTTGAAGTCATACAACCCTGGGTTTTCGGATTGGCAAACTTTCCCCGCAAGCTCGGGCAAGTTAGACTTTCCGTGACGGGGTGGTCACGGGTAGGTGGGTGATCATGGGTGCACATCCCGGTCAGGCGCGCCCGGGTGAATGGCTGCGTCACCAGCGGGTTGCTGCCGGCCTGACTCAGGAGGACCTGGCGGAGCGGTCCGGGGTGTCCGTGCGGGCCATCGCGGATCTTGAGCGGGGGCGGACGCGGAAGCCTTACCCGTCGTCCGTCCGGTCACTCGTGCGGGCGCTTGGGCTGCCCGAGGAGGCCGGGACCGATCTCGTCGCGCGGTACCGGGCCGGGGACGGCACCATACGGGCCGACACACTGCCGGCCGACACGGGGCAGGCCGACACGGGGCAGGCCGCTGCTGCCGAGGGGGCGGCCGCGGGTGCCGGGGGCGTGACCGTGCCGCGGCAGTTGCCGACGCGGGTGCCGCACTTCGCCGGCCGGGCGGAACAGCTCGCGCTGCTCGACGGCGTGCTCGACGCGGCGGCGTCCGACCAGGCCGTCGGGGCCATCGGGGTGGTGATCTCCGCGATCGGCGGGACCGCCGGCGTCGGGAAGACCGCGCTCGCCCTGCACTGGGCGCACCGCGTCGCGCACCGTTTCCCCGACGGGCAGCTGTACGCGAACCTGCGCGGGTTCGACGCGGGCAGCGGGCGCCCCGCCGATCCCGGTGACGTGCTGCGCAGGTTCCTCGACGCGCTCGGGGTGCACCCGGAGCGGCTGCCAGGGGACGTCGAAGGGCTCGCGGCGCTGTACCGGTCGGTGCTCGCCGGGCGGCGGATGCTCGTGCTGCTCGACAACGCCGCCGACGTCGCGCAGGTGCGGCCGCTGCTGCCCGCCTCGCCGGAGTGCCTGGTCATCGTGACCAGCCGCCGGGAGCTGGCCGCGCTCGCCGCGGGCGAGGGCGCGCGGCTGCTGCAGCTCGACGTGCTGTCCGAGCAGGAGGCGAACGAGCTGCTCGTCGCCCGGCTCGGCAAGGAGCGGGCGGCAGAAGAGCCGTGGGCCGTTACCGAGCTCGCGACGCTGTGCGCGCGGCTGCCGCTCGCGCTGTCCGTCGTCGTCGCCCGGGCCGCCGCCGCGCCGAAGCTGCCGCTTTCCTCGCTCGCCGCCGAGCTGACCGAGCTCGGCGGGCGGCTTGACGCGCTTGACGCCGGAGACCCGGCGGCGAACGTGCGGACCGTGCTTTCCCTGTCCTACCGGCACCTGCCAGAGACGGCCGCACGGATGTTCCGGCTGCTCGGGCTGCATCCGGGGCCCGACATCAGCGCGGCCGCGGCGGCCTCGCTCGCGGGCGTGCCCGTCACGCAGGCCCGCGTCGCGCTGCGCTACCTCACCAGGGCGTCGCTGCTCATGGAGGTGGCGCCTGGGCGGTTCGCGTTCCACGACCTGCTGCGCGCCTACGCCGCCGAGCAGGCGACCTCGCCCGAGGGCGTCGCGAGCACCACGCGGCGGATGCTTGACCACTACCTGCACACCGCGCACCGGGCGCACCGGGTGCTGTATCCCGGGCGGGAGCTGATCGGCCTCGACGCGTGCGCCAGCGGCGTCACGCCGGAGACGTTCGGCGGGAAGGCGTCGGCGCTGGCTTGGCTCGAGAACGAGTACCAGGTGCTGCTGAAGGTGACCGACCTCGCGGCGCGGACCGGGTTCGACGCGCACGCGTGGCGGCTGCCCGTCGTGCTGTGGACCTTCCACAACGTGTGCGGGCACTGGCACGACGGCAGCCGGCTGCACCGGCTCGCGCTTGACGCGGCGCGGCGGCGCGGCGACCTGTCCGGGCAGGCGCACACGCTGCGCGGGCTCGGGTCGTTCGCGATGTCGCTCGGCGCCTTCGAGGAGGCACACGAGTGCCTGGCCGCGGCCCAGGCGACGTTCGGCGAGCTCGGCGACGACCTCGGGCTGGCGCGGACCGACGTCATCTTCTCCCAGGCGCTTGAGTTCCAGGGACGGTTCGCCGAGGCGCTGGTGGTCATGGACGACGCGCTGCGCCTGTCGGAGAGCGCGCCGGCCAGCCGGCACATGATGCTGGTGCGGGCCAGCGCGCTGAACGGGTCGGCGTGGAACAGCGTTCAGCTTGGCGACCTGTCGGAGGCACGGGCCTTCTGCCTGAAGGCCATCGAGCTGTGCCAGGCGATCGGGTACTCCCCCGGCGAGGCGGGTACCTGGGACACCCTCGGCGTCGTCTTGCAGCGGCTCGGCTCGCACACCGAGGCCGTGCCGTGCTTCCTGCGCGCCGTCACCCTCGACCGCGAGATGGGAAACCGCTACGACCTGGCGATGGCGCTGGCCCACCTGGGCGAGACGTACGCGTCCACGGGCGACCTGCGCGGCGCGCGCGAGGCGTGGGACGAGTCGCTGCTCATCCTCCGGACGCTGCATCATCCGGCGGCGGGCGCGGTCAAGGGACAGCTCGCCGCGCTGGCCGGCGGCCGGTCGACGGCCGAGCCGGAGGTCCTCGGGCTGCCCGATGCGCGGCAAGCCGAGACCGCGCGTGACGCCGGCGCGGCCTGATTTCACGCTCTGTAGTTTTCTATGCTCCCAGCGACCGGCCTAGCGACAATCTAGCCACGACTTGTAGTCTGCCGGTCAGTCCGCCTGGCCTGCAGATGGTTACTGTCCGATGATGTAAGCAGACAGAAAGAGCACGGATGGTAACCGAACAGGAGATCACGATGCGTGACACCTGGACTCGCTAGTCTCACAGGGCAGCACAGCGAAAAGCACAGAAAAAAATACAAAAGAATATTGCTGCAGAAGCGGTGGGTGCTCGACCGGATACCAGGCCAGAATCGCGGTAGACCACGGAGCCAAACTCGCCGGGAGGAACCCGATGCCAGACCTAGTACCGCTGCCAGGAAGCCAGCGCTCGGAACTGGCGGGCGCGGCACCCGCGCCCGCGCCGCTCGACGACAGCCAGGTGATCACCGTGACCGTGCTGCTGCGGCGACGCGCGGAGGTGCCGGCGGAACTGGTCGAAGGGCCGCAGACCATCAGCACGAGCGAACTAGGCGAGCGGTACGGCGCCGACCCGGCCGACGCGCAGCTCGTCTCCGAGGTACTCGGGTCGTACGGGCTGACCGTGACCGAGACCCACCTGGCGTCCCGCCGGATGATGGTGAGCGGGACCATCGCGTCGATGCAGGCGGCGTTCGGTACCACGTTGACCGCGGTGACCTCGCCGCACCCGGACGGGTCGGGCGACGTGCAGCACCGCTACAGGACCGGCTCCCTCTCCGTCCCCGCCAGGCTCTCCGGGGTCATCACCGCCGTGCTCGGACTTGACGACCGGCCGCAGGCCCGCCCGCAGTTCCGCCGCGGCCCGTCATTCGGCGCGCGGAGCACACAAGACCAGGAGGACGGACAAGGCGCCGTCCCTGCCGCCTCTGGCGGACCGCTGACCGCGCCGCAGGTCGCAAGCTTCTACCAGTTCCCCGCCGGCACCGACGGTACCGGGCAGACGGTCGCGATCATCGAACTCGGCGGCGGGTACGCGGCATCCGATTTGTCCACGTACTTCTCCGGGCTCGGGCTTTCTGTCCCCTCGGTGACCGCCGTGGGCGTTGACGGCGGGTCCAACTCCCCCGGCGATTCGGCGGCCGACCCCGAGGTCGAGCTGGACATCGAGGTCGTCGGCGGGGTCGCGCCCGGCGCTTCCCAGGTCGTGTACTTCTCGCCTAACACCGACCAGGGCTTCATCGACACGGTCTCCCAGGCCGTGCACGCAACGCCGACCCCGATCGCGGTCTCCATCAGCTGGGGCCAGTCGGAAGACCAATGGTCCGCGCAGTCCCGCACCGCGATGGACCAGGCGTTCGCCGACGGGGCCGCGCTCGGCGTGACGGTCACGGTCGCGGCGGGCGACAACGGGTCGAGCGATGACCCAAGCGAGCAGACGCAGGTGCACTGCGACTTCCCCGCCTCCTCGCCGAACGCGCTCGCGTGCGGCGGGACCAAGCTCGTGGGCAATACGTCGTCGTTCGCGGTCACCTCCGAGGTGGTATGGAACGAGCTCGCGACCAGCCACGGCGCGGGCGGGGGCGGCGTCTCCGACGTGTTCCCGCTGCCGTCTTACCAGGCGAACGCCGGCGTGCCGAAGTCGGCGGCCGGCGGCGGTACCGGGCGCGGCGTGCCCGACGTGGCCGGCAACGCCGACCCCTTGACCGGGTACCTCGTGGTAGTGGACGGCCAGCGGCAGACGTTCGGCGGCACGTCGGCGGTGGCGCCGCTGTGGGCCGGGCTCATCGCGCGGCTGGCCCAGGCGACCGGCAAGCGCTTCGGCCTGCTCCAGCCGATGCTGTACGCGGGCGCCGCCCCGGGTGCCGCCGCCCCCGGGTTCAGCGACATCGTGCAGGGCAACAACGGCGCGTACAAGGCCGGCCCCGGCTGGGACGCCTGCACCGGCCTCGGCTCTCCCAACGGTGCCGCGCTCCTCGACCTGCTCAGCGGCACCACTCCCACCACGGGCAGCTAACCGCCGGGGCGCGTCTGGAGGTTATGTGGGATACTTCGGGCCCCGCGGGGGGCCCGAAGTATCCCACGTCTTTGACGTCGTGCCCGCTCCGCCCGCCGGCGTCAGAGGACGTCGTGGCCCGGGTGGTCGGTGGGGATCGGTGCGGCGGCGGGCTGGGCGGGGATGCTGCCCAGGCGGCCCTTCTGGTAGTCCTCGAAGGCCTGGGCAAGCTCGGCGCGGGTGTTCATCACGAACGGGCCGTAGGTGGCGACCGGCTCGCGGATCGGCTCGCCGCCGAGCAGGAGGATGTCAAGCGAGGGGCTCGGCCCGTCCATCTTCGCGTCGGCGGCGAACGTGATCGACTCGCCGAAGCCGAAGACCGCAAGCTGGCCCGTGTGGATCGGCTGGCGACCCGTGCTGCCCGAACCCGTGCCGACCGTGCCCGCGCCCGCGAGGACGTAGGCGAGTGCGTTGAAGTCCGCGCGCCAGGGGAGGCGGACCTGCGCGCCCGGTGAGACGGTGGCGTGCACGAGGGTGATCGGGGTGTGCGTGCTGCCAGGGCCCGCGTGGCCGTCGACCTCGCCGGCGATGACCCGCAGCAGCGCGCCGCCGTCCTTCGAGGTGAGCAGCGCGACCTGGCCGGCGCGGATGTCCTGGTAGCGCGGCTGGGTCATCTTGAGCCTGGCGGGCAGGTTAACCCAGAGCTGGAAGCCGTGGAACAGGCCGCCGCTGGCCACCAGTTCCTCTGGCGGCGCCTCGATGTGCAGGATGCCGCCGCCGGCGGTCATCCACTGGGTGTCGCCGTTGGTGATAAGGCCGCCGCCGCCGTTGGAATCCTGGTGGCGGAACACGCCGTCGATGATGTAGGTGACGGTCTCGAAGCCGCGGTGCGGGTGCCACGGCGTTCCCTTGGGCTCGCCCGGCGCGTAGTCGACCTCGCCCATCTGGTCCATGTGGATGAACGGGTCGAGGTCGCCCAGGCTGACGCCGGCGAACGCGCGCCGGACAGGGAACCCCTCGCCCTCGAAGCCGGCCGGCGCGGTGGTGACCTTGACGACTGGGCGGTCCCCCTCCGCCGCGGGCTCGGTGACCCGAGGCAGGACCAGCAGGTTCTCGACGGTTACGGCCGGCATATTGAACGCCCCCTACGAAACTCGAACCGGGTTTCCTTGTGGTTACCCGCTCATTGGCAGCTTACCGAGGGAACTATGTATGAACTTTCAAATATTCCGGCCCGCGCGAAAACGCGGCCCGCGCGAAAACGCGGCCCGCGCTAAAGCGGTAGGCCCTCTTCCAGGAACGCGAGCGCCTCGTCGATACGCGCCCCGGAATCCGGCCCGAACACGCT
>Ga0210389_10000664_pt1 | contig 29567 bp, 31 predicted proteins | sample IncBWH28OmetaG_FD_160127 | JGI IMG/M metagenome (GOLD analysis project Ga0210389, IMG submission 160127) | Forest soil microbial communities from Barre Woods Harvard Forest LTER site, Petersham, Massachusetts, United States - Inc-BW-H-28-O ... | reverse complement strand
GTCCGCGAATCCGAAGACCCGCAATGACGGGGGTAGTACATCTCGTATGCACTGGCTTTTAACACGCTGTTGAGTTCTCAAGAAACAGACGCGCACCATTCGGCTTGCTTTCGCTTACCGCCCGGGGCGACTCATTTAATTTACCCGGAATTTCCATCCTGTCAAATCAGTGTTTCACACATCCGATTCGACATTCGGGATTTCCCGAGCCATCAGCATACAATCTTGCCAGACCTCCGCGGCACGCCGTGAAGATCCGGTAGTAGCTAGATCCTGGTGGCTCCCCGGGACCCGGACCCGCCGACCTGAGCCAGCAGTCCGTCCCCCTCGGGGCAAGCAAGACTTTAAACCTCCGCACACACTTCGTCAAATCAAGCTACGAACGACAGCCATACCCATCCGCTCTCCCGCTGACACCTCCCACTGACACTCCGGACGATGGTCACGTGACAAAGCGACCGGGCCGGTTCGACGGGACCGGACGGAGGACCTGCGACGTTTGGGAAGATGACTGGCGTGACAGCGATCGTGGTGCCGCCCGCGGAGACCGGACGCCCCCGCAGACTCCGCCGAATCGTCAGGCGCGCCGTGAAGGTCGCCGGGATAACGATCGTCGTGCTCCTGGTGGCGGTCACGCTCGCGAGTTTCGGCTACAACCTCGCGACCGACGGCCCCGCGCCCCGGCCCGCGCACCTGCTCTTCGCCGACGGCGGCGGATGGGAGACCCGCTACCTCGAATGGGGCACGCGCGGGACACCGGTCGTCCTGGTGCCGGGCGCGTTCGAGACCGCGGACACATTCGCGAAGCTGGGGCCGGTACTCGCCGGGCACGGGCACCGCGTGTTCGCCATCGATCTGTCCGGCACCGGTTACAGCGCGCCGAATCCCCCATTCAGCGCCAACCACCTGTCCGGTCAGATCCTCGCCTTCCTCAAGACCGAGCGTCTCACCGGCCCGGACGCCCCGATCCTCGTCGGCCATTCCGCCGGCGCCGCCGACGTGGGCGTCGCCGCACTGGATAACCCGAAGGCCGTGCGGGCCGTCATCTTCCTCGACGGCGACGCGACCCCGCTTGGCGCGCCTTCATTTCTCGGTGAGATAGCCGCGACGCTGATCATCAACCCGTACAAGACGTCGGCGATCCGGCTGGCGCTCAGCCAGGACTGGCTGATCAAGAACCTCTACAACTCCCAGTGCGGCCCCACGTGCCCGCGGCTGAACGGCGCGGGCGTCGATACCTGGCGCTGGCCCCTCGAACAACCGGGGTTCCAGGGGGAGCTCACATACTCGATGAAAGACGGGATCACCGCCATGACGCCCGCGCAGTTCGCCGGGCTCAAGACGACGGACGTGCCGAAGCTCGTGATCTTCGGAGTGAACGACCCGCAGATGTCGCACTCCGACGCGATAGCGACGGCGACGCGGATCGGCGCGCCGCCGCCCGTTTACGTGCCGGGCCGGCACCTGACGATGATCTCCTCGCCTCGCCAGGTCGCCGCGGCGATCGATTCCCTCAGGTAGCCGGCTTACTCCCCGAAAGGAGGCCGCGGCCGCAGCTGCCGCATTGACTGCTGCAGCTCGTGTACCTGCTGCATTTGCTGTATGTGATGCGCCCACGGGTTGTAGCTGCCACGGTGGACGGCGACCTTCGAGAAGCGGGCGTCGCCGACGAGCCTGATCACCGGGCCGTCCTCGGTGCTCCCCTTCTCGCGGCCGTAGACGGCACGCTTGGCGAACAGGGCCCCGCCCTCGTCGATCACGTGCGCCTCCTCGGGGACGACGATGATCACCTTGCCGCAGAAGGCGTCGACCTCGAGCGTGATCTCGCGGCCGGGGAGCACGGCATCGTTCAGGTTGACGATCAGCGCGCCGAAACGGGCGGTTAGCCGCGTATGCCGTCCGGCCACCCAGCGCCCGGACCGGATCAGTTTGCTGAAGCGCGCGGCGACCACGGCACGCTCGCCCGTCTCCGCCCTGGGATCGGCGGTATCGGCGGGCAAGTCGCGAGTCAGCGGGACGAGATCACCGAGGGTCTTCGCGGCGTAGACGGCGTCAAGCCGGTCCGCGTGCTCGGTGGTGGTCAGGCGTCCGGTCGCGAGCGCGCCGCCGAGCACGGCCGCCGCCTGGTCCCGGTCGGCGTCCGAGGCACGCATCTCAAGCTGTGCCTCGTCAAAGCGCGCGTCGGTCATGGCCACATGCTAGCGCCTGACCGCCGAAAACGCGATATGTCGCGTCCATTCAGGTGACAAAAACGCCCCCGGTGCCAGAGCGGCGCCGGGGGCGGCGGGCGATCAGTACTGGCCGTACTGCTGCTGCCAGAGGTAGTCCGCCTGCTGCTGGGCGTCGTACCGGGCCTGCTCCTGGTTGAGGTGGTTGTAGTAGTCGTTCTCGAAGTGCTTGTCGACCTCAGCGGCGGCGAAGCCGGCGAGCATCTCCTTGCCGAGCTCGTGGTGCTCGGTGATGCCCTCCGACTCACGGTGGTGCTCGTACATGCGCATCGCCTCGAAGCCGGCCGCACCCGCGAGCAGTTCGTGCGTCACCTCGTGGCGGGGGTAGTCGTCGCCGTAAACCTGGTCATAGGCCACCTGCGCCTGATCCCTGTCGAAAAATCCCATGGGCCCCGAACCTAGCCCACGGCACACTCGCGATCCGGCCCGGTTTCCCGAAATTTAAAGACTTTTCCTAAACGTCCAAGGTGACTCCGCAACTTCCGCACATGGCATAGTGGCGGTGTGAGTGGACGTGTGCTTGTGCCGTGGAAGAACGTCAGTGACGACCTTGGCAAGCTAGATGGGCTGACGGTCGAGGTATTCAGCGGCGACTCGCCCGCTCCCGACGACCTTGACGACGTGGTGTTCTTCACGGTGCCGTACGACCGTCCGTTCGGGATGGAGCCGGTCCCGCGGCTGTCGGGGGTCCGCGTGGTCCAGGCGCTCACCGCCGGCTACGAGCACCTGGTCCCGCTGGTGCCGGGAAACGTGACGGTGTGTACCGTGCGCGGGCTGCACGATTCGAGCACGGCGGAAATGGCGCTGGGCCTCATCCTCGCGTCGCAGCGGGAACTTCCGCGCTGGACCCGCGCGCAGGAAGCGGGCCGCTGGGACCACGCGCACACACGGTCGCTCGCCGGGTCGCGCGTACTGATCGTCGGGTACGGATCGATCGGGGCGTCGCTGGACGTCCGGCTGCGCGCCTGCGAGGCGACAACGATCCGGGTCGCGCGCAATCCCCGGCCGGAATCGGACGTGTACGGGGTGGAATCGCTTGACTCGCTGCTGCCCGGCGCCGACATCGTCGTGCTCATCACACCGCTCACGCCGGAGACGCAAGGTTTGCTGGATGCCCGGCGGCTGGCCCTGCTGCCGGACCAGGCCCTCGTGGTGAACGTCGGGCGCGGCGGTGTGCTGGACACTTCGGCGCTCCTGGCGGAAGCGGGGTCCCGGCGGCTGCGGGCGGCACTCGACGTGACCGATCCAGAGCCGCTGCCCGCGGGACATCCGCTGTGGTCATGCCCGGGCGTGATCATCACGCCGCACGTGGCCGGCGGTGCCGCCGCGTTCTACCCGATGGCCATGGAATTTGTCGCGGCGCAGGTCCGCCGCTTCGCCGCCGGGGAGCCCTTGCACAACGTGGTGGCGGGCCCGGGCGCCTAGCGCGCGGGCGTAAGGTGCCCAGGATCCGTCCGTGACGACGGAAATGGGTACCCTCGCTGCCGCCACCGGGCACCCGGCACCCGGCACCCGGCACCCGGCACCCGGCACCCGGCACCCGGCACGATCATGGGTCGTTACCGCAAAACCCCGGATCACGGTCACTGGACCCGCCCGCTTTATCACGAAATATCCTCGTGAAACACGCATTCCGGGATACCCCCGTCAGGGGTATGCGTTCTATGATCGCGGGTCAAACAGGCCGATATACGGCACGTTCGACCCATATCACCGCGGCGATGCCGTCCGAAGACGCCCTGGAACGCGCGATGCCCGATATAAGCGGACCTATCCGGGCACGGAAGCCCGTTCCGGAGGCCCGGGCGGCCCCCGTGGCGGTACTGACCCATCAAACGCGTCCCGACTGGCCGCGCAACCAGCCGAAACGGAGCCGACCGAGACGGGCCTAGCGCGTGAGGCGGCCGCGATCGCCGAGGGCCGCGGCCTGCCAGGAGGATTCGACACGTGCGCCACGGGCGACGAGAAAGCCGGGCGACATTCCAGCACGCGTTACCGATGGCGTTCGCGAGGGGCGTGCCGATCGAGCCCTCGGGAGCCTCCAGGTCAGCGCCCGCGTCGATCAGCACCTCGGCGACGTCGGCGTCGTCGCTGCTGGCCGCGTAGTGCAGGGGAGTCTCGTCGCCAGGACCGGCGACCGGGGCATACGGGTCACCACCGCCGGTGGTCCGCGCGTTCGGGTCCGCGCCGAACTCGGCGAGAATACGGACCGCGCCGGGACCATTCGGGAAATAGCCCGGCCAGTCGGTGACGAAGTGCAGCGGCGTCGACGTGCCGTTCCGGCGGCCGATGATCCGCGCGTTCGCCAGACCCTGATCCCCCGCCAGCAGCGTCCGCAACGCGTCCAGGTCCCCGCCGCGAACAGCCAATGTGACCTGGACCGCCACCGGATCGTCCCCGCGCAACGTCACGCCCATGGCACCGATCATGACACGCTCGCTCGGCGTGCGCGGGGTCACGGCCGCGGGGGCTTCTTCGGCTTCTCGTCAACGTTCGTGTAGACGCGGAACGGTCCGTCTCCGGTCGAGACGCCAGTGCGACCGCCGCCGACGTGCAGTCGGGCGACGCGCGGGCCGACGTGCAGGCGGACACCGCTCTCGCTCGCGCTCACCCGAACGTCCTTGGTGATCCTGACGGAGAATCTCACGCCAACCTCGCATCCGTGCCACGATCATCCCGGCTGGGACTGACGCGTATTCACGATACGCGGGCTACGCGCGAACCGGCGTGATGGTGCGGTCGGTTCTGGCCCGGCTCAGCTTCACGAGCTCACCGTTGGGGCGGTCGCTGGCCGCCACCCATTCCCGGGCCGCTTCTTCCTCGCGCCCGCCGGCGAGCTGCCTGGCCACCAGTCGTTCCTCGCGCAGCGGGTCAGGTGCCTCGACGTACCACAGCTGGTCGATGAATTGCCGTGGGTTCCGCCAGCGCGCCTCATCCAGTGCCAGGTAATTCCCCTCCGTGACGATCAGCCGTGCCTTGGCCGGAACCAGCAGTCGCGCGGCGATCGGCTCGTGCAGGGAGCGGTCGTATTCGGGGACGTAGACGTCTTCCCCGGAATCACTGGTCAGGCGCGACAGCATGGCGACATAGCCACCGACGTCGAACGTGGCCGGCGCGCCCTTGCGGTTTTCCAGGCCGAGACGTGCTAGCTGCGCGTTCGACAGGTGATAGCCGTCCATCGGAAAGTAGGCGGCCCACGACTCGCCCATCCGCTCTTGGGCGTACCGCACGATGAACTCCGCGAGCGTGGACTTGCCCGCGCCCGGCGGGCCGGTCAGTCCCAGGACGATCCTGCGTCCCGCGGCCGATTGCGCGGCCGCCACCGCTTCCCGGGCCGCGGTATCGGAAGCCACGGTGCCCGAAGGCGCGGTGCCCGAAGCCACGATGTCCGAATCCGCCAACTGGCCGTCACCTTCTTCCTGCGCCGAGATTACACGGGCTCCGGCCGGCGGAGTGTGGCACGCTATGGCCGTGGAGTCACGGCTGCTGAGCGGCGCTGAGCTGACGAGCTCGCCGGTCGTCGCCAACCGGGCGATGAACCGCGAGCGACAGCTCGAAGGGCCCAATAGCTACGTCCGCGAACTAGGGTTCCATCCGCTCGACTGGCTGCGCGCACGCCTGCCCGACGCGCGGGCATCCCGGTCCGAGCCCGTTCCTGATCTCAGCTGGCTCGATCTGTGCTGCGGCAGTGGCCGTGCCCTGATTCAGGCCGCTCATCAGCTCAGCCGTGCTGGCCTGGGCGCACGGATCGGCATTGTCGGCGTCGACCTGGTCGACTTTTTCGTCTCCGGACCGGGCTATACCGGCCAGTTCGCCGTGAACTCGCACTACCGCACTCTTACAACCCTCTGAATTCACTATCAACATGTATCGTTGGGGAGTCCTGCCCGCGAATAAACACGGACGAGAGTGACCACACAACTAGAGCGACCCGCCGCCCGACTCAAGGCAGGCAAGACCGCCGCCCCGCGCCACAAGGCCGCGGGCATGGTCGAGGCGATCCGGCGGAACCGCATGCGGATCGTGCTCGCCACCGTGAACGGGCTGATCGCGTTCGTCTTCGGGCTGGCGGTGGGGACGGCGTTCATCCGCCTGCTGGGCCTGGAACGTGTTACCGCGTACATAATTTCGAACGTGTTCAGCACGCAGCTGAGCTTCCTCCTGGCCCGGTACGTGACATGGCGGGACCGCCGGGTCAGGTTCTTCAGCACGCTCGCCAGGTACAACGCCCAGCAGGTCACGACCACTGTCCTGAGCATCCTCATGTTCGCCGTGCTCGACAGGCTGGGGATGAACTACGCCGCCGCCAACTTCATCGTGACCGTGACGGTGGCACCGCTGTCGTTCCTGATAGCGCACAACTGGTCGATCGCCGAACGCGGCACCCCGGGGAAAACCGCAGGGTAAACACGGCCGGTAGCCGCGTACCCCCGAAACCACCGCGTTTCTAGCGTGGTGGGCATGAAGAACACCACGCACGGCGCCCCTCGCGGGCAGGGTGATCCGCGGTGATCCAGGTACGCGGGCTCACTAAGCGCTATCGCGGCACGCTCGCCGTTGACCGGCTCAGCTTCGAGGTCCGTCCCGGGACGGTAACCGGCTTCCTCGGCCCGAACGGCGCGGGCAAGTCCACCACGATGCGCATGATCACCGGCCTGGACCGGCCCGACCACGGCACCGCGCTCATCGGCGGCCAGCCTTACGCGGACTTGCGCTGGCCACTGCGCGAGGTCGGCGCGATGGTCGAGGCCAAGTCCTTCCAGCCCGGGCGCAGCGCCCGCGCGCACCTGACCGCGCTCGCCGCGAGCAACCAGATCCCCCGGCCGCGCGTTGACGACGTGCTAGCCCTCACCGGCCTTACCCCGGCGGCGGGCAGGCGAGCCGGCAAGTTCTCCCTCGGCATGGCCCAGCGGCTCGGCATCGCCGCCGCGCTGCTCGGCGACCCCGGCGTCCTGATCCTCGACGAGCCGGTCAACGGCCTCGACCCCGAGGGCATCCGCTGGATACGGGACCTCATGAGGTCCCTCGCGGCCGACGGCCGCACGGTCCTCATCTCCAGCCACCTGATCAGTGAGGTCGCGCTCACCGCCGAAGACCTGATCGTCATCGGCCAGGGCAGGCTCCTCGCCCAGACCACGGTCGCCGAACTCTCCGCCCGTTACGCCAGCCTCGAAGACGCATTCTTCGCGCTGACCAGCGGCATGACCGAATACACCTCGAGGGGGGCACGGTGACCGCGTTCGCCGCCGCCAGCCGGATGGAATGGCTGAAGCTGCGCAGCCTCCGGTCGACCTGGTGCATGCTGACGGTCTACGCCGTCGTCATGATCGGCCTGGCGATCTTGGCGCTGACCGTGATGGTCCCGGGCATCATGTCCCCGTCCGCCCGCGCCACGTTCGACCCGACGAATCAGGGGTTCACCGGCGCCATCATTGGCCAGATACTCACCGGGATCGTCGGCGCGCTCGCCTTCACCGGGGAGTATTCCTCCGGCATGATCCGCGCCACCCTCTCCGCCGTGCCCAGGCGTCCGGTCGCGTTCGCGGCCAAGGCCGCGGTGCTCGGAACCGCCGCCCTGGTCAGCAGCGAGGTCATCGCCTTCGCCTCGTTCTTCGCCGGCGAGGCCGCGCTGCGCTCCGCTCTTCCGCACGCGTCCATCACCCAGCCCGCCGTGCTGCGCGCGGTGCTGATGGGCGGGGCGTTCCTCTTCCTGATCGCGCTGATCGGCCTCGGCCTTGGGGCCTTGCTGCGCAACGCCGCCGCCGCGACCGGCGTTCTCCTCGGGCTGCTGTTCGCCCTGCCGCTGCTGGCGCACCCGCTGCCGCACAACGGGACTGTCCTGAAGTTCCTGCCCGAGCAGATCGGGGCGAACTCCCTGATCGACGTGCAGCCGGACCCCAACTTCCTCTCGCCGTGGCTCGGCCTGCTGATGATGTGCCTGTACACGGCGGTCATCCTGGCCGCGGGATTCTGGGCCTTCACGCGCCGTGACGCGTAAGGGCTGGGTGGACCTCACAATGGGAGGCATGACCCGCCGTGCGCTGCGCGAGATCGCCTACTGCGCGATCTGCGCGGCGTACGGTCTGGCCGGGCTGTTCCTCATCCTGTTCTGGCTGCTGCCCAGCGTCGGGCTGACGGCGACCGTGCTCGGCACCGTCGTCGGCCTGGTGTTCCTGATGGGCACCCTGCGCGCCGCGCGCATCCTGGCGGCCATGCAGCGCCGGACCCTGGCGCTGTGCACGGGGGTGACGGTCGAGTCGCCGCCGCCGTTCGAGCCCGGCAACGGCCTGTTTGAGCGGCTCGACCGGCGGCTGAAGGACCGTGCGGCCTGGCGTGCCATCGCCTACCTCGTCATCCGGCTGCCGCTAGCCGTGCTGCAGGGCTGGGCCGTGGCGTTCTTCTGCTGCGGCGTGGCCGACGTCCTCTACCCGCTGGGCTGGCCCCTCCTGCGGCACCGCCCGCCGGGAACGCCCACGCTGCCGGTGATCACCCCGATCCCGGTCGGCGGGCTGACCGTGACGACCTGGGCCGGCACGCTCCTCGCCACCCTCGTCGGCCTGACGCTCGCGGTCACGGCGGTGCTGCTCGCCCGGGCCGCGGTCACCGCGGACACGTGGCTGGCCCGCGGACTGCTCGGCCCCGGTGTGCTCCGGGCGCGGGTCCGCGAACTCGAGCGGACGCGGTCACTCGCCGTCCACAGCGCGGACGCGGCGCTGCGCCGCGTGGAGCGCGACCTGCACGACGGCGCGCAGGTCCGGCTGACCTCACTCGCGCTGCACCTGGGGATGGCCAGGGAGAAGGCGTCGGCCGACGAGCCCGACCTGGCCGGCATCCGCGAGCTGCTCGCGGGCGCGCACGCCGACGCCCAGGGCGCGCTGACCGAACTGCGCGACCTCGTCCGCGGCATCCACCCCCCTGTCCTGGACAATGGCCTGCCCGACGCGCTGGCCTCGCTCGCCGCCGCGAGCGCGATCCCGGTCAGGGTCGAGGCGGACGTGCCGCTCCGTCCCTCCCCCGCGATCGAGACGATCGCGTTCTTCTGCGCGTCCGAACTCGTCGCGAACGCGGTTAAGCACAGCTTCGCCAACGAGGTCACGGTCAACATCCATACCCATGCCTCACGACAGTGGTCACTGATCATGACCGTCAGCGACGACGGCGTGGGCGGGGCGGACCCGGCGGGCGGCTCGGGCTTGTCCGGGCTCGCCGAACGCGCGGCCGTGGTGGACGGCGTGCTCGGCATCACGAGCCCGCCCGGCGGCCCTACCGCGGTGACGGTCGAACTGCCGATGGAGGCGTGAAGCGTGCGAGCGGTGATATGCGAGTAGTGATCGCGGAGGACGCCGTCATCCTCCAGGCCGGGCTGACGAGGCTGCTCGCCGACCACGGGCACACGGTGGCCGCCGCCGTCGGGGACGCCCCGTCGCTGCTGGCCGCCGTGGCGGAGCACCGGCCCGATGCCGCGATCGTCGACATCCGGATGCCGCCGTCGTTCACCGACGAGGGGCTGCGGGCGGCACTGACGCTGCGCACCGACCACCCGGGCACGGGAATCCTCGTGTTCTCGCAGTACGTAGAGACGACATTCACGGCCCGGCTGCTGGCGGGCGGCGCGGCCGGGGTCGGTTACCTGCTGAAGGACCGCGTGGGCAACGTCGCCGATTTCCTGTCCGCGCTGGAACGCGTGGCCGCCGGCGGCACGGCACTGGACCCGAACGTCGTCAGCGAGCTGATGCGGGCGCAGCGCGCCGGCCTGGCGTCCCTGACGCCGCGCGAACGCCAGGTGCTGTCCGCCATGGCCGAAGGCCGCTCCAACTCCGGCGTCGCCACGGCCCTCGTCCTGTCCGAGGGCGCGGTCGAGAAGCACATCGCCTCGATCTTCGGGAAACTGAACCTGGAGCCCCTCGCGGAGGACAACCGCCGCGTCCTCGCTGTCCTCCGCTTCCTCCAGTCCCGCTAACTCCCCGGTCCGGCTGGCCGTCAGCCGGTGCCCTTGTAGTTCAGGACCTGGTTGAGGACGTGGACGACTTCCGTCAGGTCGGACTGGTCGGCCATGACCTGCCGGATGTCCTTGTAGGCACGCGGGTCCTCGTCGATCAGGGCGGAAGCGGAGTCGGCGTTCCACGCCTTCCCCTTCATCTGCTCACGCAGCCCTGCCTTGTCTAGCTGCCGCTTGGCGTCGCCGCGCGACAGGCGCCGGCCGGCCCCGTGCGAGCTGGAATTGTACGAATCCGGATTCCCCTTGCCCTGGACAATATAGGTATCGGTCCCCATCGACCCCGGGATGACGCCCATATCCCCGGCCGCGGCCTTAATGGCGCCCTTTCGGGTAATCCATACGTTCCTTCCGTGGTGCTGCTCGCGCTCGGTGTAATTGTGATGGCAGTTGATGACCTGAACCGTGATCGCCTTTACCTTTGGCGTTCCCTTTGACCGGACCGCCTCCGCGAGGGACCGCAGCAATTCGGCGTTCATCCGCGCGCGCGATTCGTACGCATACCGCTGCGCCCACAGCATGTCCTGGATATACGCGTCGAACTCCGGTGTCCCCTCGGTGAAGTAGGCCAGGTTCGGGTCGCCCAGCGTCGACAGGTATTCGCGCATCAGGCCCTTGGCCCTGCCGATGTGGTAGTTCGCGAGCTGGTTGCCGATGCCGCGCGAGCCGGAGTGCAGGACCGTCCACACCGTGTCGCGTTCGTCCAGGGAGACCTCGATGAAGTGGTTACCGGAGCCCAGGCTGCCGAACTGCGCGATCGCCTTCGCCGCCTGCTTTTCCGACAGCTTGGACGGCGGCTCGCCGACCACGCCGAAGACGTCGCGGTGCCCGTCGCGATACCGCGGATCACGCCCCTTCCCGACGCCCGCGGGAATGCGCCGCGACACCGTCGACAGCAGCGGGCCGAGGTCGTCCGGCAGGTCCGCGGCCTGAAAGGTCGTCTCGGTGGCGATCATGCCGCACCCGAGGTCAACCCCGGCGAACGACGGAACAATGGCGCCCTCGGTCGGAATAACCGACCCCACCGTCGCCCCGATTCCCACGTGGGCGTCAGGCATAAGCGCGACGTGTCCCGTCACGAAAGGGAGTCGGGATGCCCGGCTGGCCTGCTCTCTGGCCTGATAATCGACGTCACTGCCCCATACCAGCAGCTTGTCGTCCGCCTTCTCCATCATTCACCTTTGATAACGCCATTTTCGGTAGGATCAATTGGTACCAGAATGGTCATTTGAGCGTCAACAGAATAATAGACAGGTACGACATGCCTGAGCAGCAGGACCCACTGATCACCCGCAACGCCGCACGCGCGGACCGGCCCGGAGTTCGAGGGACCGGCGGCCGACACGCTAGACCGGCGCGGTCTCCCACGCGAACCCGTCCGGATCGGTAAATGCCCCGGCATCCCCGCTGATCACGAGCCGGTGTGATCCGGTGCCGTCCTCGGGAACGCCGGCGTCCTTGGCGAGCGCGCGCCGACCGTAGAGCGCGAACTTGACCGGACTGCCCGGAGTCGCGAACTCGACGTATTTGCGGCCGAAGCTCTTCGCGACCACTACGCCGTGGTCGGCGTAGAACCGCTTGCTCGCCGCGACGTCCGCCACTCCCAGCAGGAGCACGACATCGTCGATCTCCCGGGTGGCCGGGCCAGCGTCCTTCTTCGCCGAGGTCGCGACCTTCCAGATCGCGCCGTCAGGGGCCCGCACGACGCCGCCGTAGCCCCAGAACGACTTCGCGACCGGCTTGAGCGCCGTGGCGCCCGCTTCCAGAGCGGCGTCGACGAAGCCCTTCACGGTGGCGGGCCGCGACACGGTGACCGACAGCGTGAACCCGCGGAAGCCGGTCGTCGGCGCCTCCGACGCCCGCACGCGCACCTGCGTGTCCAGGCCGAAAGCCGCGCGGTAGAACCGCTCGGCGGCCACCGGGTCGGTCGCCTCGATGGTGACGGATTCGATAAGTGCCATGCTGATCACGCTAACCGCCGCCGGCTAGCCCGCGCTTCTCCGATCCTGACCAGTCGCTACGATGCCTGGCGTGGCGATGCCTGACGTGAACAAAGACAGCTGGCTGGCGGATATCCGGACCTCCTATGACACGGTCGCGGACAGCTACGCCGTGCAGGTACGCGAGAGCCTGGCCGGGGCGCCGTACGTGCGGGCGGCCGTGGCACTGCTCGCCGACCTGGTCCGCGCCGACGGCGGCGGCCCGGTGGCGGACGTCGGCTGCGGCCCCGGGCACGTCACGGCGTACCTGCGGGACCTGGGTGCGGACGCCTTCGGCATCGACCTATCGCCTGGCATGGTGGAGCTGGCCCGTTGCGACTATCCCGGACTGCGGTTCGAGGTGGGCTCGATGACCGACCTGCGGCTCGCCGATGCCTCGGTCGCCGGCCTGCTCGCGTGCTGGTCGCTGGTCCACATTCCCGATGCGGAGATCCCCGGGGTCCTGGGCCAGTTCCGGCGGGTGCTGCGGCCGGGCGGGCCGCTGCTGCTCGGCTTCCACGCCGGCGAGGGCGCACGGCTGAAGACCGAGGGCTACGGCGGCCGCCCGATGAAGGTCCACGTCTACCGCCGCACGCCGGAGCGAATGTCGGCCTGGCTGCGCGACGCCGGGTTCATGATCGAGGCGCAACTGCTGGCCGGACCCGACGACAAGGTTCCCGGAGCGCTCCTTTTCGCGCGCTCGGCCGCGGGCCGGACCGACGATTAGAGTGCCGTTGCATGACCACTACCGATGACATCCGCCGGTGGGTCATGGCGCTGCCTGAGGTCGAGGAGACCAGCCACTTCCGCTTCCACGTCCCCGTCTTCAAAGTACGGGGCCGGACTTTCCTCGGCCTGGGCAAGGGCGAGACCTCGGCGGTGTTCTGCATCAGCGAACAGCAGGCGGACCAGGACGCGGCAGCCGATCCCGGCGTCTGCACGGCAGTCCGGCGCGGCGACGCGCGCAAGAGCTTCCTCGGCCTGCAGGTGGACATCGGCCGGGTCCCGGCCGAACGCGTTAGGTCGCTCGTCGAGCAGGCATGGCGACAGCAGGCTCCCGTGAGGCTGGTCGCCGAGCGCGACCGGCCGGCACCGCCCGGCCAGCCGACGACGAACAGCTAACCGCCCGCTGGCTACCGTCCGGCCGCCTCGCCGGCCGGCGCGCCCGCGGCCGCCGGGATGACCCCGTCGGGCGTGACGTATCGGGGTCGCGCTTGTTCCGCATCCGCCGCCACAGCCAGTCCACCAGCATGACGAAGGCGAACGGGCCGAGGATGTCACCCACGTCGGTGATGAACGTCTCCGCATGACCCAGGATCCCGAGCTGCGCGAGCAGCGTGCCGAGCACCCCCAGCACGACGGTGGCCGCCGGCTGCTCCCGGCGGGGCGGCTTGCGCACCGAGTTGAGGGCCACGAGCAGGTCAACGGTCGACGGGTACAGGTTCATCGCGTTGGTGTGCAGCACGCCGAGCGCGGCGCCGATCGCGGCGATCAGGCCCCAGCCGGAGATGTACGCGCCGAGGACGGCGATGTTCCAGTTGCCAATCGCCTCCTGGGAGAACATCCCCATCACGCCCATGAGCAGTACCGGGACCATGATCCCGATGCCGGGCACGAGGAGGTACCACGTCCGCCGGCCCGTGCTCTGGTCCGCGGGCTTGGCGAACCGGGACAGCGTTGAGGCCTTGTACGTCCACGCCAGGATGGAAAACCCGGCCACGGTCGAGATGGCGACGCCCCAGTCCATCGGCGCGGTCTGCCCGGGGACATGCAGCGTGTAGTGCGTGAACAGGTACACGGTCAGCGCGATGTAGCAGGCGATCAGGATGACGGCCGTGTACCGGTAGAAGTACTCCAGCCACTTGAAGCCGAACAGCACCAGGATGATGTCGATGCCGCCCACGATCCAGTACATCCCGGCGCTCGAACCAGGCCATGTTGACAAACGTGAACAGCACGGAGAAGCAGAACGTCGCCGACCAGCCGTAGTTGCGGCGGGACACGATCAGCGCGGTGAGCGGCAGCTCACGGCCCATCTCGGAGAACAGCCCGAACCAGTTGGTTTGCTTTTCGATCCGTCGACTGGCTGCTTCGCTATCCCGCCGACATCGAACTCTTCCCCTCCGCCCGCGCCCACGAGGCCCTGAACCGCCTCGACCGCGGTGACGTCCGCTACCGCTTGGTCCTCGACCTGTCCGACCTCAGGGAGTCCGACGACGACTGACCGGGACTGTCCGGGACTGTCCGATAGCACGGGTAGTGAGGGGTTTCATGGGTCGGTGATGCCATCAGGGCCGTCGTTGGGGTCCCGGTCGGGTTTCCTGACCCGATATATCGGCTTATGTACGGTGCCCGCACGAACCCAGAAAGGCCCAGAGAGCACCACCCTGCTGATCATGGGTCGTAGATGCCACATATCGACACGTTCGACCCGCGATCATGAAACGCATACCCCCGTATGGGTATCCCGAAATATGAAGTTTATAACTCTATTTCGTACTAAGTTGGGCGCCGTTTCGGCGCTGATTCCGGGCATTGGCGCAAACGACCCATGATCTTGCGGCAAGCGGACGCCTCTTGCCCCCACGCACGCGGTTCTGGCCCGACGGACGAGGTCAGCTCACACCGCTCGCCGATCCCGCGCCACCGACGGACCCCGAACCCCCGGCGGAACCCGAAACCGAGTCCGAACCCGGAACCGCGGCCGGACCCGGAACCCCGGCCGGACCCGAAACATCGCCGGTCGAGTCTCGCGTCACCAGCCGACAGGGAATGGTGTGCAGGCCGTGCGAGGGCTCGCCGTTGATCGCGGCGAGCAGGTGCTCCGCGGCCGCGCGGCCGACGTCCTCCAGGCACATGTCGACGCTGGTCAATGGCGGCGCGCAGCCCATGGCCATCGGCACCCAGTTGTCGAAGCCGATCACCGCGACGTCTTCGGGAACACGCCGGCCCAGCAGCCGCAGCGTGTCGCAGGCTCCCCGTGCGATCTGGTCGCTGCCGCAGAAGATCCCGTCGGTCTCGGGCGTGTCCTGGAGGAGGATGCGCGCGGCCTGACGGCCCCAGGATTCGCTCCACTCGCCGTACAGGACCTCCTCCGGCGCTCCCCCGCGGGCGGCGCCTGATCTGGCGACCGCGTCGCAGAACCCGCTGGCGCGTTTGCGTGCCGCCAGGAAGCGCTCGGGTCCGGCGATATGACCAAGATGCCGGCGGCCTTCCGCCAGCAGGTGTTCCGCGGCGAGACGGCCGCCGCCGTAGTCGTCCGGGATCACGCTCGGCTCGTCGGTGTCGAGCGACTGGGTCATGGCGTAGACGACGGGGATGCCCAACGCCGTGCCAATGCTCGGCCGCGGCTCGATCCGGCGGCCCGCCACGATCAGGCCGTCGACCCGCCGGGCGAGCAGCGTCTCGACATACCGGCGCTCGCGGGCCGGATCGTCGCGCGTGTCGGACATGAACACCGAGATCTGGCCCGCGGCGAGCGCGTCCTCGGCACCGAGCATGACCGGAATGCTGAACCGGCCGAAGCTGTCGGAGGTGATGACGCCGACCGTGTAGGTCCGCCCGCCGAGCAGGCCGCGGGCGATCATGTTCGGCGCGAAGCCCATGTCCCTCGCGGCGGCGGCTACCCGCTCCCTGGTCTCAGGACGCAGCTTGCCCTGCCCGTTGAGCGCCTTGGAGGCGGTGCCGATCGACACGCCGGCGCGCGCGGCGACGTCGCGGATCGTCACCGGCCTTGAGCCGGGCTCTTGCTGAGGCAAACGATTGCTCCGCTCTAAAACCTCGCTCAGCGGTCGTCTATTTTCTCGCGCAACTGGGATTCCAGCGCTTGACGACTCATACAGAGGGCTCCTAACGTACCAGAAAGGCGAGGAAAACGTATTCCTCGCACAAGTAGCCACCGCGGTTAGCGCGCGCCCTCGCCATTTTAGGCGCGGCCGCGAAAGTGCCTGCGTGATCCGAGGAGTGCACGTGCCTGAAGCTTCACCGATGACCGGCCCGGATGTTTCGTCGGCGGACCGGCGCGGCGCGTCGGCGGAGCCGGCTCGCGGCCCAGTCGCGCCGACCGCGTCGGCCCACGTCGCGCACCATCCGCTTGGCATGGCTCGCACCACCGGCGCGGTCGGCGTCGAACTGACCGGCGGGCTCCTGCGCGACTGGCGGCACCGAAACCGGGAAGCGAGCCTGCCGCTGGCGTTCCGCCAGCTTGAGGTGGCCGGCAACCTGGACAACCTGCGCCTGGCCATCGCCGCCAACCTCAGCGCCGCCGAAGCTAACGGCGCCGAAGCCGGCCGCGGAAGGGGCCCTGATCAGGCCGAGGCCGCTGCCCCGAGCGGGCACGCCGCCGACACCCGCTACCGCGGCCCGGTCTTCATGGACTCAGACGTCTATAAGACGCTCGAAGCCGTTGGCTGGGAGCAGACCAGGGACGTGTCCCCGGAGCTCACGCGGTTCACTGGCGACGCCATCGCGCTGCTCGAACAGGCGCAACTTCCCGACGGCTACCTGAACTCCTTCTTCCACGCGACCGGCGCGCCGCGCTACTCCCGCCTGCAGTCCAGTCACGAGATGTACTGCGCCGGCCATCTCATCCAGGCCGCGATCGCCTACCAGCGCGGCCCCGGAGACGGGCGGCTGCTCGGCGTGGCCCGGCGCTTCGCCGACCATCTGGTGCGGACGTTCCTCGGTTCGCCCCAGCCCAAGGCCGCGGCCGGCACCAACCCGGGCATCGACGGCCACCCGATCATCGAGACGGCCCTGGCCGAGCTGTACCGCGAGACCGGCCACGAGCCGTACCTCCAGCTGGCCGGCCAGTTCCTTGAGCAGCGCGGCCACGGCATCATCGGCGACTACGCCGGCATGGGCAGCCGCTACCTGCAAGATCACCTGCCGGTACGGCAAGCGCCAACCGTCACCGGTCACGTCGTTCGAGCTCTGTACCTTGAAGCCGGAATCGTGGACGTGGCCACGGAGACCGGCGACACTGAGCTGCTGGAGAGCTCGATCGCGCGTTGGGCGGAGATGGCCGCCGCCCGGACCTACCTCACCGGCGGAAATGGCTCGCGGCACTCCGCCGAAAGCTTCGGCGATGCCTACGAGCTGCCGCCCGACCGCGCCTATAACGAAACCTGTGCCGCGATCGCCGCGATCCAGTGGAGCTGGCGGCTCCTGCTCGCGACCGGTGAGGCCAAGTACGCCGACCACATGGAGCGCGTGCTCTACAACGGGTTCGCCGGGTCAATCTCCGCCGACGGGACGCGCTTCTTCTACGTCAACCCGCTGCAGCGGCGCGTTGACCACTTCGAGGGCGACGACCCGGGCCGGCGCCACGAGTGGTTCTCCTGTGCCTGCTGCCCGCCCAACATCATGCGGATGCTCGCCTCGCTCGAGCACTACCTCGCGACCACCGCGGGCGACACCCTTTACGTGCACCAGTTCGCGGACGCCCGGGTCGCCGCCAACCTGACTGGCGGGACGCTGAGCGTGGAAATGAAGACCGCGTACCCCTGGTCGGGCGCCGTTGAACTGCGCGTTCGCGAGGCCCCGGCCGGTCCGGCCGGCCTGGCCGTCCGGGTGCCCGCCTGGAGCCGCGGCCCGGTCTTCGCCGTCAACGGCCAGCTGGTTCCCGCGCCCGACGACGGCTACCTGGTCATCGAGCGGAACTGGCGCCCCGGCGACACTGTCACCTGCGACCTGCGGGTCGCCGCGCGGTTGACCTACCCGGGCAGGCGCTTCGACGCCATCCGCGGGACGGTCGCGCTCGAGCGCGGCCCGCTCGTCTACTGCTTCGAGCAGGTAGACCAGGGCCAGCAGGCAGGCCTCGAAGACCTCGCCGTGCTTCCGGGAGGAACCGGCAGCCTCCGTGAGCGCCAGGCGGACCTGCCGGGCGCCGGTCCGGTCATCACCATCGAGACCGACGCCATCTGTCAGGCGGACGCCGCCGGCGAACCGCCGTACACGACCACGCCCGGCGGGGCACCCGCCGGCACCCCGGCGACCGCGACCGCGATTCCCTATTTCCAGTGGGACAACCGGGACAGCGGCCCGATGCGCGTCTGGCTGCCCGTCGCCGACCGGCAGCCTGAGTGAGTAGGGACGGGCTGCCCTCTCACACGGGTAGCTAGAGCTTCCGTGGGTCGTTCATGCCACCAGGGCCGCTGAAGCCTAAATGACGGAGATTCGTGCCCGGATATATAGTGATATATCCGGGTACTCGCGATCTGAAGTATGCCCGATCTGGCGTCCCGACCATGATCATGGGTCATCTATGCCATATGTCGGCATCTTCGACCCGTGATCATGAAATCGATACCCTGGTAGAGGTATCCCGAAATGCGTTGTTCAGCATGATATTTCGGTATAAGTAGGGCACAGGTTTCACGCCGAAACGGGCCCTTGGCGCCAATGACCCATGATCTTGGAGCTACCGGGCGTCATCGCGGGGTGAGTTGGCTTGGCCACGGCACCCTGCGCGAGCGCACACCGGCCCAGATCGCAGCGTAGCCGGTCGTCATCCCTGCGTGAAGCCGCGCGGGCAGCGCCGAGAGTGCGCTGCCCGCGATCTTCGACTGCCTCTTGAAATGCCCCAGCCCGCCTGTTAATGTCCACCTAAATCAAATACTTAAGTAAATGATTTAGGTTGCTTACATGTTAACCGGCGGGTCCTCGCGTTACATCGGCGTGACCCGCCTGGGGCGCCGGGAGGCTGCGTGCCGTCACAAACCTTCGATACCTGTCTGGCCGAGGCGCCGCTGTCGCGCCGCGTCATTCCCGCCGCCGTGATCGCCAGCACGGCGATCATCTTCGACGGGTATGACCTGCAATCACTCTCCTACGCCCTGCCGAAGATCACCGCGACCTGGCACCTGTCATCGGTGCAGGCCGGCCTGCTCGCCTCGTACACGTTCCTCGCGCTGTTCATCGGCGCCGTCCTCCTCGGCGTGCTCGGCGACCGGTGGGGACGCAAGCGCGCCCTCGTGCTGGGGATCGTCATCTTCGCGCTCTTCCTCGGCACCGCGGGGTTCGCCCAGAACTACGCCGAGTTCGCCATACTCCGGTTCGCCGGCGGACTCGGCATGGGCGGCGTCCTGCCCGGCGCCATCGGGCTCGTTACGGAATACCTTCCGGCCCGTGTCCGCGCGCGGGTCACGGCCCTGGCCGCGGGCTGCTTCACGCTCGGGTTCGTCGTCGCCGCCGTGCTGGCCATGATGATCGTGCCGGCGCACGGCTGGCGCCCGATGTTCTTCCTCGCCTACCTCGGGTTCGTCGTCGCCGCCCTCGTGGCGCTGCTGGTCTCGGAGTCGCCGCGGTTCCTCGCCGCGAAGGGGCGCTACCCCGACGCGCTGGCCGCGGTCAGGAAGCTCTACCCGGCGCTCTGGCCGGCCGCACGAGACGCCGCGCCGGAGCGGTTCTTCGCGACGGCGCACGCACCCGCGCGCCAGCCGATCAAGGCGCTCTGGAGCGGCGTGTACCGGCAGTCGACGATCACGATCTCGCTCCTGTACTTCTTCGTCCAGTTCGTCGTCTATGCCCTGGACTTCTGGCTCGTCTCCCTGCTCGTGGACCACGGATTCTCGCTGGTCCACAGCTACTCCTACGGCATCGAGCAGGCGGTCGCCGCCACACTCGGCGGCGTCGTCCTCGGCTTGATACTGGACCGCGTCAATCACCGCATCGGCCTGGCCGCCATCTTCGTCGCGGGCGGCGTCTGCCTTGTCTTCTTCGGCGTCGCGCCGTCGGCGGTGGAGCTGTACATACTGAACGCGCTGTGCGGGGCCCTCATCGTGGGCGGCCAGAACGTCGTGCACATCCTTGTCATGGACACCTACGACACCGATGTCCGGGCAACCGGGCTCGGCTGGGCGCTTGGCGTCGGGCGCATCGGCGGTGTCCTCGGGCCGCTGCTCGGCGGCTACCTGCTGTCGCTCCGGCTGCCGTTTCCCGCGTACTTCGTGACCTTCGCCATCCCGTCGGTGCTGGCGGCGGTATGCATCGTCGCGCTCCGGAGCAAGCCGGGCGGCGGGCCGACGGCGGTGCCGAAGGCGAGCGCCGGGGCCGTCAGGGAAGAGCCCGTCGGGCGGCGCCCGGACTAATCGCCACCGTGGCCGCTGGTCCGGACATCCCCGGACCAGCGGTCACTGGCCCGCCTCGCTGAACTGGTTGAACGAGCTGGCCAGCTCGGGCGTCGGGTTGCCGAAGCCGAGGTAGAAGCTGAAGATGGCCAGCGCCGCCAGCCGCTGGGTCTCGGTGAGCTGGTTCTGGAAGTAGTCCATGTGGACGTGTACCTTGCGGTCGATCTTCCTGATCAGCTCCGCACCCTCGTCCGAGATCTCGATCTCGGTCACGCGCTTGTCCGCCGCCGAGCTGCGCCGGATGACCATCCCCTTGCCGACGAGGCTGTTGACCACCCGCGAGGCGAGCGCGGGCGCGATGTCGAGCCGCTCGGCGATCTGGCTCACGGTCCGCAGCTTGCCGCCCGCGCCGTACGCCTGCAGCATGGCCTGGTGCTCTAGCGGGTCCAGGCCTTCGAGCTTCGCCTCGTCATCGACAATGCGCGACACTTTGCGCATGACGTAACGCGCCTCGGCGATGCTCACGACGTATTCGCTGAACTCGCTCGAGCGTCGGCCCTCCGCCCTCGTGACCCAAGCGGACAGACTCTGCATCGCGTCCATCACAAGTCCCATCTGGACGAAGGAAAGCTAGTCACGCTCAATACTAAGCTACTCCAATACTTGACTTAAGTATGGTTTTTGAGTTAAATAATCATCACGTTCCATGGCGTCCGCACATGCCAGCGATCCGCCCCCGCTGGCGAGAAGGGAAGTCACGTTGGCAGGCCCCACTGATACGGTTTCGGCCGTCTCCCTCGTCCAGATCGCCAGCCCGCCGGACGAGACGCCCGACCAGCGCCGCCAGCGAGTCGCCGCGCTGATTCGCGAGCAGGCCGCGGCGTCTGACCTAATCCTGCTTCCCGAGCTGTGGGCGAACGGCTACTTCGAGTTCGAGGCCTACCCAGAGCAGGCCGAGGACCTCGACGGGCCGACGGTGACGCTCGGCCGCGAGCTGGCCGCCGATCTCGGGTGCCACCTCCACCTGGGCAGCGTGCTGCTGCGCCATCCGGATGGGGGGATGACCAACACCGCGCTGCTGATCGGCCCGGACGGCGAGATCGCGCACCGCTACGAGAAGATCCACGTCTTTGGCTACCAGTCACGCGAGGCGGAACTGCTGCGTCCAGGTGCCTCCGTCTCGGTGGCGGCCACGCCGCTCGGCCGGCTAACCGCGACCACGTGCTACGACCTGCGCTTTCCCGAACTGTGGCGAGCCCTCGTCGACGCGGGGGCCGAACTGGCTGTCGTGCCGGCCGCCTGGCCGGCGGCACGCCGGGAACACTGGCGCCTGTTCACGTCCTGCCGGGCCGTGGAGGAGCAGGTGTACGTGATCGCGTGCAACGCGGTCGGGCCGCAGCGCGGCGGCGTGCTCCTTGGCGGCCACAGCCGGATCGTCGACCCCTGGGGCGAGGTCGTCCTCGAGGCGGGAGACGACGAGGGCGTCTTCACCGCCACGATCGACCGGGAACTGGTGGGCCGTACACGGGCGGAGTTCCCCGTACTCGGCGACCGGGTGCCCGCCATCACGACGACGGGAGAATAGCCATGACCACGTTTCGCCTGCTCGGCGGCGCCGGCGGCGAGCTCACGCTCAGCCCGGCGACCGAACTCGTCGTCGCCGGCTACACCGGCCGCGACGTGACCGCGGTCAAGGAGCACATCGACGAGCTCGCCGCCATCGGCGTCGCTCCCCCGCCCGCGATCCCGATGGTCTACCGCTATCCGCTGAGCCTGCTCACCACCGCCGGCGACGTCACCGCCTCCGGGCCCGAGACCTCGGGCGAGGTCGAGCCCGTGCTCATCCGCCAGGCCGGTGCCTGGTACCTCGGCGTCGGGTCCGATCACACCGACCGGAGCCTCGAGCGCCAGTCCGTCGAGCGCTCCAAGGCCGTCTGCCCGAAGCCCGTCGCGGGCCAGCTGATCGCCCTGGCGGGCGATCCCGTCAACGGCACGTTCGACGCCGCCTGGGATGGCATCCGGATCAGCTCCTGGGCGGACGGCGAGCTCTACCAGTCGGCGGGCCTGGAGACCATGCGGCTGCCATCGGACCTGCTGGCGACCGTCCTCGCCGCGCTGCCGGACGGCGCCGACCTGGCGGTCTTCTGCGGGACGGTGCCGCTGCGCACCGGGACCTTCGTCTACGCCGCCGACTGGACCGTGGAACTGCGGGCCACCGATACGACGATCCGTTCTGACTACTCGATTTCCTTTTCATGACAGGAGACGCAGACCTGATGGCAGGGCAGAAGCCGGAGTTCGAGTTCTCGCCGGTCGCGGACCGCGAGTGGACCGCCTGCGAGGGAGTGGTCCCGCAGCTGACGGAGCGGATCCTGGCCGCGATTCCCGGCACGGGAGTGGCCACGCGCATCCTCAACTTCGCGCCGAACACCGACACGACGCCGAACGGCGTGCAGGTGCACGACTTCTGGGAGGAGGTCTACATCCTCGAGGGATCGATGACCGACACCCGGCTCGGGGAGACCTTCACTGCCGGCATGTACGCCTGCCGGCCGCCGGGCATGCCGCACGGCCCGTGGACGACCGTGGAGGGGTGCCGGACGTTCGAGGTCCGCTACCGCTCGCCCGGGGAATCCCCGCAGCGGGGAGAGTGAGGCCCGCATGCTGAAGCTCGTCGTTCCCGACTACATCTCACCGTCGTACTTCCCGGCCATCGCCGCCCACCAGCTCGGTTACCTGGCCGCCGAGGGCCTCGAAGTCGACCTGTCGCTCCGGTTCCCGGTGACGGAGGCGGCCGCCGCGCTGCGCGACGGCGCGGTCGACTTCATCGCCGGGGCGGCGCACGCGCCGATGTACGCCTTCCCCGGCTGGCGCGGCGCGAGCGTGCTGATGGCGCTGTCCCGGAACATGTACTGGTTTCTCGTGGTCCGCGCGGACCTCGGCATCGGCCGCGGTGAGCTCGCCCGCGTCGCCGGACTGCGGATCGGAGCCGCTCCCGGACCGGACGACGGACTGCGCGCCCTCCTGTCCGAGGCGGGAGTGCCGGCCGGCGCGGTGGACATCCAGCCGGTGCCCGGCTCGACCGAGCACGGCACGTCGTTCGGCCTCGCGGCGGCGGCCGCGCTGCGCGACGGCGCGATCGACGGGTTCTGGGCGAACGGCATGGGCGCCGAGGTCGCCCTGCGCGGCGGCGACGGCACCGTCGTCTACGACGCACGGCGCGACAACGGCTACCCGCTCGCGCGGCTCGTGACGTTCGCCGGGCTGACCACGCGGACCGAACTCGCGGACTCCGACTCGGAGACCGTCGCGGCGATCGTACGCGGCATCCGGCACGCACAACGCGACCTGGCCGCCGACCCGAACCTCGCCGCCAAGGTCGGCGCCGATGTCTTCCCCGAGTACGAGGCCTCGCTGATCGGCGCGCTGATCGAGCGGGACGCGCCGTACTACCAGGCCTCGGTGACGCCGGAAATGGCCGAGGGCATCGCGCGGCTCGGCCGGCTCTCCGGGCACGCGGTGCCCGTCGTGCCGGGTGACATCGTGCGCCGTGAACTCGCTCCCCGCTGGGCCTAGGAAACGGGGCTGACATGTCTTACCCCTATAACGACCTGCGCGAATACCTCGCCGCGCTGGACAAGCGCGGCCTGCTGACGACGGTGGCGGAACTCGTCAACAAGGACACCGAGCTCGTCCCGCTGGTCCGTCTCCAGTTCCGCGGGCTGCCCGCCGAGCAGCGCCGCGGCTTCCACTTCACGAACGTGACCGACAGCCGCGGACGGACCTTCAACGGGTCGATCGCGATCTCGACGTTCGCGGCATCGCGCGAGATCTACGACCTCGCCGTCGGCGCCGTCGCCGACGGAGCGGGTCCCGCGACGGCCGGCCAGGCCTGGGCACGCGCGCTTGAGCACCCGATCGAGCCCCGCCTGGTCGAGACCGGCCCGTGCAAGGAGAACGTGATCACCGGCGACGCCCTCGACGCCACGGGAGTGGACGCGTTCCCGCACCCCGTGTCCACGCCGGGCTTCGACCCAGCGCCCTTCTTGACCGCTGGATGCTGGGTCACCAGGGACGTGACGGATGGTACCTACAATGTCGGCACCTACCGCGGCATGATCAAGGGCCCGCGCAAGATCGGGCTGCAAATGGACACCCCGTCGCAGCACATCGCGATCCACCTGGCGAAGGCCAGGCGGGCGGGGCGCAAGCTCGAGGTCGCGATCATCGTCGGCGTCGTCCCCGCCGTGGCGCTGTCCAGCGTGCAGAAGCTGCCCTACGGCTTCTCCGAGTACGCGCTGGCGGGCGGACTCATGGGCCGCCCGCTTGAGGTCGTCAGGGCCGAGACCGTCGACCTCGACGTCCCCGCCCACGCGGAGATCGTCATCGAGGGGTACATCGACCCGGAGGACCTGGAATCCGAGGGGCCATTCGGCGAGGCGAGCGGTTACATGGGACCGCGCACGATCTCGCCGTACGTGCATGTCACCGCCATCACGCACCGGAGCGACCCGGTCGTCCAGGCCTTCATCAGCGAGTACCCGCCGAGCGAGTCCACGCTGATGCGCAAGATCGGGTTCGAGAACGTCTACACCCGGTTCCTGCGGCAGTCGTGCAACATCGCCTCGGTCACCAAGGTGACGTTCTACGAGAGCGCGTCGGTCAACATGATCATCGCCATCTCGCTGGCGGACCCGACCGCCGGGCAGGCGTGGCAGGCGATGTACGCCGTGGCGGGTTACGAGCCGTCGATGGGCAAGATCATCATCGCCCTCGACGACGACATCGACCCGGAGAACCTCGAGTCGATCTGGTGGGCGCTCAGCTACCGGCTGCAGCCGCACCGCGACACCAAGGTCCTGGACGGACGGGTCGCCCGCCTCGACCCGTCGGCCCCCAACGTGCCCGGCCAGCCGGCGCCCGCCGCGTCGGCGCTGCTGATCGACGCCACCCGCGGCGGCCCGTACCCGCCCACGTCGCTGCCCTCACAGGAGCGGATGGCGGCGGCGCAGGCGCGCTGGGCGGAACTCGGCCTGCCCCCGCTCACGCTCCAGGCGCCGTGGTTCGGCACCGAGTTCGGCGCCTGGAATGAGGACGACCGGACGCGGGCCAGGCGCGCCGAGGCCGGCGACTACCTCGGTCAAGAGTGATCCGTGGTCCAAAGGTGGTGAACATGGCGCTGACAAGCGTGGAACCGAGTAAATCCAGCTTCAAGTCCGCACTGGGTTCGGTGGCCGCGAGCGTGAACGTAATCACGATGTGGGACGGCGAGCGTCGCCCGCTCGGCATGACCGCGACGGCGTTCGCCTCGGTGTCCGCCGACCCGCTGCTGGTGCTCGTCTGCATCAACCGGGCCACGCGGACCTACGACCACGTGGCCGCGGCCGGGCGTTTCGGCGTCAACATCCTGGGGTCGGCCGCCCGCGAGATCTCCGACTACTGCGGCCGCCCGGGCGGGGACAAGGTCCTCGAATCCGGCTGGCTGACGGGCGGCGAGACGTGGCACACCCCCGCCCTGTCCGGGTCACTCGCGTTCCTGGACTGCCGGGTCGACCAGGAGGTTCAGGCCGGCACGCACGCCGTCATGATCGGCGCGGTCGAGGGCATCGGCCTGCCCAGCCTGACGCAGCATTTTGAACCGCTTCTGCATTTCCGCGGCCGCTACCGCCAGTTGGACGCCGTCCGGCAGGCGGCGGCGCTCCGGCCGCTTCCCATCGCACTCGAGGAGTTGGCGTGACACGTTCCGGTAAGGCATACATCGATGGTCTCCACGACGGGCGGCGGGTGTTCATCGACGGCGAGTACGTCGACGATGTCACGGCCCACCCGGCCTTCTCCGGCGCCATTGAGTCGATCGCCCGCCTCTACGACATGGTCAACGACCCCGCCAACGCCGAGGAACTGACCTACGCGTCACCGAAGACCGGCGAGCGGGTCAACCTCTCCTTCCTCGTCCCGCGCGGCGAGGAGGACCTCCGCCGCCGAAGGGTGGCGCTGCGCCGCATCGCCGAGAAGAACCTGGGCCTGATGGGCCGCGGCCCCGAGCACGTGGCCGGCTTCCTAGCCGGCTGGGCGAGTCGGGCCGACGTCTTCGCCGAGGCGGGTGAGGAGTACGGGCAGCGGATCACCGACTTCTACGAGCACGTCCGCGATAACGACCTGTACTGCGCGTACGCGATCATCCCCCCGCAGATCGACCGGTCCAAGCCCGCGCACCAGCAAGAGGACCCCTTCCTCTACGCCGGGGTGAAAGAGGAACGTGCGGACGGCATCGTCGTCGCCGGCGCCCAGATGCTCGGCACCGGCGCGGCCATCGCCGACTACCTGATCCTGTCCTGCATCGTCCCGCTGCAGCCGGGCGATGAGAACTACGCGATCAACGTCGCCGTCCCGCTGTCCGCCCCCGGGCTCAAGGTCTACTCCCGGCGCGGCTACGCGGAGGCCGCCACGAGCGTGTTCGACTACCCGCTGGCCTCGCAGTTCGACGAGACCGACTCGCTCATCGTGTTCGACGATGTCTTCGTCCCGTGGGAGCACGTGTTCGTGCTCCGCGACCGGAAGATCACCGCCGACCAGTGGAACCGCACGCCCGCGCACCTGCTCGGCAACAGCCAGGCGCAGATCCGGTTCTCCGTCAAGCTCGACCTGCTCGCCGGCCTGGCGCACCGGGTCGCCAGCATGAACGGGTCGGAGAAGTTCCCGCCGGTCCGGGGCACGCTCGGCGAACTCGCCGCCCACGCCGCGATGGTGAGCGGGCTGGTGTACGCGCAGGAGCAGAACTGCGAAATCGACGACCACGGGGTCGCCTGGCCAGGACGCGCGGAGTGCTTCGCCGCGATGACGCTGCAGTCGGATTTCTACCCGAAGCTCCTGCACCTCGTCCGCGATTTGTGCGGCGGCGGCGTGATCCAGCTCCCGTCCAGCGCCGCCGACTTCGGGAACCCGCGGGCACGCGCGGACCTCGAGAAGTTCGTGCAGTCACCCGGCTACACCAGCGTCGAGCGGGTCAAGCTCATGAAGCTCGTCTGGGACATGGTGGGCTCGGAGTTCGCCAGCCGGCACCAGCAGTACGAGATGTTCTACGCTGGCGCCCCGTTCCTCGTCCGGATGCGGATGAGCCAGGTCTACGACTTCGACCGGGCCAGTGCCCTGGTGGACCAGGCGCTGGACGGCTACGACCTGGCGGGCCGCGCAGGCTAGCGAGCTAGACGACCCACCGGCCTTCGCGGATGACCGTGCGCCCGGGGTGCTCGTCGGCCAGGAATGCCATGGAGTCACATCCCGATCCCTTGAATCAGCGAGCCTCCCGCGGGTAGATGGTCCGCAGATTACGGAGAGGGGACGGGCATCCCGGCCTCGGCGCTACAGCGCGGGTTTGGGTGCCAGCATGCGGTAATGAGCCAGGAGGTTACCCTGGTGCGGTGTGCGGAGTGCGGGATATACGGCGAGGCGCCCGACCCGGCGCTGAGCCGCTGGCAGTGCGCTCAGTGCGGGAACGCGTTCTCCCTGCGGCGGTGCTCTGCGTGTGCCCGGGTCAGCTACGTCGACGGCCTCCAGGGATTCCGCACGCCGTGGTCTGCTGGCGCTCAGCGCTCCGTGAGGTAATGTCCGTGCTCGAGGTCCTCCAGGAGCCCGGGCCGCGCCGGTTCCCACCCGAGCAGTTTCCGCGTCACCTCGCTGGACGTGGGGTTGTCCACCCCTATTAGCGCGCCGAGGAAGGCGAACTGCTCGGTCGCCTCGGACGCGGAGATACTCCCCGTCGCCACGCCTACTCCCCGTCCGATCACACCCGCGATGTCGCGGAACGGGATGCCCTCGTCGGCGACCGCGTGCAGCATGCTCCCGGCCGGGGCGCTCTCCAGGGCCAGCCGGTAGACGCCCGCCGCGTCGAGCGTGTGGACCGAAGGCCACCGGTTTGCGCCATCGCCCACGTAGGCGGATACGCCCTTTTGCCGGGCAATGGCGATCAGGATGTGCGCGAAGCCGTGGTGATCGAGCGCGCTGTGCACGATCGGGGGCAGCCGGACGACGGACGATCGCACGCCAGTGTCGGCCAGTCCGAGGACGAAGTGCTCCGCGTCGACGCGCGGGCCGCTGCCGACCGGCGCGATATCGGCCTCGGTGCCCGGGCGCCCCGTGATGCCCGCGAAAGCGAGCATGGCCGTGCCGGAGGTCGTGACGAGTGGCTTGCCCGTTCCCTCCAGCCCCGCGGCCAGCGCCTTTATGGCGGCCAGGTCGGCGGCGACCGCGGCCGCGACGTTACCGGCGCCCATCTCCTCGTGCTTGTAGGCGAGGTGGAGAACACCGTCGGCCGCCGCGGCGGCCGCGCGCAGCCCGTCAAGATCGTCCAGGTCGCCGCGGCAGACCTCGGCCCCGGCAGCGATAAGAGCCTTCGCCGAGTTGTCCGAACGGGCGAGCCCGACGACCTGATGCCCAGCCTGCAGCAGTTCCGGAACGACGGCGGAGCCTACGTGCCCGGACGCGCCAGTCACGAATACGCGCATGGGAAGCCTCCCGTGGTAAGTGATGTCACTTGGTGCCATCACCATAGCACAATCATGACACCGAGTGACATCGGCTAGTCTGTTGACATGAGCAGATGGCAGCCGGATGCGCGGGCACGGCTGCAGCAGGCGGCCATGACCCTCTACAGCGAGCGCGGATACGACGAGACGACCGTCGCGGAGATCGCGGAGCGGGCCGGGCTGACGAAGCGGACCTTCTTCCGGTACTTCACCGACAAGCGCGAGGTTCTGTTCTGGGGTTCCGAGCTCCTTGGGCAGATGATGGTCGCCGCCATCGAGGCCGCTCCCCCCGGCCTTCCGGCGCTCGACCTGATCGCCATCGCGCTGGACGCCGCCGCCATCCGCTTCGAGGAGGTCCGGGACTTCGCCGGCCCTCGGCACCGCGTCATCGCGTCCAGTCCCGAACTGCGGGAACGCGAGCTCATCAAGGCCGCCGCCATGGCCGCCGCCATGGCGGACGCGCTCCGCGCGAGGGGCTTCGGCGACACCGCGGCGGACCTCGCGGCGCACACCGCCATCACCGTGATGCATGTCACCTTCGGGCAGTGGGTCGAAGACCCGTCCCGGACACCCTTCGGCCAGATCGCCAGGAACACCCTCGCGGAACTACGGCAGCTCACCGCCGTCGGCTAGCCACCGCCGCCGGCTGACGGCGCGAGCCCCGCTGCGCGCAGCGGGGCCGACGCTCGCCACCCGTCACCCGCTACCCCTCGCTCGCCCCCGTCACCCGTCACCCGTCACCCGTCACCCGTCACCCGTCACCCGTCACC
>Ga0210389_10000662_pt1 | contig 29615 bp, 45 predicted proteins | sample IncBWH28OmetaG_FD_160127 | JGI IMG/M metagenome (GOLD analysis project Ga0210389, IMG submission 160127) | Forest soil microbial communities from Barre Woods Harvard Forest LTER site, Petersham, Massachusetts, United States - Inc-BW-H-28-O ... | reverse complement strand
ACGGCTCCGGCTACGGCTACGGCTCCGGCGACGGCGACGGCTACGGCTCCGGCGACGGCTCCGGCGACGGCTCCGGCGACGGCGACGGCTCCGGCGACGGCTAATCCCTTTCGGAGTACAGGAAAAAACTTTCAGCCTCGCTTCGCGCTCTCGCGCATCGCGAGGCTGAAAGTTTTTTCCTGCGCCAATATCCGCTCAAAACACGATCGCCACCTGAACAGAAAGGCGAGCTTCGCCTGTGCCGAGGCCATTGGGTGCAAACGCGAGCGATGGATTGCCCGAGCAACCAGAATCCGCCGGATTCCAAATCGGGTAGCTCACCACATACGACGGCCAGGGAGTCGATCCCGGCTGAGGAGCCGGCGAAACTATTGTCCACAGAGGAGCCTCAGGCTGAGGCAGCAGCTGCTCAGGAGTCGGAGTAAAGTTTGGTGTGGGGAACCCTTGCACCTGCGTCCGGATCTCACTCACGGCAGCAGGCAAGATCAACCGAGTCGGATAGTCAGTAATCGGCGGATTGACCAAACACCAGAGCTGGGATCCGTCCGGAGGCTGAGAAGCCGCCAGTGCCATCGAGAACAGGCCAGAGCCCGTATAAACGGGAATCAGCTGCCGTTGCTTGGGAGCTCCCGGAACAACAGCCTGGATATGACAGCCGCCGGCATCGTCGGACCAGATCCAAGCGAAAAAGCCACCGGCCCGCGGAATGTTCAACAACACAGCCGCGACCGGACTCACGATGCAGCCCGAGCGAGGGTAGGTCATCACCCCCAAATCCTGCATCGAAAAAAGCCACAACGGAAAAAGCAGAGAGACCATCAGCTGATGAACCAAAGGACACCCAAGCCAAGGGCAATAGGAGCGAGAAGGGAGAGCGTATCAGGATCAAAGGCCGTGGAGATGTCGGAGAAGTCGAAAGTGCTATAGGCCGGCTGCAAATCGGAATCGGAGGCATTCCCCGACGAGCCGACCGAGCCGGCCGCGGATCCGCCGGCCGACAGCGAAGGAGCTCCGGAAATGACATCGCTCAAAAGATCGTCAGGCCCGTAGCCCGTTGCGGATTCCAATTGAGCCAGATACGCGGCCGTGTTGTTTTGAGACGGCGGAGCATACTTCGAAATGAACTGCGAAAGAGTCAGGCCGTTGCTCGCGTCGATATTGATCTGGTTCAAAAGGCCTTGCCAGCCGGCCGCATAACTAGGCCACTTGGCAAAACCACTCGCGCCCTGAACGGCGCCGGATTGACCGACGAAAACCAAATTGCCAGGGTTCTGATTCTGCCAGGCTAAAGTGCCGTTCGGATATGCGCACGCCGCCCCGCTGCACGGAGCGCAGCCGTACGTCGTGTTCGGTGGACAATAGCCCTCGATTTGCTGAATCGTCGATGCCAGAGTTGCAATGTCGCCAAGCCCGACACCGCCCCTCGAGGCCGCGACACGCAGCAGCCGAACCGATTGATCAGGAGAAAAGCCAGCCCTTCGAGCTCGTACGTACATTTCAAAAGCGTTCATTGCAAGACCCCCAATCAAAAGCAAGACCGCAAACGTGCGCTGATCAAATCGGAACGGGAGCCGAGTCGACCACACACCGCAACTGCCGAGCAGGCTTAAGAACACAGCGAATCGTTGTGGTGCCATCGGCGTTGACCCGAAACTCCTTTAGCTTACCTTCGTCATCAAACAGATTGACCTTATGCTCCGCAGAGAACAGCTGTTCGAGCACATACTCATCATTCGGAAGAATCTCAATGACGACGCCGAACGGTCCAGGGTACCCGACGAACTTGTCGCCGAGTTCCAGGCAAGGCTTCAGCCGCGACAAGTTGTAAGAGTGGCCAGAATCGCATCCTGGTGCATGACTCCTCCCAGTCCAAAAACGAAACTTCCGATAGCCAGGCGGCCCGGGAACCTCAATAAACATGCCAAGCCTCACGAGACAAACCCATTTTCTCTTATTGAGCCAGACGAACGACGATCGAAGTGGGCCCGCCCCGCGTCACAGAAGTAAACAGGTAGTACGGAGAGCAGGCAAGAGGAGCCAGAGCAACGTTGTCAGGGAGCAGCTGAGAGAAATACACACTCGGATTAGGCGCCGACTTCGCGAACAGTTTAAGCGCGAAACTCGCAGCACTCAGACCGACACCAGCCCAGGTCGACGAGCTCGTCGACGTCGCAATCCCGCCAATCATCAACCCCGAGCTCGCGAAAGAAATCAGAGTATCGCCGTTAGCGCCGAGGATCGAAGCGGGAGCCGCGGCCGCCTGGCGACCGATCGCGTCCTCAGCCAACGCGTTGGGGATGTCCGGAACATTCGGCACGGCAGCCATGAGCCGAATTCTCGGAATCACCTGATTGACTGCAGTATCGTTGCAGACCCCGACCGACCAGAGCGCGGCCGCCTTACCCTGTCCTAAAATCATGCGGGTCGTAACGGTCGAGACCTGCTTCAGAACAAGAGTAATTGTCTGTTGTCCGCTTGTGGCCGGAGCATTGACGGGAAGCGAAGGAGAGACAGCACCTTGCGCGATCGTGGGAATTACAACGGGAATCCGCCGCTCCATCCCGTCGAAAGCCGCAACGGTTTGCCAGGGTTGACCAAAGGAATGAGGTCCGAACAAAACCCAGAAGGCGACGAGAATCAAAATGATATTGGCCCAGTCGCGAACGATTTTCGCAAGACGCATGGAGCCCATTGTATCCGACCAGGCTCGAGCCTCACTGCAAAAACTTAATGTATCGACCAGGCTTTGTATATCCCAGACTACGCCATCCAGGAAAATCTTTGCTCCCGCCCCGACGAGCCATCAAGCCGAGAATTTCAAACAACTCCCCATCACATTTCCGATCAGCCAACGATGGATCAGTGCGAGGCCGATCGGGAGGCCAAAGAAGATACATCTGTTGATCTTGTGAATCCGGAAGCGGAACGTACAACGCAAAGCCGGCGCCGATGAGATTGAGAATCCTCTCAGGATCGGTTTCGATAATCATGATCAGGAACCACTGAACCATCAGAACGCATGAGAAGGCCCTGCAATCGCGGCAATTCAACCCACCAATAAAAGCCGCCGATCTCGCCGGCCGAAATCACTCCGACAGGAGGAGGAGGCAAAGCCGATCCGGGGACGTCCCCCAACTGTGCATCGCCGAGTTGAAACTCTCCCAGTTGAGCCGAGAGATCCATCAGCGCCCCTCGACAGGCCGTTCCGCAGTAGTGAGCAGAGACTCAGTATTGAGCCCGCCGTCCTTCGTCCTCTGCATCGATTTGAGGAGAGAATCCATCTCCGCAACAACGTTGTCCAGTTGCTGCTGAACCATCGGAGACATCATGCTCATCGCAGCCTCTCGAAGCGGACCATCGGCCAGCGTTTCATAAGCTGCCAACTGCTTTTCGAAGCCGTCCCTCTGCCGACTCAGACTCTCCAGACGATCCGAATAATGGGCTGACGGATCCTGCGAAAACGCAAACGGTTGCGCCTTGAAGTGCGCTGCCCAACGATCAAGATCCTCGATTGACTCGCGAACTGGACCAGCAAAATGCTGAAAGGCGGCATCACGGAGCGCTTGAAGAGCACGCTCTTTGTCCTCTTTTGTCACGGAGAGCGGTGTCGGGATAAGAAGACAGGCAGCCTCGAAACCGACGTCGCATAGTCGCTCAAGCGTAAGGAGCGACTCCTCCAACTTGTGCCGATTCGCATCAAATTGCGCTTCGGGACCTCCGACACCCGGATAACCGATCGGGACCGCAACTCCGTAACCGTGCAAAGCATCGACCTCAGGAACAGTATACATCGAGCTTTCGAGAATCGAAGAGCCCACAAATTCCGCCAGGCCGAAGCCAAAACAGATCAAGACGTAGCTGAGGCACACGGCAAAAGCAGAACCCGCCAGGCGCAGCATTCGACATCACTCGTCAGAATCAGGGGAAATCACGGCAAAGGCACAGCGGCCGAGGTTCCAAAGAACCACACAAAGCCAGACGAGAAACGCGACGACGAAGACGGCCGTAGAAAGAGGAGACACGACACATGAGCCGAAAAAGCCACGAACAGCGCGAGAGAACATGTAGTCCAGTCTACGACTTGATCGATAGCGATGAACCGATAACGAGAATTGCTGAAGAGAACGAGTCGGTGGCAGATCGTACGAGCGCAATGTAGGCAAAGCCGCCTGGCGCGAGATTGGAGCTCGGTACAACCAAATCCCAGACCGCCAGGGTCTGAGTGCCGCCCCCCGGTCCTGCGACCGTCACAACGGCCCCTTGTGCGGACCACGCAACATTCTGCAGATCGCCGCCCTCGACGACAGCCGCAGAGTAAGTAGAGAACGAACCATCACCCGAGCCGAAGGCAACGAACGAAGCATCGACCTTGAGAAGTATCGGACTGCCATCCCAGGACGAAGGAATACGAAAAGGAAAAAACGCGGAGCCGCCGCCTGGGTCAAATTGCAGGACGCCAGGCCCGGTTGCCGGCTCGCCATCGAGCTCCGGTTGGACCAAAGCCAGTTGGTTGAGATTGACGACGTTGAACGCACCAGCAAATTCCGACGTGGTGACAAACCCGCCAGGAAGGTAGTACGAACGATAGACCGGAGCCGAAATCAAGGCCGCAAGACTGCGAGCGGTCAACACTTCGGAAACGATCGCGCCGGCGAGTGCGGCCGTATCGTCTCCAGCCTCGAGCGCGACAACCATGAGAAGGTTGCCGGAGACGACGGTAAATGATGCGACCGTATAAACCGGAAACTTCGGACCAGGCCCGGTTTTGAGGGAGACCGAAAAGACGCCGGCCGCCGGAAACGGAAGTCCATCCGGCCAGGCCGAGGGAGTGACGAGGATCGAACCAGAGCCGACAGAATAGGGAGCAGCAAGAAGGCCGGCTCCGAGAGTCGTTATCAATTCGGACATGCGACTCAGTACTTGATTCCAACAGCGACGCCGAAAACGTAGAGCACGCCGCCGAAAGCATCGACAGGCCGATTCAAAGCGATGAACAATCGCTCGCCGGCCACGGCAACGCCGGCGGGAACGATCAGCTGGCAAGAGCCAAACGCCGGAACACCAACCCCACCGGTTGACACTACAGGGACAGGAGTCCCAGCCGTCCAAGTCACGGGACCATTGATGCTCGTTCCCAGTGCTGGATTGGACGCGTACGGCGTAAACGTTCCGGCAGCCGGCGAACTGCTAAAACCAAAATCGAGATCGAGAGTTATATCGCTCCCATCCCACGAAGGAGGAACGCGAACAATCCAAGTCGCCTGGTCATTGCCGGAAGTACCGAACGCCGAGAGGCCCATCGACGTAAAGCCTCCGATCGGTCCATTCATCCCGGTGGCCGCAAGTCCGTTCGCACCGTTGAAACTAACCTGATTCTCCGTGCTGTTGTTGGAAACCGCAGCCGCAAAATATTGGTACTTGTAGCTTGCTCCGCCTCCGCCTCCGGACTGCGAGATCAACGCGTTCAGACTGCGAGTGCTCTGGACTTCAGAAACCACCGATCCGGCATCGGCACTCTGATCAGTGCCAGCTTCAATCGCCACGGTGAAGACCTTATTGCCCCCAGACGTGGCCACCCCCGTAACCGTGTAGACCGGAAATTTTGGACCTGATCCAAATTTCACCGCGATCGAAAAAACAGGAGTCGTCGGAAACGGAAGCCCGTTCGGCCAAGAAGAGGGAGTAACCGTCATCGTCCCGGATCCCGCCAGATAGGGCACCGCAAGAAGGCCCGCGCCAAGAGTCGTCGATACTTCCGGCATTAGAGATCCCCCCAGTCAACGTCCATCATACTCGCCTCGAGGCTTTACCCCGACGCCCCCGATCGCCGCATGATTGGTCCTCGAAAAGTAGAAACCTACGACGGTTCCAAAGGCAAAGCTGAAAATGGTCGGAATCTCGCCCGCGTGATTCGTCACAACCATAAAAGTCGCCGTGATCAGAACGTCAACTACGACTATGATCGCGATGACGGCTTGGGTGCGCTCCCAAATCAGGTTTATTCGACGTTGCCCAGCATGCGTCAGGTCCTCTTGAGCCGTCGTGTTTGGAGGAAGGGGATGCTGAGACGACGAGGTCGAGGCTGGAGCGGCCGGAGGAGCCGGTTCGGCGCGCGAGACCCACGAATCGATCGAAGGTTCCATGAGAGCACCCTAGACATCCAGAACGCCGACACCGCCGCCGACAGAGCCCTCAGGAGGGCCCCCAGACCCGCCGCCGACAGAACGCGCCCCCATCCGCTTGAGCTCGCCCATAATCGCCTGCAGAAGCCTCGGAACGTCGCTGTAGATACGCTCCAGAGCCGAAATCCTGCGATCGACGTCGATATGGACCTGGCCACTCACCTTTTGTTCGGCCGCGATTTCACTGGATCGCTTCACCTGCTCAGTTGACAATTCGAGCCGAAGCGCAGCATTGTCCAATTTCATGTCGAGCTTGAGCGCATCCGCATTCTTGCGAATCTCAGATCGAACAAAGTAAGCGAGTGCTCCAATCAACATCGGCAACTGGATAGCATTGACGACCGAGCCGACGTCAATCAAAATGGGACACTCCGATCGGTGCCGGCGGCCCGGCGCTTTTTCCAGATCTCATTCGCGAACCGCGATCGACGCGCCGGCGAAGTCGCTTGAACCATCTCAACCGCGGCCGCGACGCTCATATCGCCCCCCGGTTCGCCCTTCATGCTCTGAATTGCGTTCAGCCAGGCCCCGAGCGTTTGAGCTCCCTTGTTCGTCGGATCGAACGCCTCCCGCTTTTTCGGACGGCCGGGATTGTATTGCCTGGTCTTGCGGCCCAGTCCGTTCGCAGCGAGCACCCGGCCGGTTTGAACGTTGCACGAACGACACGACCAGCCCAGGTTTCGAGGACTGTTGTCCTCTTCATGGCCGTTGATGTGCGCAACATCCAACTTGCGGCCGTTGGGATTCTTGGCACGCCCGCACCAGTAACACCGGGAAATATCCGGAGCGCTGCTGTTCGCACGGTACCGGAGCGCGCGATCAGTCACCGTGGTTTTGCGGCCGTTCGGTTTGACAAATATAACCTTGTGTCCAAGATCAGCCGCATGGAACAGCGCCGAGAGTGCATTCATCGACAACATCGGGAGAGCCTCAAGAGCACGGCTGAGCCGGATACGTGTGACCAATCAGGTGCGCAATCAAGAATTGAGGACTGCCGGCCGTGACGCTCCCGTCGCTCGTCACAAGCCACCGAAGGATATCCGTTTCGCCGAACTCTGAACGGCCGAGAATCGGATAGGGTTGGAACCGGGAACCAATTTGAGAATCCAGAGCAGCGAAGAACTCGACAAAGCGCGTACCGCCGCTGCCGATCACCTGCAACTGAAAAACTAGCTGGCTGCCTCCTTCATTCCACGTGCCCGACGGATCGACCACGTTGACGACCACGCCCCGAAGCGAAAAGATCAACCCTTGAGGAACCTGGTAATCCAGGATCGTCGTCACTCCGGCCGCCGGCATCGCGATTGAATTGACGGCCGTAACGGGCGCCGATTGCGGACCGGGAATCAACCAAGGTAGGGTCAACACGGTTTCACCTCGGCGATCAAGAGCAGCAGGAAAGTGATCGCGCCAGGCGTATTCCAAGCCTCAAAGGAAAAAAGGCCCGAGCCCATGACGCGCCAAGGAGCCGGCAGCATCATAAAGCTAACATTCTCGCCCTGAGGAGCCCCCAGGCCGAGCATTCCGTTACCCGAATCCTGGATCAGCTTATGATCCATACAGACGTCGCGAAGTTGCCAGAGACCATTGCTCGCCGCTTCCCAGAGTCCAACAATGCGGCTTCCCGGCTCGATTCGAAAGTTGTACTGAATGTACCCGCTCGAAGGCGTCACAGCTTGCCCCTGCCCGGGAACCATCATCCAGAGTGGCTGGAAACAATCGCTCGAATCAATGTCCTCACAGCGAGCGATCGCTAGCGAAGAAAAATCGCCGACATAATCGACGCGCGACGCATCGAGAGCCAGGCTTGTTGTACTCATCCGACGACACCCCCCAACTCAACAATAGCCCCGCGAAGCGCGAGCCTTTCAGCCGCCGGCATCTTTGCCAATCGATTGACCCATCGCGCTTGTTTCCGTTTGATGCGTTCCCGTTCTCGAAAGCCATCGCCGAGAAAACGATCATCGTGGAGCTCGGGACCTGGCGCGAAGTTGGTCCAGATAACCTCAGTTGCAACGCCGCCTCGAGTCATCGCCTGGAAAGACTGACTAGACCAAGCACCCAATGCCCTTTCGTAAAGCTCACTGGGATACCCGGACAAGATCACACGAGCGCGAGTGGCGATCGCCCATCGCAAAAGACGCTGGTGCTGCAGCGGATCGAACTCATGCTCGTAAATCGGCCGCGCACTTCGCCGGCTTTCGAATACGTAAGGCGGATCCGCATAGACCAGCTCCGATCCGTCGAACTCGTAAGTTTCGAGAAAGCGCAACCCGTCACCCAAAATCCAAAACCAGACAGGCCTGCCCCGTTGCTTATGGCGAGACTCGAGAATCGTCGATCCTGGCGAGGCATCCGGACCTGGTGCACTCGCCGCGGCCGGCGATATGCGATCGCGCGATCGCTCGCCCCGCCACAACTGGCGAGCGGCGCCGGCGGCCGCCCTCGCCCGATCGAGCGCGAGCGGATCCAACTCAAAAACAAAGTTGTCGAACGCCTCACGTTTCAGCCTGGCAACGGCCGCAGATCCGCCGAACGGCTCGATGTAGGTCAGATGCGGCGGCATCAGATTGATAATCCGTTGCGCCATCCCACTGCCCGCCTTGCCTCCTGGGTAGTTCATGCTCCCTGCAGCTTCGCCAATTATGGCGAGGATGTCAAGAGCCAGGCCAAGCCCGAAACTGAGCCAGATACTCATCGGCGGAAGATCTTGCTCCCGTGAAAGCGAAAGTGCAAATCGACAGCGTTCATCCCAGCGGTCGTGTCGTTGCGGAAGACATCGAAGTAGAGCGACGTCTGAGAAGGAAGATAAATCTCAGGCGTGATCAGGCCAGACCACTCGAGTACTGCATCGTCGTTGATCGAGTGCGTCGACGGGAACGTCACCGCCGGATATGTCGTGGGGATCCCCTGGCCGAACAGATCGTCGACGTGGATCGGCTGGTTAGAATACGCCTTGCCGTCCTGATCCCTCATTTGGACGTAGAGCTCTTGGACCGTGCCGGCCGGCGCCGTCTCCGGATACGCCGAGATCGTAAAGGGATCGAATGCGCCGGCGCGGAAAACGAAATCCGCATCGGTTTGAATCTGAATCTGATTACCAAGCACGGAACCGACCAAGGGGACCTGAGGAATCACCTTCGAGTAAATGAAGGTCAGAGGTGAGAACTTTGGAGGGTAGGTGTACGAGGCGACCGCTCCATCACGATAGATCTTGCTGCCCCGAAACAACATGATCACGTTCGTCAGCGGTGTGTCGTTCGGATTCGAAACGGAAACAATCAACTGCGACGACGCCGGATAGATCATCTGCGGGAACATCGGAGCTCCACGCGAAGGAAACGGCACCAACGCCGGCGAAGCCGCGACCTGCGGATAGACGAAATCAGTTCGAAAATCAGAGCTCTGAAACTGGCGCTTGTAGTTCTGTATTTTCCAGGCCCCACCAAAGGCCGCCAGGTTGCGCGATCGCACAAGTCGCAAAGCGAACGGAGCGTCTGAATCGAGCGGGATGTTGAGCTCGTTAAGGCCCCCCGGAGGAAGCGACGGAATGGTTAGCGCATAGTCGTGATGCCGTTCGATCATTGAGTGGCCCTCGCACCGACAACACAAGCTGGAACGCGCTTCACACCCTCAAGGTAACCGGACAAAAGAGACGGCTCGTTCGGAGGGACCGGCACATTGAAGTTAGCCTCACCAAAAGGCCACTCGTACAACTGAGTCGGATCCGGACCCGATAGAGAGGTCGTCATCAAGGCGGAGATTCCGGCATCGCCGTTGAAAATATTTGCTACCTGCTGCATCGAGTGAGTAACAGCGAACCCCGCGCCGTCGCTGCCGAACGTCAGAAAGACCTCATTGCCCGAGACCGACGCACTCAAAGGAGTATTGGGAGGTTGCAAAAACGGGATATCCGGCTCAGCGATCACAAACGCAACTCCGGGAAGCAGACCAGTAAAGGTGATCGTCTCAGTCCCAATCGTGAAGTGCCCAGACGCGACTCCTTCAGACAAGGTCGGTAGCTGGATGTCGAACGAAACGACGCCGCCAGGCGAACATCGAATCTCATCATCGAACGGGAAGCCGTACCCGTTGATTCCAAACCCGCTCTGGCACCACACACCAAGAGCCAACACAAGCGCGTCACTCAGGGGATTCCCGTTCGTATCCCACAAACGGATGAGCGCGGGAATCGAACCAGGGGAAAGGTTCAGCCCCGCATTGGGGAAAATCATGCCACGCCAGTAAAACTCGTAGTCATCATCGAGGCTGACAGGCAGCTTGTAAGAGATCGAACCGTCCGCCGGCAGCAGAAACGAAAACGGCACCAGAAACGGCAGATCATCAAAGCCGGCGGGCGTCAGAAAACGATTCTGCGGGACGTATGGCGTCGAAGGATCGTAGCACCGCAGGTGGTCGAGGTTGGACCCGCCAGGATTCATTGAGACTTCACCGTCCTCTTCACGCCTTCAAATTCAAAGACCGTCGAAATTTGAACCGTATTCGCCGGCGTCGCCCCGAGCGTGCCGACGTCGAGCACCAACCGGCCGCCCGCTCGCAATGGCAACGAAGGAAAAAACGGCATCCAGGAAAACGGCAACACCGGGACCTGATCGGCGAATGTCACCGAACGCCCCTCGGGAGTCCGCAACGCAAGCGTAGGGACTCCATCCGGAGCGGAGGCACCAAGAACCTTGGACCAAACTGCTTTCGCCCGAATTCGGCGAACGATTGTAAGCGAACCGGCAACGCCAGGCACGATCACAATATTCTGTGTGCTCGTGGTCGAAGGCGTAACGACAATCGGATCCGAAAAGAAATTGAAAGGCTCATCCTGATAGCCCGCCGGCGTGCCATCATGACACTGGTTTCCGAGTCGGAACTCCGGAGCAAGAATGTTTCCGTTGCAGTGATACCGCGACGACTGCGCAACCTGCGATCGATCTTGCGCCGCTCCGGTTTTGTCGCCTCCGATCGGATAGCCGATCAAACAATCGCCCTTGGGAGTTGGATAACCAATCAAGCAACTGACCGCGGAGCTCCGCCCTGAAGCCTTTTCGGCCTGGAGAGACGTTTGCACCTGCGAACTGCTCACCGGAACTCGCAAATAGCCGTAAAAGTTGAGGCTGAGAAGACCCGCCGCGCCGCTCGTCTCAACGGAAATCCGTTCACCGGCCGGGATCAAAACAGGATTCCGAAAACCGAGCATGTTGCTCGCCTGGCCAACCGGCCCAAGAACTGGTCCCCCGCTTATAGTCGGCGTCAACGGCCCCAGGGACAAGTAATACCCGTTCGGCCATTTGACGCGAAACGATGGGAGCGTAGCCGGCGCGATCCCCATCCCAACGCAGTAAAACGGATACTGGCTCGAGTTGGCGATCCGCTGAGTTCCCGGCACTACAGGAGACGCGACCGTAATAGCGAAAGGGATCACCCTAGGAATGTCGATCGTATGCTCAGGGAGCGATTGAATCGGCCGGCCGCAGGAATCGACTCCGCCTTTGGTTGAAGCAAGCACTCTTTTTTTACCTGCGTTTCTTTCCACCGGACATCATCAACAGAATTGCACCAGCCGCCAAACCAACGCCCCACAGCGGAACCGCGCCGGCGATCGGTAAATTGATCGAGTCGCACGTATTGAGAGCAACGCCCGGAATCGACACGCAATACCAAGGCGGCGCCGCGGCCGGTACCGTATCGCCAAAACCAGCGAGCCCAGCTGGCGACGATGGAGAAAGGTTCACGTCGCCAAAATACTTTCCGCCCTGTGCACCGCCCCGGGCGGCCAACGCAGGATATTGGTTGAAGTTCCCGGCCCATCCGGCTTTACTGCACGCCGCCAATTGAGCCGGCGAAACCTGCGACGACAGCACACAACCCGACTGGATCGCTGCACATATGGTCGAAGGATTCACCGAGCACTCAGCCGGAGCAGCCGGCGGCGGAGGAGGCGGAGCAGCTGCTCGAATGGGAGCAGCCGCGACAGGAGCGGCCGGAGGAGCCGGCATCGGCAGCACCGTAACCAACGGCAAGACTTCCGGCACAAGACAACGCTTGTACCCGCGGCCGTTCGGTCCACCGGCCCACGGAAAATACGGCCTAAAGGGAAACGGAGGCGGAGGAGCCCATACAAGCGAACCATTCGGACCAGGAACCAACGTCGAGCCCGTAGCGACTCCAGAACCGCCAGGAGCTGCACCGCCAGAGCCAGTCCCCGCCGGATTCCCGCCGAGAGCCACGATTAGGTTGTTAAGCGTCGAATCCCCGTTATCGAATATTTGCCCAGCCGCAGCGATCCGAGCGTCTTGATCGGCGATCGCCGACGCCGGCATCGGACTCTGAGAATTCGGATAGCTGCAAGGTTGACTGGTATACATAAGCGGACCTGCTCAAACGATTCGTTATCAAGCGCAAAAAATGGGAGCCGAAGCCAGCCTTTGAAGCCCGACTCCCCAGCCGGAGGAGAGTTTGAGAGGCGGATCGAAAACCCGCCTCCGAACCCCAAAGAGTCTACTGAACCGAGCGATCTGTCAAACCGTCGAGGAAGATCTTCATGAGCATGGCGTTGGTCATCGCCGGCGGAGTTGGGAAAGTGATCGTCATCGAAAATTGCTGAAGCGGAGCGATGTACTTGCTCCAGTCCGCATAACGCCGAGTGTACTCAGGAGCAGGCAAGCCATTTGTGTAAACGGATTCGCCGTTCTGAGTCGAGACTCCGGAGAGGCCCGCGCCCGCAGGAAAGAGATAGAGCGGACCTTCATGGAAGATCTTGTCGTCGATCCGGAACTCCATATAGCAGCCGTCCAGGATCGCGTCAATGTCGCTTTTGAGCATCGTCGAACTGAAATAGAACCCGATGTCCATCAGCACCAAACAGCGAGGCGGAGGAAACTGGTTCCCGCGCTGCATGTTCGTTTGGAGCTTGGTCTTGGTCGTGTTCGTCAGTGGGTCTTGCGCGCCGATCGGCACGCTGAATGGGCTGTACTGAGCGGCGAGAGTCGATCCCGCCGTAGCCGTGATCTGGTCCCAATATTGCCAGGGACCACGATCAATGAACCCTTCCATGATTGAGTTTGTGTTGCGCCCGATCGCTTCCGCTGCATCGGGGACCTGGCCGTTTGTTCCGTATGCCATGATTGTTGAATTCTCCCTTTGTCCTGAAACTTTTGATTGTGAGAGCTTCTAGCGGCCGAACACCTGCCCGAGAGGACAAAGGAACAAACCGCCCGAAAACCCGAGGCTAGTACAGCCCCCGGCCGCTGCCACCGTAGAGACCACCGACGCCCTTGCCCTTCGTCGCCATGCCCTGACCCGACGGACTGGCCGCCGCCGCAACCGGAGCCGGAGCGATCATCGGATAACCCCAGCCGGCCGGCTGCTTGATCTGCGCGGAATGCACAGGATCAACCAACACTTGGGGAGTCAGGTACGATTGCACCTGATAATCGCCCATGCCCAGCTGAGAGACATATGAACCGAAAGGCGTATAGTCATTGATGGCGCGGAGGATAATCTGCACGACGGTGCCCGCGATCACGCCATCACTTGCGGCTTTGTTCTTGATCAGCTTCGACGTGCCGAGCCAGAGGAGCCCGCCGGCAACGGCATTGCTGAAATAGCCCAGCAGCCCGACGTTGTTGTCACCGAGCGCAGCTTGCGCGCCCAGCTTGCTTCCCAGTGCGCCGGCGATCACGAACAACGCATTTGTTACGGTTGAGCCAATGCTCCCAACTCCGCCGGCGCCGCCGACGTTCCGCTTCACCATGGACATTTTGCGGTGTCCATGATGAGATTTCTTGTGAGACGGTGAGTTTTTACGCACCGCCGGCCCGTAGTGTGCCGAGCCCTTTTTCTTCGCTGTAGCCATACTGCCCACCTTTCTCTTTTTGCGGCCGGGATTGCCGGCCAACGTGAAACCTAAGATGTTTCCGGGATTCCCGACCACCCGGAGCTTTTGAGTCCGTACCATCGAAACCTCCGGAAACCTAACGTAAAATCGTCAATGGTCGCTGCAAACGGGCGATCAGGCCAGCACCCGTGAAAGCGACGTTCGTAACCGTAATGGTGTTCGCGTCGCGCGCGGTCACCTCCGGAGCGGCCGTAATGCCCGCCGCCAAAATCGCCTCGAAAAACACCCACGGGTATTTTGCGTTTTGTTCCGCCGTGCTCAAGCCCCAGTTGTGAGTCAGCACGATCGACGTCGCTGATCCATCACCCGTGATCAGCACGCTTAAGCTCTGATGCTTTTGCATCACCTGAGCAGTGGGAGGAGTGGCCGTAGGAGCCGCAACGGCCGGTGGAAGATATGATGCTGTGTTTGGCATTTTGTTGTGTTCACCCTTTCGAAAATTGTGAGGCTTGTCTTACCGCCGCTTTTGCCTGACGTGCACCGTCACAGTGCCCCCAGGATTTCGGATAAAGCGAACTCCATCCGCATCGATCCAACCCGTTGACTTCGTCACCAGAGGAGCGTTGATTCTGACCGGCGCTTTCCTCGACTTCCTAGACTTCTTCGGCTTTGCTTTTACCGTCGAAGGTCGATTCTTTCGAACCGGCGGCCGCTTGACCGCTTTTCGCTTCGCCGCCGGTCGCTTGGCCGACCGCCGCTTGGTGGGAGAGTTCTTGACCACTTTCCGCTTGGCGGCTTTCTTCGCTGACTTCTTTTTCTTTTTCATTCGAGGATCCCTTCCGGAGTGATCGAGTAATCTCCGCCCACTATTTCGATCCGTTCGTTCACGGTGTCATACACCAGCACCGGACGACGCCGGCCGCGGCCGCCGAAGATGTGGTGATAAACCGCGGTGCCTCCGTCCTCATCTCGAAGGTGCACCTTCGTGGTGAAGTACCAGATTTCAGCCAGCGTTCCGAGGAGCTCTTTTTCGTGAGCATCCCGTCCCTCAATTCCAAAATCGAAAAGATCGACTCCCTGGTCTCCGCCCGCCAAGAACAGTTGCGTGCCGTCCTCGTTCTCGGAAACGATCCCATCGCCGAAGTCTCCGAGAATGACTACATCGCCATCGAGATTCAGAACGGCAAGCTGCTCAAGATCGCCGATGCCCGCCAAAACGCCGTGCTCATGGACCGGCCCCGAAAATTCGAAGATCTTATCCGGTGGTTTCCCATGCGTGACCTCGTACCGCTCCGCCGCGCTGTCCTCGGGATTTTTTCGTACTCGAGCTCCGCTCCGCCTCATGATGCATCCAGTTGCGCCTTCAGCTGACGCCGCTTCTTTCGACGCGCCGAATAAGAGCGAACCGTTCTCGTGGACTTCTTAACATCGCGGGAGAGTGCGGAAAACAACCAAGCCCCACCGACGATCACCAAGACGTTTGGAATGCCGGCGAAGAAATCATTACCCATGAGAGCATCGCTCAGATTCCCGCTCATCAGATTCGAAACGAACGTCCCGGCATCGCCCAGGCCGTTCAGGTTTTTCTTCGAACAACCACAGCCGCAAGATCCAGAATCAGCACACCCAAGACCGACCGCATTCCGAGGCGGAAACGATTTCGAAGCCGTGAAGTTGTAGGGCGGAGGATAGAACTCCCAGAACCATCGATCTTTGATGTACATCAGCGCTTCCCCCCCACAAATCCAGTCAGAGCGACGATACCCAGCAGACCGCCGATCGCCCAAGGCACCCATGACAAGCCCGCGCCGAAAGGTGCATTCTGAGCAGTAAGATTCGTAACAGCGATCGAGCCAGGCACAGTCACCGATTGACCCGTCGAAGGGTCAATAACCGTTGCCCCGGACGCGGCCTGCTCAGCGGCGGCCGTCGAATTCCCGCATGTCGTGTTCCCGCACAGAAGCAAATTGGCATTGCAAGCTATCTCCTGAAAATCCTGCAAAGCAAACGGCAACAAACTCGGACGCGCGGGGTCATAGCACACAGACGTCGGATAATCGCCGAGACCAGGTGAGGCCAAAGGAACCGAAGACGGACTTGGAGGCGGCACCACTCGGAGATACATAGCTACCTTTTGAAAACCTCTCGCAAAATGCCGACGCCGGCCCGAATACAACGCTCGTGGGTCTCAGTCATCCCGAGTTCGGAGCGAAACTGTTCAGGCGTCATCGGTTCGTTAGGAACCTGCGCGGTCTCAAGAGCCACCCGCAGAAGATCGCCCAAGCCAGAATTCCAAAGCCGCTCCTGGTTCATGCGCTGCGCGATGTGCGAGGCTCCGGAGTGCATCAAATCGGCGATTCGAATGTTGTTGTCGCCCGTCATCTTTAGCGCCTCCCCAAAAAGAGCAGAGCTCCCAAGCCAATCAAGATCACCCACACACCGGCGCCCATTCCTGATCCACCACTCACCTGAGTGGTCCCGACCGAACCAGCCGCTGACGATGCCGCCGCCGCGGCCGCCTGGCCGGCGGCACTCGAGCAAAAAGGATTGCTCGGATCAGCCCCAGGCACGCAGACGTTCTGGTCCGAGGTCAAAAGCGAAAACGCGCCTTGATCATTCACCGACGTTTGACTTGTCCCGATCAGCTGAAGCGGAGGAATAGCCAGAACGTCGCCCAACCCAATCGGCGGAGCTCCAACATGGGGAGCGAGCCAGGAACCTTGTCGAACGTACATTATGGGCGTCTCCTGACAAGCAATCGTTGACCTTTCGGATTCGTCAAGATGATCCCAGCTTTCGTCCTGATCGCTGAAGCAGGGACAGGCAAAGGAAGACGGCGAACTCCGTTAAAGCCGCTCAGACCTGTGCCTTTAGCAGCGACCAGCCATTGCAGAAATTGAGCCGCCGACATTTTCGCAGAACGATCCCAAGCCGCGCCTGTATCGTTGCTGGCTTGAGCGAGGATCCCGCCCATCAGCGCGGCCGATATCGGAGAGCCGCCGGCCTGATTCTGATAGAAGTAAGACCAATCATCGACCGCTTGAGAGTCATTTCCGGCCGCCGCAGAGACCATCTTGGCTGCAGTACGACTATTCCACGCGAACGATCCAAAATCAGGAGATGTGAACGTCGAATTCAAAACGGCTGGAGGCGGAGGTGGAGGCGGAGGCGGAGGCGGAGGAGGAGCCCCAGAGCCCGAGCCATTGCCCCCCCCACCCGTCGCGGCGGCCGTAATCGGAATTGTTGCAGTAGCGCTGTGGCCGTTCGAGGAATCCGTCACCAACAGAACGCCTTGGCCAGCGCCGGCGGCCGCGGGGATCGCGATCGTGTACACCGTCGCGGCCGCAGGATTAGGTGTACCAGCCGCGGAAACTGTAACGCCGTTCCAAGTGAACACGGGAGCCACCGCGCCTAAAAGCGTCACGGCCAAAGATCCCGACGTGCCAGCAACCAACGACGCAGGCGAGACACCGGCGATCGAGAGCGGACCGCCCGAAGTCGAACTGCTCACCGCCGTCGTGGAAGTTGCCGGCGCTATGATCGTCGTCCAGACCCAATATCCAGCGAGTCCGAGAAGGCCGTACTTTACAAGATCATTCATAGCATCCACCTCATCGCCGAGGCCACAAGAGCAAGGCACCCAGACCGAGAGCAATTCCCCAGACCGGAATACCGAACACGCTACTAGTCAAAAAGCTGCTGGAGCTCGAGCTCGTCGACGAGCTCGCCGGCACACTTGCCCCCGCTGCCTGAAAAGCCGAAACAAGATCCTGAATCGAGAACCCGCCAGGCGATGCCCCGGTCGTCGTTTGCACCGGGGGAGCGGCCGCCGGCGAAGGAGCTCCGCCGCCCGATGAATACGCCGCTTCATTCATCAGTAGGGTTTTGGTTGGAGAGTTCGGCATCGCCGCGACGGACGCGGCAAATTGAGTATTGTTGACGTTCGGATCGTTCGAAGCCGCGGCCGCGATCGCGCCGGCATTCCCGGTCAGCGCAGCAATCGATTCGTTGAACTGCTGCTGGCTTTGACCCTGATAAGGAGCTTCCTCCGCCAGTTGCGCCTTTAGTGACGTCGAAGACTGCTGAACGACATTATCGGCGATCAGCGTCTCACCAGGAAACGAAGGGGAGGTACACTGATTCTCCCAGAAGTCCCCGCCTGGATTGCTGATATGAACAGGCGCACACGTCATTCCGGTATAGCCGGCACTGATCAACGCGGCCGCTGCCTGAGAGTTCACATCACCTAGACCGCGACCAGGCGAACGCAAGATCATCACAGGCGGCCGGCACGAGAGCCGCGCACGATGATGATGCCCAGGCGATCGCATCACGCCATATGGAGCGATGGTCGACGCGCCGCCGCTCGCCACTTTCGACGATGCAACCAGGCCCGGGCCCCCTCGCACAATTTGACGTTGAGCTAGATACATGTCGTCACAATAGAGCCAGGCCCAGAAGCACAAGAACCCCGAGCATCACATCCGTTGCGGGAAGGCCCGCGATCGTCGACGTCGGCGAGACACCGAAGGCCGAAAGGACCGAATCGGTCGCACTCGACACCGGATCGTCGACCACACAAGGATCGTTCGCGATTGGATTGTAGTAACCCACGATCCAGTTCCAGCAAGACGTTCCCGAGCCATTCGGCCCCGCCGGCGTATAGGTACAACCGTTGAAGCTGTATGGCGAGCTCCGCCACTGGCACGCGCTTGCATTGAGCCGCTGGTTGATGCAGTTCTGGCCGGCTGTCCCGAGACTCGGACTCGAGCAAGATGTTTGAAGTGCGGTGAACACCTGCTGAATCGCCGAGAGTGCGGCCGTCTGCGCCGATTTGTACCGGACCGGCTGAGCAAAGTATTGATTGACCAGCTGCTCCAGGGCAACCTCCGCTTGATTCGCGATCGTTGTTGCCTGTGTGCATGTCGCGCCACAGCCCGAGAACATTTTGAGAATCGGACCGATCAACACACCCGCAGCTGCAATAAACGGCGCCGCCGGCCCGGTGAACGGCGCGATCGCGAGTAAAGTGCCAGCGGCGGCCCCCGCGATCGCGCTCCCGGTTGATTGTGCCGTTGAGGCGCCGACCAAGAGCCCCGAAGTCGCGCCCGTTGCTATTTGCTGATTCGACGGACCATCGTCGTCCCCCAGACCTTGACCCCGACGAATCGGCCCCTTCATGCCCACTCGAATCGCATAAGCCGCGGCCGGCCGCCGAACTTGCGAAACATAAGGCGAGACAGATGGAGAGATATACATTCACTTTTTCGAGCTCAAGAGCATCAGGCCGCCAAATGCGACGGCCAACAAGATCAAGGTCGAGGGCGAACCCAAAGCCGAAAGCGAAGCAGAAGGAAGAATCCCGGAGCCGCCAGTCGTTGTACAGACTCCCGTCGTCGGATTGCACGTTGTAGTCGTTGGCGCGAGGACCCTGGTAGCCAGGCCAAAACTTCCGGACAGCAGTGAGCTCATCCAATTCGCGTTTGATTGACTGGAAGGACTGCCAAATGGAGTCGTTACAACCCCGCCCCGGGTGCATGAGTTATTCAGAAACGACCAGCTTCCATTGCTAGTTGCGCAAGCCACCGCGGCATCGTTCAGCTGTTGATCGGTCGGCGCATTCGTCGTTACGGTCGGCGTGCTGCCCGGAGCGTACATCAACGTATTCGTGGGATTGAACGTCGCATCCGGACCGCCCAGCGTCAAAGTAGATGAGCCGCCGGTTTCGATCGAAGGATCCCCGTCCCCAGGAACATCATCGCCGAGACCTCGCCGGCGGCCGCCCTGGCGTCGAATTCGCGGGACAGGTATCACGCGAGCCGGCCGGTAATCGTGCAGTCCAGCAAACCCTGAAGGCGCCGGCAAAGAAATCTTCCTCCCGTTCAAGTCCCACGCTTGCCAGCGCTGAATTCTCTCGAGGGGGACCATCCATCCCGGAGCGCTGCCGTGTGACATATCGAGGCTGAGAAGGCTGCCATCGATCAAAGCAACCGGAAAGACGTGCGACCAGATACCTGGCTGTTGTGGATTGACCGCGACCGCGACGATAGCCACAGGAACAGAGAGAGCCGCAAGCAACACGGAACCCAGCATTGTGAACCCGTCGCAATCCTCCGCCGGCTTTTTCATGCGAACCAGCACCGAAGGAGCGATTAGGACATCCTGCTCACCAGGCGAACCCAGTTGCAGCATGACCCCTTCGTCCTTCTTAAATTTGACGCAGTGCTTGACATACCAGAAGACGGCCCATGCCTTGGCCCGCGGATCCGCGAGCCCCTTCCCAAATCGTCGCCAGGCGTAGTCAGCGCATGCGAGAACCAGCGGATCGCCCAAGCCGGCGCGAATATACTCCGCCATCATTTGAACTGTCCGATCCGTCGCGACGTCAGAATCAGCCCCGGCCGGAACACGGTCGACTTTCAGCTGTGATGCTTGCAACACAATAGAGGATAATCGCACGCCGTTGCGCGATCGTCCAGCACGGAGTTACTGTACATTGTACGGTTACACTGTACCTGGAAGACCGAAAAACGTGAGCGAAAGCTGGAAAATAGGAGCATTACTTGGCTAGAGTCATCAAAGAGAAGTCGGAAGAGACCCTTGAACCAATCGAAAGCGCGGGCCCAGCGCTACTCCCTGAACGAACCACACCAAAACCAAGGCGCAAAGCGAAATCTCCTGAGACCGACGACCCGCCGGCTGATCCCGAACAAGTCTCCGAGCGAGGGGACAACCAAAACGGTGTTTACTCGCTCCCTTCTTTCAAGCCGCCAAAAGCCGAAGAGGATTTCTGGTTGTGGCTTACTCAATTCAACGCCGAAAACTGGCAATGGCTGATCGCGTACCTCTGGCGCACCGCACCCATCCATAACCGCAAGGGCAACAACGGCCGAAACACATACATCCGAAAATATGGAGCTCGCTTCGACCTTGAGACCATAGTCGCCGAAGAAGGAAGCGGAGGATACCGCATCGACTTCGTCGCGATCAATCCAGGAACTGGAAAACAAAGCCGCATCTGTCAGCACTATTTCGAAACGATGCGGATGGACAAGCCGCCAAATCTCCCGCCAGGCGATTGGATCAACGAGCCAGGCAACGAAGCGTGGAAATGGTGCGCTCCACTGCTCGCGACGACCGCGCCTAATGATGCGAATCCGGGCCCAAGAGATAACGGCCGAAATAATCAGCCGGCGCCGCCGAGTGAAAACGGATTGCACACGGCGCTAGTGAGCAGTCTCAACGCAACACAAACGCGCCTACTCGAGCTCAGCAGCCCCGGTACGATTCTAGGCACGCTGCGAGAATCGAAAGCGCTCTTCGCAGGCAGCAACGGCGACGGAGGCGCGTCGATGGCCCTGGAAATCCTCAGAGACGACCTGAGAGAGACCAGAGCCGAACTCTCAGCCCTACGCATCGCCGGAAATTCGCGCCCCCCAGAAAGCCTGAAAGATCGCCTGGCCGAAGTAAACGAGCTATTCGACACGGTGAAAAAAATCAATCCGAAAGGAGGAACAGCGGCGGCGCCGGCCGATGAAGGTTTCAGCTGGTCTGGCATCGTTCGCGAAGCCATGCCACAGCTGCTCACAATCGCCGGCGGAATTGTAAATCTCCTTCAGCAGCAACCCCGACCCGCACAGCAACCCCGACCCGCGCAGCAGCAGCCCGTTCAGCAGCAACAACAACCGCAATCAGCAGATGAGCAGCAGCCAGGAGACAACAACAACATGCCCCGCCTTTCAGCCGAGCTCGAGGCCAAGCTAGAACGAGAAGCCACACTCCTTTATCAGATCTCTCCGTTTCTCGCAGACCATTTTCAATTCAAAGTCGGAGGGAGCCTCGAAACAGCTGGTGAAAATTTCCAAGCCTGGTTCATTGACCGCCATGGATATGCAACGTTCCAACGCTTCCGAGACACCCTCACCGTCGCGGAGCTCGCCGACGCGATCGAAGCGCATCCCATCTTGGGAAAGATCGTCGCACCAAAACCGAACGTCATCAAATTTTTGACGGCCGCCTACAAGGACTACGAACAGGAATCAGACCAGCAGCAGCAGGAGGCTCAGCAATGAACCCGAGCCAGACGCTGAACGCGATGAATAGTAGCACTCATTGTCGAATCTGCGGACAACGATGGATACGTGTTAAGACAAGCTTGCTCTTGAGTGACCAGGCCAAGAATGAAGAACTCGCTCGATTGCTGCAAGAGATTCTCGCCCACATCCAGAACGCCCATCCTGAAGTGATCAAATCAATCACGCTGGCCGTGCAGGAATTCAGCGGGTGCATGATGATGGCCAACTTTGCCACCGACGATGGCCGCCTCGATCAGGAGATTGACCGCTACCTCCAAAACGTGAAGCGGACAATCTCCACTTTAGAGCAGTCCAGACGCGGCCCAACATCGGCTATCGCGGCAAAAAGAGGGTAACAAAGGAAGTAAACTAACCAGCATGAACCCAAACCAGCTAGCAACAATAGACCAAGCAAACGCCATGAAAGCCGAGATCGGATCAATTGGCGGAGGCGTGGTCGATACCTACATACCAGAATACGAGGGACCGTTCAGTCCGCCCTCAAATGGCGATGCGATGTTCTATCACTTCCGATTCGCCGACGGAGCTGAAGGAGTCAACGTCGGGCTGCTTATCCAACAGAGCAAGGTTTTTCCGACAACCTGGCTCAACATGCTGGCTGAAGAGATCGCGAACCAGTTGAACCCGCCGAGCACGGAATCGCTAACAGGCCGGACGCCGGCCGGAACAATGGGCAAAGCTGTCTAAAAACTTCCGCGACACAAAAACACAAAGGGGACGGCACCAGATCAACGGTGCCGTCCCCTTCTCTTTCAAAAAGACTCGTAGAATCTGATTCTACACTTTATTGAGCCACCGGCGCGCCGAAACCCAGCGAAATCGACGAAGCGGTTCCTCCGACGATGTCGATCAGATCGACGACGGAGAGACCTAGGCTTCCATCGGCGTGAGTGATGGCGGCCGTAATGCTAACGCCAACCTGAACTTTCTTCCCGCCGACGACAAAACCACTGGCAACCGAACCCGCCGCCGGAACACTGTCAGGAACGATGGTCGCGGACGTGGTGTCCGAAGAAAAGACACACGGTGTCCCCAGGAAGCAAATTTGCTGGATTCGAATCGGCATCCAGTACCGTCAGAGCGTAAGAGACCTTTTCAGTGTCTCCGAGTTGAAAATTCGCCATAAAAAAACTATTCTCCTTTTCGTTCACTGCGCAGATGGTTTTCCCAGAGTGAGCACCAATGACGAGGCTGAAGGCGTTACGGCCTCACGAATCGCCGCCGTGTCAAGGGAAATTTGGTGGACGACTGGCAGCAACTCCTTCAGCAGAGCCTGATTCTCCCGTACTGCCTTGAGAATCTCTTCAGTCTGAGTGAACAGAGACTCGCCAGTAACGACTAGCTTGTTGTTTGCCATTCCACCGAATAGCCTAGCACGTCGCCCGGGTGCGATTGATCAAAGGACCATGCGAAGCGGAAACGCCAACATTTCCGCGCTTGGCGGCTTGTGTTCGCGCAGTTCAGCTTCAAACTGAGAACAGTCTTGGGTCTTGTGCACAGCGATGCGAGGAATGAGGACCTGCACGGCAATACCTGTCTCAGTGTGACCTTCCCAAATCCGACACTCGATTTCGTCGCGAGCCGTCGCTGAGGCACGCACGAAAACAGTGCGATCCGTGCTTTCAATGGTGAGTTTCATCGTAGGCCGCCCCTTTCAAAAGTGAAACGCAGGAACGCGCAGAATCTCAAACGCCTTACTCGACAAAAGAAACCGAAGGTGCTTTTGCCTGTCCTCATCTTTAAGTTTCATGGAATCGCAGACCGATTTTGCATCTTCAGAATAAGAATTGAATTCGACAGATCCCCTGCAAAGATCGAGCGCTAGCAGTTCGAAGGGGTTCTCTATCAAGGTCAATTTTACGACTAGTGCGTCATCAATCGGCCGTTTTTCCATCGCTTTTAGCTTCGGTACGGCATCTTGGACCAGTCGAGCAAAGCGACCATCTTGGTCCGCGAAAACTTCGAGGCGTTTGATCAAACCAGCGAACGAGGCGACTTTTGAAGGCTCGACCGCAGAGTCAACCCAGGCCGGATCTTCTGCGTGCCAAGTTTTCTGGTAAACGAGTGGAACCGTGTAAAGAAACAGGCCCTCGGAGTGCTGCCCTTTTTTCGGCAAGATGCACGTAGCAAGTCTCTCGTCGGATGGCGTCACACCGATCTCACGTTCGACAGTTTGAACCAATTTGGCAACAAAAACGATATCCGCCGTCGCGTAGAAGTGCTTGAGAGCCGCCAAAGTGAGAGGGTACGATCGCGCAACCGGTTGCGCGTTTGACTTGCCAGGCCGGCGCGATTCTGGCTTGCCTGTTCGCGCAACCGGTTGCGCGTTTGACTTACCTGTTCGCGCAACCGGTTGCGCGTTTGACCCCGAGCCAAGGATCGCCGTTCGCGCAACCGGTTGCGCGTTTGACCCTGGACCGACGATCGCGATTCGCGCAACCGGTTGCGCGTTTGACCCTGGGCCAGAACAGTCCTCGCAGAGCTTCGCGCATCCGTTTGCCGCACAATCCTCATGGATTTTCTGTCCAGGATTAGCCACAACAGCACGCCCTTTTGTGCGTGGTTTTTCGACCTCAGGTGGTTTCGCCGTCGTGAGGAACGCGCCGAACTGCTTGGACGAAAAGCTATAGGTCGCATTGTCGCCTCGCCCGTCGACCTCCAGGCCCTTCTCTCGGAGGCCAGCAATTGCGTATTCTTTGGCCCGATCCTTCAGTCCGGTCCACGTAACCCAATTGCGATTACTGATCACGCAACTATCTCCACCGTTGCGCCGGAACAGCACCAGCAGAAACGACAACTCGCCAGGAGTAAATAGAGCTTGATTCTCGACAATGGAATTTGGAACTCGAGAAAAGCCGCGCGTGCGTTTCCGTTTGGGAAACTCCAGAACAGCGTTAGCACTTGTAAGAGACGTTGACAAACTCGCCTTTATCCCCTCGACTTCAAAATTCCCAAGTGAGCGGACCCAGTCCTCAGCGGGACAGAAGGCGAATCTGATTCTGCGAACCGACCCGCTCAAACTTGGTTGAACCGTAAATCTTGGTGGCCCCCGCGATTTTCGGCAGGATCAAGAGAAGCCTCAACGAAAGAGCCTTACTCAATACTTCAAGACAGCCTCTCGAATCCTGCGGACATTCTAGCATAGCCTTAAACGGCTTGCAAGCCTCCCTTTTCTCAGACCAGCCCCCTTTTTCTCGAATTTCGTCCTGGTGCCACGTGTCCGACTTGGAAACTCCTCATCGCTTTGGCTTACTCGTTTCGAACCGAGCGTCCTACGCTGAACGAACCAGGCAGACATAAGCATACTCCCCTTTGAGGGAATCGTTTTCGGCCTCAGCCTCGGTTTCCCCTTTCCGCGCAGTGGTCGCATCAGCAGCCTTATCCGGCCATTTCGCGCTATCACCGGCGGCCCCTCGGATGATGTTCTATTCAGAAAGAGATATTCATATAAGGAGGATCGCGCAACCGGTTGCGCGAATTTGCGCAACCGGTTGCGCTAGAAAATAACGCGCAACCCGTTGCGCGAAAAGTGCAAAGTACTATTGACCGGTGCGCGTTCATTGCGCATACTGGAATTCCAAAGGTATTGACATGAAGGCCCGGATCGAAGTGCACGCCGCCAAAATGCGAATGAGAAACAGCACAGCGATCCTGTCCCGAGCGTCGAAACGCGGGCAGATAAAAGCCGTTTGGCAAAGCCTGAACCAAGATCTCCGAATCGTAAAGGCCACAGAGTCGAAAGATCGGAGCCAAGGCAGCATCTACCAGCTGCCAAACCGTAACCAGCTGCCATTGTTCTCGGACGTCGCAAGCTCCGAGAGCAATGCAAACGGAGGCCCCCATGTTCACACCCGTTCTCATGACGCTGCTCTTGGAGTTGGTCCTAGTGGCCTATGCTCTGATCCGTCATCCTCAAAAACTGCGTTCAATCGCCCTGGCGATAGCCGACCTGGCGAATCGGCCACAATCTCGTAAACGCTCGACGAGGCGCCGCAGAGTTGCCGGCGATCCCCTACCGATGGGCATCGGCAGGAACAAGCGTAAACAACAGAATTCCGATTGGCGGCCGTTGGTTGCTCCGAGCGATCGCCTCGAAAGCGATCTCATCCAAGCCCTCGTAGGATGCGGCGCTAAAGAGTCACAGGCCCGCCTGATCGTGAGGGAGACGCTAGACCAGGATCCCGCCCTCGACTTCTCCGGAGCGTTCGCAATTGTTTCCCGACGCTGTTCGCAAGCGGGAGGTGTCCGATGAGCGTAACGTGGGGATCGACAACGACCACCGCCATTCGGCACCCGAGCCTAACCGACATGCTCAAAGCCGCCGAGCAATTTGTCCCGTACATGATCGGCCCGCTTAACCACCAGGAGATTGTCTGGTTCGCGGAAGTGTTCATCCGAGCCGCCCGGGCTTGGGAGCTTGACGCTGCCAAGGCGCTATGCGCCGCCTGCAAGGGACGCGGCTTTCTTCAGTCCTACCCGGAAGGTCAAAGCACCTGTTCCCTGTGTGCTGGCGCGTCTCTAACGCTCACTGAGCAGGCACGGTTGAGAGAGCAATCCATCAACGCGCTCGACTGGGCATCGACCTTCATGCAAATCGAACAAGCCGAGCCCCGCGCATACTCGCTGGAAGCCTCGCTGAAAAGACTCCGCGAGGATCTTAAGAAGCGCTCGTTCGACTTCGACCAGTAGGCATTTTTTCGGGTGCGAAGCGTTTGGTGTGGTCCCTTGTGCTTGCGACCACAAAACCACGCCGGATTCAATCCGCGCTTCGCTCCTGCCCGCGTACCCGGCTTTTTGATTCCCTCCGGACCAAATCGATCGGTACGCGGGTTTTTTCGGCAAGAAACAAAGGAGCCCCCATGCAACCGTACCAACCTCCCCAGCAGTATGTCCCACGCCCTCAGCGGACACAGTCCGAGTACACCTTCAAATGCGATTGCGGCATAGAGTTCGGATCGCATGCACCCGAGGGAATCTGTCCAGGTTGCGGCCGCGAGTTCGGCATCGATCCGCCCCATGGATCGCTCGCAATCATGACACCCGAGCCGCCCCGGGCCCGCCCTCAGTACGAAAGTACTAAGGAGGGTACTAAGGCCCTCGACGATCAAGCGGAAAGGTTAACAGAGCTCGCGTTCCAAATCATGCCGGCAAAGGCGATTCCGTGCCCACTCTGCGATGGCCGCGGTGAACGGATGGTGGTCTGGTTTGACTCGACCGGTATGCGAACATGCGTGGACTGCGAGGGAACCGGATTTCGAAGCGACACCAGCGAGCGGATCAAGATCGAAGCACAATTCCGCGCGTTCCTGGCCGCGCTGTGACCTGCCCACATGCCAATAAGAAAGGAACTGCGGCATCTCTACACCGGGCCCGCCTGGGAACAAGCCAGAAGCGAAGCCCTGGAGCTCGCCGGTTATCGTTGCGCTCACTGCAAAATTCCCAACGGCATTCTTGCCGGCCGCTTCGCCAATCGTCCAGGAGTCGGGTACGCCTTCAAGCGGAAGACGTTTTACACGGCCCACTGCCGGCCGAAACGCCATAGCGGAAGCCCTCCAGTTTGTGATCGCCTTATTCGAATCGTGCTCACCGTCGCCCATCTCGATCGCGATCCAGAAAAGCGGAATCTCGATCAGTCAAACCTTCGACCCCTTTGCCAAAGCTGCCACCTAGCCTATGATCGAAAGGCAAACTTGAGCCGAGCCAGGCTCACGCGAACAACCTTCAAAGACAGCCGCCGGCCGCTACTAACCAACGGAGATCCCCAACCCATGAAGCCCTCGAAAAATCCCCGCCCAAATCAATGCTGGTGCTGCCATGATTCGATCGTCCCTGGTCGAGTCAGTTGCGCCAGCTGTGACAACGAAAATTGCTGGTGCTGCAACCGATGCAGCGAGCACTGCGTTTGTACGATCGCTCAGATAGTGCGCATGGCAGACGACTGCGACCGAAACGGCCGTACTGGTCAGGCGAAACTATTACGAGCCCACGCAGCAGCGAAGCGAACCGCGCGGCAAAACGCATGCAACAACCCGGAGGAACAACGAAAGCGCGAAGGAGATTTGAGGTGAGGGACAAGGACCGATCGTTCATTTCACCTGCGAAGCTAATTGAGTTGATTCAACAGTTGCCGCCTGAGGTCGATCAGGTTGAAGCCAACCTCGTCGGGAACCTGCTATTAACCACGCCAGAAAAGAACTTCGGCTATATCGACCTGGCCGAGGAAACGATAGAAAGGGAGCCCTCCGAATGACCGAGAACCAACGCCTACAGACCAACTACGGCGCGAGACTTTTGAGAATCAATAACGCACTCGATTTTCTAAACGACCTTCTGAAGAAAGCACCGCACCATTCAGAACGTGCAGATCTCTTCCTGATCAGCCTTGTCGAAACAGAACGCGAACGCGTCAAGAATGCGACTCTGCGAGAAGCCGTAGAAACCTTCAAAACCGACATTCACAAATATCCGTATGCCTGGCTGTTGGACGCCCTCCTCGATTGCGCAAATGCTCATCTTTCGAAACTGACCGAGGCTCCAGAACGAATCATGTTCGATTGCGAATCCGAATCTGCGGACGTCAATATCACCACGGGCGAGACGATCCGCCAAGTTCCAAAATCCAAGCCCGAACCAGATCCGTGCCTTTCTTGTCCAAGAAAGGCGCTAAATCTATGATCATCGCCGACGCCGACACGAAGAACGCCAAGTGCAGAGTCTGCGGATGCACCGACGAAAACCCCTGCCTCAACGGTTGCTCATGGGTGCTGACGAAGCAAGGGAAAGAAGACCTCTGCTCAACTTGCCTCGAGGCGGCCCACGCGGTAGCCGAGTGGGCGATTCTGATTCCCGATCGTATGACGATCGGCTTGGGACTCACGGAGCAAACACAAATCGGATGGCCCGACCGATTCTCTCGACTCGCGAGCGAGACTACCGTTCAATTGTTCCTGCAGGACGAATCACAAGCCCGCCTGACTGTGAGAGACACAGGAGTATGAATCGGCGATATTCGCGCGGATCGGTCTTTATTGTTTGGAAAACACCGATGCGTGGGAACCTCGTTCCCGGAAAGACTGGAAGTGTAAATTGACGAAACAATATGAAGGATTCAAGATCGTTCGAGCGGCGCAGGCCGGTGTCTTCGCCGGCACAATCGAATCAGTAGAAGGCGAAGTCGTCACCATGACAAACGCCCGGCGAATCTGGTACTGGGCCGGTGCAGCATCGCTCAGTCAACTCGCGATGAGTGGCACGAAAAAGCCAAAAGAGTGCAAATTTCCAGCGGCCGTCGACCGAATATCAATTCGTGGATGGATCGAAATCATTGACGTTAGTCCTGAAGCGGAAGCATCGATTGGCAAGGTGCCAGTGTGGAGCGCATAGAAGAAGACGGCTACGGCTCCGGCTCCGGCTACGGCTCCGGCTCCGGCTCCGGCTCCGGCTCCGGCGACGGCGCCGGCGCCGGCTCCGCGGCCGGCGACGCCTAGG